>ERZ773181.1717-NODE-1717-length-16348-cov-6.264592_pt1 | contig 16348 bp, 9 predicted proteins | sample MGYA00581001_ERZ773181 | MGnify/ENA primary metagenome ERZ773181 (study PRJEB29015, sample SAMEA2737780) | human gut metagenome | biome: human gut; feature: human-associated habitat; material: faeces | place: China | collected 2012 ... | reverse complement strand
GAGCCCACCCCTGCTGAGACCGAGACGGAAGAGCCCGCCGCGACCGAAGCGAGCGGTTCTGTCTACTACCTGAACTTCAAGCCCGAAGCTGACGAAGCCTGGCAGAAGCTCGCCGCCACCTATACCGAGCAGACCGGCGTTCCCGTTAAGGTCGTCACCGCTGCTTCCGGCACCTATGACACCACCCTCGCAGCCGAGCTCGACAAGAGCTCCGCTCCGACCCTGTTCCAGTGCGGCAACCAGGGCGCCATCAACTCCTACGGCGACTACTGCTATCCGCTCGACGGCACTGCCATCATGGATCAGATGACCACCGATGCTTTCAACCTCAAGGGTGAAGACGGCCAGACCCTCTCCATCGGCTACTGCTACGAGGCATTCGGCATCATCGTCAACAAGGCTCTGCTTGAGAAGGCTGGCCACTCCATCGACGAGATCACCAACTTCGATTCCCTGAAGGCTGTCGCTGACGACATCCATGCCCGCGCTGACGAGCTCGGCTTCGACGCATTCTCCTCCGCCGGCCTCGACGGCTCCTCCAGCTGGCGTTTCTCCGGCCATCTGGCCAACATGCCGCTGTTCTACGAGTTCCGTGATGACGGCGTGACCGCGCAGCCCGCCACCATCACCGGTGCTTACCTCAACAACTTCAAGAACATCTGGGATCTCTACATCACTGATTCCGCTACCACCGGCGCTGCTCTTGCTACTGCTACCGGCGACGAGTCCGAGGCTGAATTCGGCGAGGGCAAGGCTGCGTTCTATCAGAACGGCAGTTGGGAATATTCCAACCTGACCGGCACGTTCGGCATGAACCCCGACGATCTGGCTATGATCCCCATCTACTGCGGTGTTGACGGCGAAGAAGAGGCCGGCCTGTGCGCAGGCACCGAGAACTGCTGGGCCATCAACAACGAATCCTCTGAAGAAGACATTCAGGCGACCATCGACTTCCTCGTCTGGGTCGTTACCTCTGACGAAGGCACCACAATGCTGGCACAAGAGTTTGGCCCCTGCCCGTTCAAGGACGCCAAGGAGCCGGAGAACGTCTTCTTCCAGGATGCCAACAAGTACACTGCCGATGGCAAGTACGTTGTGACCTGGGCATTCAACTGGACTCCCGCTGTTGACGACTGGCGTGCTGCCGTTGTCGATGCTCTGACCCAGTACTCTGCCGGTACCGGCGACTGGTCCGCTGTCGAGACTGCATTCGTGCAGGGCTGGGCGACCCAGTATGCAAAGGAAAACGCATAAGCAATAAGGCGTGACCAAAAGTAAAGAGGGGGCTGCAAAGCCCCCTTTTTTACAGAAAAGAAACTGCCGCAGCCGAAGATTTTGCGGACAAACGCCCGGAGGCCGGGCGCTTGTCTGTGAAATTGTCAAGAAAGTATATAAATAATAAAGGAGAAGCATGATGAAGAAGAAAAAACATGACGATTCGGCTCTGTCATGCAGCTTGATCCGCCGCCCGATCCAGCGCTGGGGCTGGCTGTTCCTGCTGCCGACGTTCGCAGCGTTCTGCGTGGGCTTCCTGTACCCGTTTGCAAAGGGGCTGTTCCTGTCCTTCTGCAAGTTCAAGACGACCAGCAAATGGACGTGGGTGGGACTGAAAAACTACCAGACCATCTTCCAGGATGAGGGCTTCCTCCACGCGTTCTGGTATACGGCACTGTTTGCGCTCGTATCCCTGCTCATCATCAACGTTCTGGCCTTTGCTGTTGCCTACGTTCTGACTAAGGGTATCAAGGGCTCGAACATCTTCCGTACCGTTTTCTTCATGCCGAACCTCATCGGTGGCATCGTTCTGGGCTATATCTGGCTCATGATCTTCGACGGCATCCTCAGCAACTTCGACACAGCCGTCGTGCTGGAAACCAAATACGGCTTCTGGGGATTGATCATCCTCATGTGCTGGCAGCAGATAGGCTATATGATGATCATTTATATCGCAGGCCTGCAGGCAATCCCAGAGGATATGCTGGAGGCCGCAAAGATCGACGGTGCGTCCAGCTGGAAAACGCTCTGGAACATCACAATCCCGAACATCATGCCGTCTATCACCATCTGCACGTTCCTGTCCCTGACCAACGGCTTCAAGCTCTATGACCAGAACCTGGCCCTCACGGGCGGTTCGCCCTTTAAGACGCTGGCTGACGGCAACGTCATCAAGACCACGGAAATGCTGGCTCTGAACATCGTCAACTCCAACACCTCCAACTCCAAAGGCCCCGGACAGGCCAAGGCAGTTGTGTTCTTTATCCTGGTTGCGATCATCAGCATTGCCCAGCTTGTGTCCACCAGAAAGAAGGAGGTCGATCAGTAATGAAAAATACCGGCTTCCAGAAAGAGCGCCGTTCGCATACCGTCCTGACGGTCGTGTTTGCGATCATTGCCGTTGCGTATCTCTACCCAATCTTCATCGTTCTGGTCAACTCTCTCAAGACCAACGCCGCTATTAACCTTGATACGTTTGCCTTTCCCACAAGCAACACCTTCATGGGGCTGCAGAACTATATCAAGGGTATGACCTTCGGCAACTACCCGTTCTATAAATCCGTCGAATACAGCCTGATGATTACGCTGCTTTCCGCAGCTCTGATCCTCATCTGCACGTCCATGGCCGCATGGTATATTTCCCGTGTCGACAGCCTTGTCTGCCGCATTGTGTACTACCTGTGCGTGTTCTCCATGGTCGTCCCGTTCCAGATGGTCATGTTCACGCTGGCAAAGACCGCCGATACTATGAAGCTCAATCGCCCGTGGACAATTCCCATTGTCTACCTCGGCTTCGGTGCGGGCCTCGCTGTGTTTATGTTCACCGGCTTTGTCAAGTCCATCCCTCGCTCCATTGAAGAGGCTGCTGTTATCGACGGCTGCACTCCGGTGCAGACCTACTTCCAGGTTGTCCTGCCCATGATGAAGCCGACCTTCATTTCCGTCGGTGTTCTGGAGATCATGTGGGTCTGGAACGACTACCTCCTGCCGTATCTGGTCCTTGATATCAACGAATTCCGCACCATCCCCATCCACATCCAGTACCTCAAGGGCAGCTACGGCTCCGTCGACATGGGCGCGACTATGGCGCTGATCCTGATGTCCATCGTCCCGGTCGTCATCTTCTATCTCTGCTGCCAGAAATATATTATCAAGGGCGTTGCTGCCGGCGCGGTAAAGGGATAAAGAAATTTGCCTGTTTTAAGTGGATTTTTCAGAGGTTCTGTATGATAGTGATACAGAATCAGCAAAACCAAGGAGAACAGCAGATATGACGATCAAGGATCTTGCGAGACTGAGCGGTTATTCGCTTGGAACTGTCTCTCGCGTGCTCAATAACCAGCCGAATGTTTCGGAAAAAGCGCGGCAGGCGATTCTGTCCATTGCGCAGGAACGCGGCTTTGAACTCAACGAAAGCGCACAGCTTTTAAAGCAGCAGCGCTCCAACACCGTACTCATCATTGTCAAGGGTACGGCCAACGAGCTGTTTGCCGGGATGGTCGAGCATCTGCAGTCCCTTTTCTCGCGCACCTCGCATCCGCTGATTGTCGACTTTATCGATGAAGACGATAACGAGGTGCTTCGTGCCGTCAAGCTCTGCCGGGAGCGCAAGCCCATGGGCGTGATGTTCCTCGGTGCGACGAACCGTCATTTCGTCAGCGATTTCGACAAGATCCATGTGCCCTCCATCATTGTTACAAACGATGCGAGCGATCTGCCGTTTGAGAACCTGTCCAGCGTTACGACCAACGACCGGCAGGGCGCTGCCTGCGCCGTCGATTATCTCATCCGCTGCGGCCACAGAAATATTGCCGTCCTCGGCGGCGAACGGTTGCTGTCCGACACGTCCGCGCGGCGCTACGAGGGCTGCGTGGAGGCGTTCGAAAAAAACGGGATGCAGTTCGACGAACAGACCTACTACCACACCGGCCGTTACAGCTATGAGGATGGCTATTCCGGTATGCAGGCCGTCCTGCGCGACACACCGCAGGTCACAGCTGTGTTCGCCATGGCAGACGTCATTGCCATCGGCGCGATCCGCGCACTGGTGGACGCCGGAAAGCGCGTCCCTGACGATATTTCCATCATCGGCTATGATGGACTGAGGATCGGCAGCTTCTATACCCCGAAGCTTTCTACCGTTTCCCAGTCTGTCGAGCTTCTGGCCCGGCGCAGCTTTTCTGTTCTGATGGACTGCACCGAGCGCGGCGGGCAGGCCCGCCATATGACCGTACCGTTTACGCTTTCCAACCGTGAAAGCGTCAGAAAACTCGAAAACAGCTGAAAACAGCACCCAACCGCTGCTTTTGCCTGTTTTCAACGAAAGCGAAATAAGAGTGATAGTATGAAAAGAAGCAGTGGAATCCTGATGCACATTACTTCGCTGCCCTCGCCCTACGGCATCGGCAGCATGGGCAAAGCAGCCTATGACTTTATTGATTTTCTGAGAGCGGCAAAGCAGACCTACTGGCAGATCCTCCCGATCAACCCGCCCGGCTATGGCGATTCGCCCTATCAGGCGTTCTCTACCTTCGCCGGGAACCCGTATCTGATCGATCTGGACGAGCTTGTCAAGGACGGATACCTGACGCAGGAGGAGCTTGACCGCGTCGATTGGGGCAGCCGCGCCGATCAGGTCGATTTTTCGAAGATGTACGACCAGCGCCTGCGGGTGCTGCATCTGGCATGGAGCCGCTTCCACAAGGCCCCGGCGGAGCGCTACACGGAATATGTCCGCCAGCAGAGTGCGTGGCTGGAGGAGTATGTACTCTTTATGGCCGTCAAGGCATATTATAACGACGGCCCGTGGACCGAGTGGCCGCTCGATATCCGGATGCACCAGCCGGAGGCCATGGCGTACTACCGTGAGCTGCTGCACGACGAGCTTGATTTTCAACGGTTCCTGCAGTTCTGCTTCCATACGCAATGGCAGCGGCTGCGGGAGTATGCCCATGAAAACGGCGTGCTGATCATCGGCGATATCCCCATCTATGTTCCGCTGGATTCCGCCGACGTCTGGTCGCACCCGGAGAACTTCCAGCTGACCCGCACCCGCCGTCCGCGCGTCGTCGCGGGCTGCCCGCCTGACGGCTTCAACGCCAATGGACAGTATTGGGGCAATCCCATCTATGACTGGGCGCACATGGAACAGGACGGCTTCTCCTGGTGGATGCGACGCCTGCGCGCAGCAGGGGAGAGCTTCGACGTCGTCCGCATCGACCATTTCCGCGGGATTGAAAGCTACTGGGCCATTCCTGCTGTCAACCGCACGGCCCGCAAGGGCGAATGGGTCAAGGGTCCCGGCATGAAGCTTGTAAATGCTATCCGGAAGAATTTCCCGGATACCGATTTTATTGCCGAGGATCTCGGTTTCCTGACGCCGGAGGTACAGCAGCTTGTGATTGATTCCGGCTTCCCTGGCATGAAGGTGCTGGAATTTGCCTTTGATCCGCGTGAGCCGAGCAACTATCTGCCCGACCGCTATCCTGAAAACGCCATCTGCTACACCGGCACGCACGACAATGAAACGCTTATCCAGTGGTGCGAGGGAATTGACGCAGAAACGGACGCCTATGCCCGCAGCTATCTCGGCATTACGGCGGAGGACGATCTGGCCGACGCCATCATCGAGGCCGGTATGCAGTCCAAGGCACAGCTGTTTATCATGCAGATGCAGGACTATCTGCGTCTGGGCCGGGAAACGCGTATGAACGAACCTGGCAGGCTTCTGCAGTCGAACTGGCGCTGGCGTATGCTGCCCGGCGCGGCCAACGAAGCGCTGGCCCAAAAAATTGCAGGTTTGACAGAGCGGTCAAATCGTGTATAATACCTACAGTCATCTGGCGTCCACCTGTCCTTGCCGGATAGGTGGGCGCTTCTTTAAAAGCCGCCGGACAGTCTGCCCGGCGGAGTCCCAGGAAGGAGTAACCTATGAGCGAATTTTCGGAACGAATCGTAAAACAGACCGAGGCCCTGCTGCATTTCCAGCATGACGAGACGCTGCAGGAAACGACCCCGGAGCGCCTGCATGAGGCGCTCGGCCAGGTCATCATGATGGAGATCAGCGACAAATGGACGAAGACCAAGCGCCGTCAGGCGCCGGGCCGCCGCGCGTTCTATTTCTCCGCGGAATATCTCGTCGGCCGTCTGGTCTACAGCAACCTCTTCAACCTCGGCATTCTGCGCGGGATGAAAGCGGCCTTTGCTGAAAAGGGCGTCGATCTTGCGTGCCTGGAGCACATTGAGGACGCGGCCCTCGGCAACGGCGGACTTGGCCGTCTCGCCGCCTGCTTCCTTGACAGCGCCGCGACGCTCGACCTGCCGCTGACCGGCTATGGCCTGCGCTATCGCTTCGGCCTGTTCAAGCAGTCGTTCGTCAATGGCTGCCAGCGTGAAAATGCCGACGACTGGACGAAATACGGCGACCCGTGGAGCCACCGCCGCGACAAGCTGGCCGTCAAGGTCAAATTTGCCGACCAGACCGTCAACTGCGTCCCGTATGATATGCCCGTGATCGGCTATGAAACAACGACGGTCGGTACGCTCCGCCTCTGGCAGTGCGAGGCCGAGGAGGAGCTGAACTTCGACGCCTTCAACGCGCAGGACTACGTTAAGGCGCTTGAAAAGAAGAACAAGGCCGAGGATATCACCCGCGTTCTGTATCCGAACGACTCCACATGGGAGGGCAAGCGCCTGCGCGTCAAGCAGCAGTACGTCCTTTCCAGCGCGTCTTTGCAGGATATCCTGCGCGACTACCGCCAGCAGCACGGCACGGACTATTACCGCCTGCCGGAGTTTATTGCTGTCCAGCTGAACGATACGCATCCCGCTATGTCCATTCCGGAGCTGATCCGTCTGCTGATGGCCGAGGGACTGGATTTTGACGCCGCGTTTGAGCTGACCCGCCGCGTGTTCGCCTATACGAACCACACCGTCATGACCGAGGCGCTCGAAAAGTGGGACCTGGAGCTGCTGCGCTCCGTCGTGCCGGAGGTCTGCGAGATCATTGAGCGCATCGATGCGAAGCTCAAGCAGGAGCACCCGCATTCGAAGCTCTTTATCGTCAAGGATGGGCAGGCGCACATGGCGAATCTGTCCGTCTATATGTCCACCGCCGTCAACGGCGTTGCAGAGATCCATTCCCAGATACTCAAGGACGTTCTGTTCAAGGACTGGTACGCCGTCTATCCCGACCGCTTCCAGAACAAGACCAACGGCATCACGCCCCGCCGCTGGCTGGGCCTGTCCAATCCGGAGCTCTGCGGCCTGCTCGACAGCAAGGTCGGCGCAGGGTATCTGAAGCATCTCGACCAGCTGGAGGGACTGAAGGCCGGTATTGACGAAATGACCATCAAGCAGTTCAACGCCATCAAGCTTGAGAAAAAACGCCAGCTGTGCCGCGTGATCGAGGAGCATGAGGGCGTTGCACTTGACCCATCGTTTATCTTTGACGTGCAGGTCAAGCGCCTGCATGAGTATAAGCGACAGCTGCTCAATGCACTGAGCATTATGGATCTGTATCTGTCTATCAAGGACGGCAGCATCAAGGATTTCACACCGACCGCCTTTATCTTCGGCGCAAAGGCTGCCCCCGGCTACCGCCGTGCAAAAGCGATTATTCATTATGTAAACCGCGTGGCCGATCTCATCAACAGCGATCCTGCTATGGACGGCGTGATGAAGGTCGTCTTCGTGCAGAACTATAACTGCTCCTACGCCGAGCATATCATCCCCGCCGCCGATGTTTCCGAGCAGATCTCTCCGGCCGGTACGGAGGCTTCCGGCACGGGCAATATGAAGCTCATGCTGAACGGCGCTGTGACGCTCGGCACGCTCGACGGCGCGAACGTCGAGATCGCAGAGCAGGCGGGCAGCGAGAACGAGTATATCTTCGGCGCGACCGTCGAGGAGATCAACATGGTAAAGCCCAATTACAACGCCTGCAGCTTCTACGAGGCGAACCCGAACCTGCGCCGCGCGGTCGATACCCTGATCGACGGAACTGTCCCGACCGATGAGGAGCAGCACGAGCTCTATACGTCCCTGCTCGAAGGTGCAAGCTGGCATAAGCCGGATCAGTATTTCCTCTTCTACGACTTCGACAGCTACAAAAAGGCCCGTCTGCGCGTGAACCATGACTACTGCGACCGCATCGCCTTTGGCCGCAAGTGCCTCATGAACGTCGCCTCCGCCGGCAAGTTCTCCTCTGACCGCACCATCCGCCAGTATGCCGAAGACATCTGGCACATCCAACCTGTCAAATAAAAAAGCAAAGCGCAGGGCCGGAGAACCGGTCTTGCGCTCTGCGTCTATACGAAGGAAAAAGAAAGATGTTTGATTATTTGATTCAAAACGGTACTCTGATCGATGGAACTGGCGCACCGGCGGCCGCAGGCGATGTTGCGATTAAAGACGGAAAAATCGCCGCAGTTGGTGATCTCAAGGATGCTTCTGCCGGGACAGTCCTTGACGCAGCAGGGAAGTATGTTACGCCCGGCTTCATCGACATTCACCGCCATGCCGACGCGGCGCTCTTCCGTCCGCATTTCGGCGAGCTGGAGCTCAAGCAGGGCCTGACCACGATCGTCAACGGCAACTGCGGCCTGTCCGTCACGCCTTGCGCCGGTGCATACAAAAAAGAGATCGAGGCATATCTGACCCCGGTTGCGGGCGCGCTGCCGGAGAACGCCGATTTTTCCAGCCTCGCTTCCTATCTGTGCGCTGCAAAAAAGACCCCCAGCCCCATCAACACCGCCATGCTGGCGGGCAGCGGCACCATCCGCGCCTGCGCGGCAGGCTTCGGCACGCCCGAGCTTGACGCGGCCCAGATGGCTGAGATCCACCGCCTGATCGAGCAGGAGCTTGCTGCAGGCGCGCTCGGCGTTTCGCTGGGCCTCGGCTACGCGCCGGACTGCTTCTATTCGACCGAGGCGCTCATCGAAGCGCTTCAGCCGCTTAAAAATTCCGGCATTCCCATCACAGTCCATATGCGGCAGGAAGGCAGCGGCGTGGTCGACGCGCTCCGCGAAATGATCACCGTCGCAAAGGCACTGCATACCCCCGTCGAGGTCAGCCACCTTAAATCCATCGGCAAGGCCAACTGGCACCGCTGCACGCCGGAGATGCTCCGCCTGATGCACGAGGCCCGTCAGGACGGTATTGAGATCGCCTGCGACGTCTATCCCTATACCGCCGGTTCAACCCAGCTCGTCCACGTTCTGCCGCCAGAGAGCCAGAAGGGCGGTCTGGAAGCGCTGACCGAGAATCTGGCCGATCCCGCGTTCCGCGAAGCGCTGAAAGACCGTATGCTGACCGGCAGCGACTTTGAAAATATCTCGCTTCTCGTCGGCTTTGAGAATATTGTCGCGTCCAGCATCTCGCGGAAGGATTTGCGGCAGTATGAGGGGCAGAGCATCGCCGCCATCGCGCAGCAGCAGGGGAAGGACCCCTTTACCGCACTGTTTGATCTGCTGCAGGCTGCGCACTGCGACGTGACCATGATCGATTTCATTGCTGCCGAGGACGATATCTGCGATATCCTGCGCGACGCACACAGCTGCGTGATCTCCGACAGCACCTATCCCACCACCGGGATGCTCCATCCGCGCGTTTATGGCACGTATACAATGCTCCTGGAGCACTTCGTCCGCGAAAAGCGGGCGCTTTCCATCGAATCTGCCGTGCATAAATGCACGGGCCGTGCTGCAAAGGTCATGGGCCTGAAAACAAAGGGCATTCTCGCGCCCGGCATGGATGCAGACCTGAATATTTTTGATCTTTCCGCCGTCCATACCTGCGCAACCTATTCCGATCCTGCGCAGTTCTCCGCCGGTATGGATACTGTCTTCGTCGCTGGCCGCCCGGCCATCCTGAACGACGCCTTCACCGGCAGCATGGCAGGCACGGTTTTGACGAGATAACCACAAATACAGAGCGCCCGGCAGACATTCGGATTGTCTGCCGGGCGTTTTGCAGAAAGGATCTTGTTTGATATTTCGTGATAAATGATACACAAAGAGAAAATCCGCAATCCTTTTGGATTACGGATTTTTCATCTGGCAGGGGATGAGGGATTCGAACCCCCGCAAACGGAGTCAGAGTCCGGTGTGCTACCGTTACACAAATCCCCTAGCTGAGCTTCTTTCCGAAGCGCATGATTATTATAACGATTTATTCTGAAAAGTCAAGACTAATTTTTCTTTTTTTGCAGAAATTAAATTGAGATGGAAACTGCAATTCTGGATTTCGGCGGAAAAGCAGGACTTTTTTGCCGATACACACTTCTTTTTTCTCGAAAAACGGAGAATTTCTAATTCATGACAAGGAAAACAGACTTTCTTTTACATACGCCATGCGCGGTTTCTTTCCGGCTCGGCGGGTCAAGATAATGGCGCTGAGACTTTTGCGGAGAGGATGAGAACATGAGGCGGAACATTTTTTATAGAAAAATACCGGCCGCGCTGGCCGCGTTCGTTCTTGCGCTTGCGCTGTGCTGCCAGACTGCCGCAGCCGGACGCGCGCTGGTTCCGGGCGGATATACAGTCGGCATCAAGCTCTATGCGGAGGGACTGATGGTCACGGAGGTAGAGAGCGGCACACCTGCGCAGCAGGCGGGGATCCGGAAGGGCGATGTGATCATTGCGGCGGACGGAAAGAAAACAGACAGCGCGCAGGCGCTGCTCGGAAGCATTCAGAAAAGCGAGCCGATTGTCGTGCGGGTGGAACGCGGCGGAAGGGAAGCAGAGTTTCTTGTCACGCCGGAAAAAACGCCGTCCGGCTACCGGCTCGGCGTTCTGGTACGCGACCATATCGCGGGGATCGGGACTGTCACCTATTATGACCCCGAAACCGGAAGCTACGGTGCGCTCGGCCACGGCGTCAGCAGTCTGGACGGGACGCAGCTTCTGATGATGCAGTCCGGCTATCTGGTGCGGTCGAGCGTTGCTGAGATCCGCGCCGGTACACGCGGAACGCCGGGAGAGCTGCACGGACTTTTCGATGTAACGGACACGGTGGGAACCGTGGACAAAAATACAGCCTGCGGGATATTCGGCACGATGACCCATCCGCGTCAGGGGCAGACAGTCGAAACGGCTCCTGCTGAGTCGGTCGTGACCGGCCCGGCGGAGATCCTTTCAAATGTCGACGGCGATCAGGTGCAGCGTTTTGCCATCCGCATTGACCGTGTGGATGCAGACGCGAAAAATGGCCGGAACCTGCTCATTACCGTGACGGACGAGGCGCTGCTTGCCAAAACAGGCGGTATCGTGCAGGGAATGTCCGGCAGCCCGATCCTGCAAAACGGACGGCTGGTCGGCGCAGTCACGCACGTGCTCGTCAATAGCCCGGCACAGGGCTATGGCATTCTCATCGACAGAATGCTGCAGGCCGCAGAGGGATAAAAGCTGACCCGGCTTTCCTGCGAGGAAAGCCGGGTCAATATTTAGAAAAAGCTTAAACAGCCGAACCCTCCGGTGCGCGGTCGTCTCCAAAGAAGAATACCGCGACGGTGCCGGGGCCGGAATGCGACGCGACAATCGTGCCGATATCGCAGATGCGCACCTCGCCGTTCAGATGCGGAAACGCGGCTTCGACGGCGGCCTTCGTCGCCTCGGCATCCGCAAGGCAGTTGGAGTGGCAGATAAACGCCTTGCCTGTGTAATTCTCTCCGTTTTCGGCGTGGCGCTTCATCGTCTCGACGGTGCGCGCGACGGCGTTTTTCTTGCCGCGGACCTTGTCATAGGCAATGATGCGGCCCTTGTCGTCCAGACGCATGATGGGGCAGATGCCGAGCACCGTGCCGATCGCTGCGGCAGCGCCGGACATACGCCCGCTGCGGCGGTAGAATTTCAGCTCCGTGGAATAAAACTGGTGGTGGACCTTCTGACGCTTTTCGAGTACCCAGTCCGCGATCTCATCCATGGATCTTCCTTCGTCGCGCAGATCGGCTGCGCCGTCGACCAGCAGACCGTAGCCGGAGGACGAGCAGAGCGAATCGATCACGGTCAGCTTCCGCTCCGGGTATTTCTCCCGCAGCGTCTGCGCTGCAAGCATCGCATTCTGCACGGACGCCGTCATACCGGAGCCGAACGCGATATGCAGTACGTCGCCCTGCTGCAAAAGTGCGTCAAAAAACGTCTCGTACTGAAATTCGTTCAGCTGCGCTGTGCTCGGCAGCTTTCCGGCGTCCAGAAAGCCGTAAAACTGCGGCAGCGTCTCCGGATCACGCCCCATGTCGTCCTCATAGCTGACGCCGTCGACCTGATAGGAATAGAACAAAACGGGAATGTCACGCTGTTCGCAGTAGGAATAGGGGAGATCAATGGTAGACTCACAGGAAAGAATAAAGCCGGAACGCATATCAGGAACCTCCGTGAAAGCATGATATATTACATGATATCATAGCAGATGCGGGGAAAAAGGGGAACGGGCAATCAGCACGGAATGCCTGTATCGGCGTCCTGCCGCGCCATTGCCTCAAATCCGCCGCGGTAAAGTGTGCAGAGCCTGCTGAACTGCGCCTGAATGTCGTACTTCATATCGTTGGACAGCCACTCAACGATCTGCCCATAGCATTCGCACTGCCAGAAGCGGATCAGGATCTCCCGGTCCTCTTTGCTGAGCGGCAGATCGCCATAGGCTGCCGCCGCGTAGGCCTCGACCGTGTGGCGGCAGATCTGCATGAGATAAAACGCAACGGTATCGTGGCTGATCGAACGGTACATATGCATGACCGCGCGCCGGTTTTCCGTCATGAACTGCACGGCGGCATTCAAACACGCCTCCGGCGAATCCGGGTTGGCGTACTGCCGGATGATCTGGTCAGCCCGTTCGGTGATGATCTCCGTCGCAAGCGAGGGAATGTCGGTAAAATGATAATAAAACGTGTTGCGGTTGATGCCGCAGTCCTCCACGATTGCCTTGACCGTGACCTGATTGAGCGGCCGGTCATTGAGCAGCTTCAAAAATGAATTTTTAATGGCTTGCTTGGTGTAAGCGGACATAGCTTGACCTCCTGCGCCGCAGCATAAATACACCATAAGAATACCAGACAGGCGCAGCAAAGTCAATCTGTGCACAGACGGGTTTTTGCCTGAAACGGCACAGCACACGGCCTGATTTCTACTCTTGCGGTCACGGGCTTCCGGTGATATAATACTATTATTTAGAAAGAAATAAAGAAATTGAGGAGTTGCTTATGAATCGGCGTTTTGTACGCAGTCTGCTGCTGGCTGCGCTGCTGGTCCTGCTCTGCACACAGGTATTTGCCGCGCAGGAGACGCTGGCTGTGCTGCGGCTCGACCCGGAGTCGGGCTTTACGACCCGCATGGAGGACACAGACGGAAATACCCTTACGCGGAGCGGCGTTCTGAATCCGGACGGGCTTGCGAATTCCGTCCGCTCTGCAAAAATCGCCTCTTATTCGATCTATTATAACGGACGGCTGCTGATGACCGTCACGCCCGTCGGCTTCTCCGAGCCGGATGCCGCCGTGATGAGCGGCGGCGCGCCCACCTGCACCGGTTTTTACAAGACCACGTTTTCCATCGACGATACGCGGGAAATTTTCCTGACCGGCCTGACAGAATCGACGCTGGAGCAGGTGCAGACAGAGCTGACGGCCAGTGCGCTGGAGGACCGCTATTTCAGCCTCACCAACGTGGACTTCATTGACGCGGAAAAGGAATTCACAGATGTTGCGGAAGGGGAGATCGCCTCGGACGCCAACCTCTGCTGGGCTGCCGCTTCGTCCAATATGCTCCGGTTCAGCGGCTGGGGGAGCGAAGCGGGCTTCCGGACAGAGGACGATCTGTTTGAGTCGTTCATTTCAGCGTTTACAGACGCGGGCGGCTCGTATACATACGGGCTGGACTGGTTCTTCAACGGCTATTACGCCATGCAGGGCAATGACGGCTGGGCGCAGCTGCGCGCGCCGGGCGAATCCGGAAAGTATCTTTCCGAGTATCCCGCCGACAGTCTGTACCAGACCTATGAAATTTCCAACCACATCGACAATCTGCGGCCGGTGCTTGACGCGCTGGAGCGCGACTGCGCCGTCGGCATTTCCATCGGCAACTATCTCTCCTCGTTCCGCATCGGCGGCCACGCTATCACGCTCTGGGGCTATCTGCATGACACGTCCGCCAGCCCCTACAGCAAGGAAGCCTATCCCGCCATTTTCATTTCCGATTCTGATTCCGATAAATACGACGGCGCACTGCGCCGCCAGGCGCCGAACCGGCTGCGCGTCATGATGATGGACGGGATGTTCGACGGCTTCGGCGCCGACAGCTGGGAGCTGGACTATCCCTCGACGTTCCCGTGGCGGCTCGAAAGCTTTACCGTTCTGGAACCCTACCGCGCAGAGCTGGAGCAGGACGCCTCCGGTACCCACAACAAAAACATCTCGGCGGATTTTTCCGTTCAGGATCTGTACGTCCGCGCTTCCACGTTTGATGATCTGGAGCTTGGCATTGATACGATCCCTGCCAACCAATCCTTCAAAATCGGCGGGATCGCGCTGAACAACAGCGCAGTGAACCTGAGCAGCGCAAGACTGCAAATCGTCACAACGATCACGCAGAACGGCCAGACCGTCTGGGAAAAAACAGCCAGCGCTCCGTCAGCAGATTCTCGGCCAATGCCTATGTCAAGCTTTCGGAAACCTGTAATTCCCTTGCTGCCGGCAGCTATGAAGCCACGATCCGCGTAACGGCCAGCGGTATATCGGAAGCCTATCTTCTGAACAACACGCGTTCCATTTCCTTTACCGTCAGCGCTGCCGCGCCGGACGCCTCGAACGCGTCCGTGTCCGTATCCATTCCCGAGTTCGATGGAAGAACGGGCGGCTATGGCACGCTGCGCTTCGGCAGCGTCGATTCCCTGTATCCTGCCGGGACGGAGCTGACGTGGTCCGTCTACGAAAAATACGACTCGGTTCTGTATGACGACTGGGTGCTGGCGTATCAGGGCTATCAGCAGCCGGAATCCGTCCGGTACGAGGGCATGACAACGGCTGTTCGGACCCTTGTGGTGCTGCGGCCGGTCGACCCGTCGCTTGCGTGCGTGACGCTTGATGCGGGAAGCCAGAAGCTGCTGTACCATAGGGTGTATACATTGGCTGCCGATGACAATACCGGCATCTGCTCGGCGATTGCTTACGGACAGAACACGCTGGCAGCAGGGGAGCAATTCAGCTTTTATATTTCCAATTTCACGACCTGCACGCCTTCCATTGCGGTGACGCCGGTTGTTTATGCGATCCGAAGCTCCGATAATCTGCGGATCGACCTCTGGCGCGGCGAGGCTATGCGCATGGCGTATGGAGAATCTACAGAGAATGCGCCCTGCCGTGTTGCAAGCTGGAGCGCGGAGCTTCTGCCCGGCCAGTATGCGATCTATGGCGAAGCCGTATATGAATACGGCAGCAAAACCGTGAAGCTCAGTACGCTTCAGGTCAATGCGGACAAGCCGTTCGTTTCCGCTGGAACGACGTTCCGCGGCAGCAATCGCTGCGCAGTCGTTCTGGAATGTGCTGCCGCAGAAGGAAGCGCAGAATTTGGCATCGAGTACCGCAAAGCGGGACAGGAACAGACGGAACGCGTTTCATTTTCTGCGAATTTTGACAGCGTCAAGTCCAGACAGCTCTGCCTGTCGTTTAAGGCCGATGCGGGAGCAGACTATTCCTTCCGCACATTTATCGTATCTGAAGACGATACGACCTATGGCGCGTGGAACGACTGCCCGGCTCCTACGGCGGCTCGCATTTTGACGGATGCGCCGCAGAACGGAGGCGCAGATGCGTCTGTCTGGGAATTCACGGCCCCGTCCGACGGCGTTTACACCCTGACGGTTCAGGGAGCCGAAACGGGCGCGCTATACGATACGACCGACGTATTGCCCAAAGCCGGAAGAGAGGGCACGATGCTCCAGCGCGGCTTCTATCTGGAAGCAGGAGAAACCGCTCTGTTCTGCGTTCAGGCTGAGGCTTCGTATACGGTCGAGGTCACGCGGGCACAGGAGATCGGGCTTTGCAGTCCGGTTCGCTTCAACGCTGCGTTCACCGGTTATGAGCGCTTTTTCAGCTTCACCGCGCCTGCTGCCGGAAGCTATGTATTCCACGCAGCCGGTGAAAGCGGCTGGCTGTACAAATTGGGCGAAAACGCCGTGTGGGAGCTGTATCGCCATTTCAGCGCCTCCCGGCCCGACAGCGGCGTTTCTCTCACGCTGGAAAAAGGGCAGCGCGTTTATTTCAGAATCGCCTATACGGCGATCGGCAGCTATTCGTTCGCTGTTTCTCGTCCCGCGCCGGAGGTTTCCGTCTCAGACGAGGGCGTGAACGTCAGTTATGACC
>ERZ773181.1711-NODE-1711-length-16419-cov-9.648802_pt1 | contig 16419 bp, 10 predicted proteins | sample MGYA00581001_ERZ773181 | MGnify/ENA primary metagenome ERZ773181 (study PRJEB29015, sample SAMEA2737780) | human gut metagenome | biome: human gut; feature: human-associated habitat; material: faeces | place: China | collected 2012 ... | reverse complement strand
CCACATTTCCCTGTCATATCCGCCAGTACAGCTGTCTATATTCAGTTTTCCGGCATAAGCTTCAGCTTTCCACAGGCTTCCTGGTATGTCTGTTCCTTTTATGAAACAGTTGGAGGAAAACATATTTCGGTTTCTTGTGGACACAAGAGCCCGCAAACGACCCATATCATAATTTTTCAATACAAGAATTCTGGCATTTCTTCTATATGTATTTAACTCTGAAGCTGTTATAACATTTGCCTTCTCTAAATTTCTGGCCGACAAATATACGAAATTATTTTTCTCAGATAAAACCAAAAGTAACTTTCCATCAGCCACTTTCAGATTCTTAGCAATTGTTACGAATTCTTTAGTCTTAGGAGCTTCCAAAGTGAAATCTTCTACTACTACAATTGCGTTATTCTTTGCCTTATAAGTCAAGGCAGACTTACGGGCCAAACCTTTAACTTTCTTGTTCAATTTAAACTCATAATCTCTCGGTTTCGGACCGAATACACGGCCACCACCTACCAATACCGGAGAGTTGATGTCGCCACGACGAGCACCACCACCACCTTTCTGGCGGATCAATTTACGAGTACTACCAGAAACTTCACTTCTTTCCTTTGATTTATGAGTTCCCTGACGCTGATTAGCCAAATACTGTTTTACATCCAAGTAAATAGCATGATCATTGGGTTCAATGCCAAAGATAGCATCGTTCAATGTTACCTTTCTTCCGGTATCTTCACCTTTAATATTAAATACGCTCAGTTCCATTACTTTTCAATTAATAAGATTGAACCTTTTGCTCCTGGAACAGATCCTTTTACTAATAAAAGATTGTGTTCCGGCATCACCTTGATCACTTGCAGGTTCTGAACAGTTACACGTTCATTACCCATTTGGCCGGCCATACGCATACCTTTGAATACCTTTGCAGGATAAGAACAGGCACCGATACCACCGGGAGCACGCAAACGGTTATGCTGACCGTGAGTAGTCTGACCTACACCACCAAATCCATGTCTTTTTACAACACCTTGGAAACCTTTACCCTTAGAAGTACCAACAACATCAACATAAGCAGTGTCATTGAACAATTCTACAGTAATTGCGTCTCCTAAATTCAATTCTGTTTCAAAATCTTTGAACTCGGCCAAGTGTCTCTTTGGAGTTACACCAGCTTTTTTAAAGTGTCCCATCAAAGGTTTGGTAGTATGTTTTTCCTTTTTGTCCTGGAAACCTACCTGAACAGCTGCATAGCCATCTTTTTCGACACTCTTAATCTGAGTAACTACACAAGGACCAGCTTCGATAACAGTGCATGGTACATTTTTACCATCAGCACTGAAAACGGATGTCATTCCGATTTTCTTTCCTAATAATCCTGGCATTTCAGTTAATTTTTAATGGATTAAACTTTAATTTCTACTTCTACACCACTCGGTAACTCCAACTTCATCAGAGCATCTACTGTCTTAGCTGTTGAGCTATAGATATCGATTAATCTCTTATAAGAAGAAAGTTCAAACTGTTCACGTGACTTCTTGTTAACGAAAGTCGAACGGTTTACAGTGAAAATACGTTTGTGAGTAGGCAATGGAATAGGACCGCTAACAATAGCGCCTGTAGCCTTCACTGTTTTCACGATCTTTTCAGCAGACTTATCCACCAAGTTGTGATCGTATGATTTCAGTTTAATTCTAATTTTTTGACTCATTAGATTGTTATTTATAAAATGATTAAAAAAACATATAAAGTGGGGCCGGATTAAGAGTCATTCGCTAACCCGTTGCCCCAAATTATTCTTTATTATACTAAGTCTACACGACCCTTCACTTCTTCAAGTACTGCCTTAGCAATTGAGCTAGACACCTGAGCATGATGGTCATAAGTCATAGATGAAGTTGCACGACCAGAAGTAATAGTACGCAAAGCCGTTACATAACCAAACATTTCAGCCAAAGGCACTTTTGCTTTAACAATACGAGCACCTGAACGGCTTGATTCCATACCTTCTACCTGACCGCGACGTTTGTTCAAGTCACCGATAACATCACCCATGTTTTCTTCGGGAGTTACAACTTCCAATTTCATGATAGGCTCAGTCAATACAGGACCCGCTTTAGCACAAGCGTTTTTGTAAGCCTGAATAGCACAGATTTCAAATGACAACTGGTCAGAGTCAACCGGGTGGAATGAACCATCTTTCAAGACTACCTTCAGTGAATCAAGCGGATAACCTGCCAATACACCATTCTTCATTGCAGTTTGGAAACCTTTCTGAACTGACGGGATAAATTCCTTAGGAATATTACCACCCTTCACTTCATCGATAAATTGCAATCCACCTTGAGTAAAGTCTTCATCAACCGGACCAATTGCTACGATAATATCAGCGAATTTACCGCGACCACCGGACTGTTTCTTATAAACTTCACGCAATTCAACAGTTTTTGTAATAGCTTCCTTGTAGTTAACCTGAGGTTTACCCTGATTACATTCTACTTTAAATTCACGTTTCAAGCGGTCGATAATAATATCCAAGTGGAGCTCACCCATACCAGAGATGATAGTCTGACCTGACTGCTCATCAGTTTTAACTGTAAATGTCGGGTCTTCTTCAGCCAACTTAGCCAAACCGTTAGACAGCTTATCCAAGTCTTTCTGTGTTTTGGGCTCAACTGCAATACCAATAACCGGATCAGGGAATTCCATAGATTCCAATACAATGGGTGCTTCTTCGTCACACAAAGTATCACCAGTACGAATATCCTTGAAACCAACACCTGCACCAATATCACCAGCACTAATTAGTTCAACAGGATTCTGTTTATTTGAGTGCATCTGGAACAGACGTGACACACGTTCTTTTTTACCGGAGCGAGTGTTATAAATATAAGAGCCGGCTTCTACTTTACCTGAGTAAACACGGAAGAAAGTCAAACGACCTACATAGGGGTCAGTTGCAATCTTAAATGCCAAAGCTGAAGTTTTTTCATCTTCACTGGGTTTACGATCTTCTTCCGCACCTGTGCTCGGGTTAGTACCCACGATAGCAGGAGTATCCAACGGAGAAGGCAAGAATGCACAAACATAATCAAGCAATGTCTGAACACCTTTATTCTTGAACGAAGAACCGCAGAACATAGGAACGATGTCCATCTTCAAAGTACCTGCACGCAATGCACGCAAGATTTCTTCTTCAGTGATAGTAGAAGGATCATCAAAGAATTTCTCCATCAAAGTATCATCGAAATCTGCTACTTTTTCAAGCAGTTTTTCTCTCCATTCATTAGCTTCGTCAACCAAGTTTGCCGGGATTTCTTCTACACTGTAGTCTGCTCCCATAGTCTCATCATGCCATAAGATGGCTTTCATCTTAATCAGGTCAACAACACCTTTGAAGCTTTCTTCCGCACCGATAGGAATTACAACAGGACAAGGATTTGCACCGAGCACAGTTTTCATCTGACGAACAACTTCAAAAAAGTCAGCACCAGAACGGTCCATTTTGTTAACATAACCGATACGAGGCACATTGTATTTATCAGCCTGACGCCACACTGTTTCCGACTGAGGTTCTACACCACCGACAGCACAATAAGCAGCAACAGCTCCATCCAAAACGCGTAATGAACGTTCTACTTCAGCAGTAAAGTCAACGTGTCCCGGAGTATCAATCAAGTTAATCTTATAAGTATTGCCTGCATATTTCCAACGAGTTGTTGTCGCTGCAGAGGTAATAGTAATACCACGTTCCTGCTCCTGAGCCATCCAGTCCATTGTAGCTGCACCATCATGAACCTCACCAATTTTGTGGGTCAGACCGGTGTAGAACAAAATGCGTTCCGAAGTGGTTGTCTTACCGGCATCGATATGAGCCATAATACCGATATTGCGGGTCAAATGCAAATCATTTTTAGCCATTTTCGTCCTTTACTTATTTAATTATTACTTGATTAGAATCTGAAGTGAGCGAATGCACGGTTAGCTTCTGCCATACGATGCATATCTTCTTTACGCTTGAAGGCACCACCCTGTTCGTTGAATGCGTCGATGATTTCAGCAGCCAATTTATCTGCCATTGACTTACCACCACGTTTACGAGCGAAAAGGATCAAGTTTTTCATTGAGATTGATTCCTTGCGTTCAGGACGGATTTCAGTAGGAACCTGGAATGTAGCACCACCCACACGGCGAGACTTAACTTCCAGCTGAGGAGTTACGTTATCCAAAGCCTTCTTCCAAATTTCCAAAGCTGACTTTTCTTCGTTAGGAAGTTTTGTTTTTACTGTTTCCAATGCAGCATAGAAGATTTCGTAAGAGGTATTCTTCTTTCCATCATACATCAGATGGTTTACGAATTTAGAAACCTTCTGGTCATTAAATACCGGATCCGGAAGGATCACACGTTTTTTTGGTTTTGCTTTTCTCATTTTTCTTAAAAAAATAATGTTTTTTGTTTGGGGCTGCGACTCTTGTTTACTTCAACGCTTCCACCGAAGCATTTACTCAACCTTTATAGCTTATTCCAACAAACCAAAAACTTAAATTAAAATACTTTTTTTCTTTTCGGAATTTCAGCTAGGCTTCAAATTACTTTTTACCTTTACCTTTTGCAGGAGCTGCTGCTTGTCCGGCTTTCGGGCGTTTAGCACCGTATTTAGAACGTCTTTGTGTACGACCAGCCACACCCGCTGTATCCAAAGTACCACGAACAATGTGATAACGTACACCCGGAAGGTCTTTCACACGACCACCACGAACCAATACGATTGAGTGTTCCTGCAAGTTGTGTCCTTCTCCCGGAATATAAGAGTTCACTTCCTTAGAGTTTGTCAGACGTACACGAGCAACCTTACGCATTGCTGAATTCGGTTTTTTCGGAGTAGTAGTATACACACGAACACAAACACCACGTCTTTGAGGACATGAATCCAGTGCCGGAGACTTACTTTTCTCAACCAAAACCTCTCTTCCTTTTCTTACTAGCTGTTGAATAGTAGGCATTTTGTTTGATTTTTAATTGTTATATATTGTTTATTAATTTACTATTTTAATCCAAAACTATACATTTTGGGCTGCAAAGTTACGAATAACATTTTAATAAACAATACTTTTAAGCAATAAAAATAGCCTGTCTCCAAAAAAAATCTTTTGAAAAACAGGCTAATATGCCATTTCCACGACAAAGCTATAACTTATGCCTCTCCTTTAAAGCCACTCATAGGAGGAATAAAAGTCTTGCCATCAGGACCGCCATTGGCACCATTCATTTCTTCAGGCATACGGATCGGTCCAAAGTTGCGCTCATACTTTGCCACATTTTCTTGTAAAGCATACATCAGACGCTTAGCGTGTTCAGGAGTCAATACAATACGAGATTGAACTCCTGCTTTCGGCAACCCAGGCATTACACGTACAAAATCTACTATGAATTCTGAACTAGAATGGGTAATTATGGCAAGATTGGCATATGTGCCTTGTGCTACTTCTTCTTTCAACTCTATTTGAAGCTGATTGTTGTTTTTTTCGTTTTCCATGATTATTTTCTTCTATAATTAAAGGTAAATATTATCTGCTTATTATTAGCAGGCGAACAAAAATAAGGAAAAGGAACCAATCAAGCAACAATAGACGCACTAAATATCATTTTTTTCTATACAGAGAGGAATATAAGGAATGGTAAACCAAAAGCAAGATCCTTTTCCTTCTTCTGATTCTACCCCGATACATCCCCCCATTTTTTCCACAATAGTACGACAAATTGCAAGCCCCAGCCCTGTTCCCGGTTTAGCTGAATCAAGTCTCACAAATCGTTCAAACACTTTCTGCTTTTGGGATTCAGGAAAACCACATCCGGTATCAGCCACATAAAAATAAAGCATTTTTCCATGAATTTCATAACCTAAACGAATACTGCCTTTGGTAGTAAACTTAATAGCATTTGTCAATAGATTAATAAGTACTTGAGAAAGCCGTTTTTTTTCCGCCACGACAAAACAAGGAGCAGAAAGTGTTACACAATTCAAAATAACCTCCTCGGCAACAATTCGTGTACGCATTGCGCTTGCCAATTCTTCCAATAATATATTCAGCTCCATTTCTTCCTCTGCAAAAGTCAATGTTCCCGACTCTATTTTTGACAGATCTAAAATATCATTAATAAGCTGAAGCAGCAAAGAACAATTATTTTCCAGAACTTCTGCATACATTCGCTTTTCTTCTTCGGTAGCAGCAGTAACAATCAAATTCGAAAACCCCATAATAACATTAAGCGGCGTTCGTATCTCGTGGCTCATATTGGCTAGAAACACTGATTTATTTTGATTAGCAGCTTCGGCTTGAGCCTGAGCGGCTCTAGCTTTCCTCAACTCGACTTGCAATTGATGGTTGAGTTCTTCCAATTCTTCTATTGTTTTCATAGCAGCCCAATGTACCCCTTCCCTGCTCCCTGAGGATGGCATAAATATATAAAAAAGCGTGGGAACTGTTTTAATGTCTTATCTGTGTTAGAGGTATCCCCATACCCACGGAACAAATAAAAACAACAGTCCCACGCCGTTATGCATATTTCCTTTTAGAAGGAAGTATAAACACACGACGTGAGCGTTCTGTTGTATCCACTTTGTTCCGCTTCGAAAATTGGGGATTTTCTAACACAAAGTAATATCAAAAACGCTCTATTTACATTAATATATCAAACACGAACTCTCTTTGTCGCTTTGAATGACTACAAATATAGATATATTATTCTGAAAAAGGGACTATTATTATCAAACTTTTAGAAAAACAATGATAGCCTGTTGAGAAATGGCTGAAATCTTTTTATCACAAAATATGATTTACGAATGATTCGGAATATCATTTCTATTTAGTGAAGACCGGCTTGCCAATGCCGTATGATTTCGCTTGACTTCCTTTGTGCAGTTGACTTATTGCTACTATCGCATAGAAGGCTTGTTGGTGTTAACTTACCATTAAGGGAAATTACGCAAACATATAAATGTGGAAAAGAAATCAGCTACAAAAGTCCGTGGCTAGTATCGGAGCAATGCCGGCACTCGACTTTTCCTATACGTGGTTTGTCATACAATGACAAATCCACAAAACCAACTGTATTTTTCATCCACAAGCGGAAATATGTTTCCTCCTTTCATTAACTGCCAAAACGTCCTGTTAATGGGAGTTCCGGTGGTGAATGAACATGCCGTGTTGTATTTTCAGCCTCCTTTCATTTTAAAACATCTTTCGGTGAAAAAAATGCTGAAGGCAGATTTGAAAACGGCTTGGGAAGTGTGACTGAAATGGGAGTGAAGGGATACCCTTTCATTATTAGCCGGCGGTTGTCCGCACGTTTTGATTAAAATGTAAGGATGAACGGAAAAAAAGGAATGACTAATTTGATGAAAGGTAATCTCATCTGCCCTTACATAAAAAACATACCGGGCTTTTTTTAAAAGGTGGTGAAGTTTGTAAGAAACTTCCCGATCTTTTTAAAAGACATCAAGGTCTTTTTGACACATACAGTGGCACAAGCCTGTACCTATATATGTGTAAGCCCACACGTATATATGCATCGGGCTACACGGACGTACGCATAAGCCTACACATATATATGTCATTGTGTCAGATTCCGTCATATCCTGTACCGGAATTTGATTTGTTTGCCTCCTCTTCTAGACAAACGCTTTTTTATGTTGTATATTTGTAATTCGCCCAATCTCAAAAAGTGCCTCATGAATGTATTCATCACTCTCAAAACAATCTTCCCCGGAAGCATATTGAAAGAAAGCCGGGAAGATATCTTCGAAAAACATTGAAGAGGCAGTAGAATCAGAATCCTCGAAAGATGCTGTCAAGAAGACGACGCCATGCTCCCTGATACAGGAAGTAACCGCTTTTCTCACCTCCCGCTGCCGCTTCCGGCTCAATGTGCTGACCGAGGTAGCGAGTGTGAATACTGGTTCCTTTCATCCTGATTGAGACAAGAGCATACTTGCGTCACTCCATTTTTCCGCTATGTAATGGTAGGGAAAAGTGATGAAGTCAGGAGGATATACCCATGCCGGGTGAACAATAAAAAGGTCGGTCTCCCATTAGGAAAACCGACCTTCTATTTAAAGTCTTAATGAATCGTATTATTCTACTTCACTATAGTCAAGTACATTTTTGCGATTTGCCAAGATGCGATCGTATTCTTCTTTCGAACCAACAACAATCTTTTCAAATTCACGCTGTCCGGTACCGGCAGGGATCAAGTGACCGCAAATCACATTTTCCTTCATACCTTCCAATCTATCTACTTTACCATTAATAGCAGCTTCATTCAGAACCTTGGTTGTTTCCTGGAATGATGCAGCAGACATGAAGCTTGAAGTTCCCAAAGCAGCGCGAGTAATACCTTGCAGAATCTGAGTAGATGTTGCAGGAATAGCATCACGCACTTCAACGGGTTTCAAGTCACGACGCTTCAACATACTGTTCTCATCACGCAACTTACGGGCTGTTACAATCTGACCCGGTTGCAAGTTCTGAGAATCTCCGGCATCAACAACCACCTTCTTACCCCAAATACGGTCATTTTCTTCCATGAAGTCTTGCTTATCTACCACTTGCTGTTCCAAGAAGCGGGTATCACCCGGTTCATCAATTTCAACTTTACGCATCATTTGACGAACGATAATCTCAAAGTGCTTATCATTAATCTTCACACCTTGCAGACGGTAAACATCCTGTACCTCGTTTACGATATATTCCTGTACAGCCGTAGGACCTTTAATGGCCAAGATGTCGGCAGGAGTAATCGCACCATCAGACAGCGGAGTTCCGGCGCGTACATAGTCGTTCTCCTGAACAAGAATCTGCTTAGAAAGATTAACCAAGTACTTCTTCACTTCACCGGTCTTAGATGTTACAATGATCTCACGGTTACCACGTTTAATCTTACCCATGGTAACTTCACCATCGATTTCAGAAACCACAGCAGGGTTGGACGGGTTACGTGCCTCAAACAATTCTGTAACACGAGGCAAACCACCGGTGATATCACCAGCTTTACCAACAGCGCGCGGAATCTTCACAAGGATGTCACCGGCCTTTACCGATTGATTGTTTTCAATAACAACGTGTCCACCCACAGGGAAGTTATAAGTACGTATCAAGTTACCATCTTCTGTCGTAATATGAGCAGAAGGAACTTTTGTCTTATCCTTAGATTCGATAATGATGATTTCACGCAAACCGGTAGCTTCATCCGATTCTACCTTATAAGTTACGTTCTCAACCATACTCTCGAACTCAATCTTACCGGTTGCTTCAGTAATAATAACAGCGTTGAACGGGTCCCATTTAGCAATCAGTTTACCCTTCTCAACCACATCACCGTCAGCAGCATACAATTTAGAACCGTAAGGAACATTATGAGTCGATAAAATGATACCGGTATTTACATCAATAAAGCGAACCTCGGCCAAACGACCTACTACCACTTTCACAGCTTCACCGGTAGTTTCATCTACTGTATCAACAGTACGAAGTTCCTCAAATTCCAGACGAGCATTGTTTTTGGCAACAATACTTGCATTGGCAGCCATGTTACCGGCAATACCACCGGCATGGAAAGTACGCAACGTCAACTGAGTACCCGGCTCACCGATAGACTGTGCAGCAATGACACCGACAGCTTCTCCCTTTTGAACCATACGGCTGGAAGCAAGGTTACGTCCGTAACACTTGGCACATACGCCTTTCTTCGATTCGCAAGTCAATACAGAACGGATTTCTACACTTTCAATCGGAGAATCTTCAATTTCCTGTGCGATATCCTCAGTAATTTCTTCACCTCCGGCAACAATCAACTTACCGGTGGTAGGATGAATAATATCATGTACTGAAACACGTCCGAGGATACGTTCATACAGAGTGGCAATAACTTCATCGTTATTTTTCAAAGCAGTACAAACCAAACCGCGCAGTGTTCCACAGTCTTCTTCATTAATAATCACATCATGCGATACGTCTACAAGACGACGAGTCAAGTATCCGGCATCGGCAGTCTTCAAAGCTGTATCCGCCAAACCTTTACGAGCACCGTGGGTAGAGATAAAGTACTCCAATACCGACAAACCTTCCTTAAAGTTTGAAAGAATCGGGTTTTCAATAATCTGAGCACCTTCAGCACCGGCCTTTTGCGGCTTAGCCATCAAACCACGCATACCTGACAACTGACGAATCTGTTCCTTAGAACCACGAGCACCGGAATCAAGCATCATAAATACTGAGTTGAAACCTTGGTCATCATTTTTAATAGTCTTATAAAGGATGTCAGACAAATCGCTGTTGACATGAGTCCATGTATCAATAACCTGGTTGTAACGTTCATTATCAGTGATGAAACCCATATTATAGTTCATCATGATTTGCTCAACTTCTTCGTTACCGCGTTTTACCAGTTCTTCTTTTTCCTTCGGAATAATAATATCACCCAAGTTGAATGACAAACCACCCTTGAACGCCATGTGGTAACCTAAGTTCTTAATACCGTCCAAGAATTCACAAGCACGAGCAACACCCACAGCCTTAATAACATCACTAATGATGTCGCGCAAAGACTTTTTAGAAATAATGGTATTCAGATAACCTACTTCAGCCGGAACGATTTCATTTACAATCACACGACCTACAGAAGTTTCTTTCATCATCACATCTACAATGTTGCCATCCTTATCCAGGTCTTTTACAACAACATTGATGATAGCATGAATATCTACCTTTCCTTCATTATAAGCAATCAAAGCTTCTTCCGGTCCATAGAATGTCAGTCCCTCACCCTTCGCACCTTTTCTCAGTTTTGTAATATAATACAAACCAAGTACCATATCCTGTGCGGGTACAGTAATAGGTGCGCCGTTAGCCGGATTCAAAATATTATGTGCCTGAAGCATCAACATCTGAGCTTCCAATATAGCCTCATTACTCAAAGGCAAGTGAACAGCCATTTGGTCACCGTCAAAGTCGGCATTGAACGCAGTACATGCCAATGGGTGTAATTGGATAGCCTTACCTTCAATCATATGGGGTTGGAATGCCTGAATACCCAAACGGTGCAATGTCGGCGCACGGTTGAGTAATACCGGATGTCCTTTCATGACATGCTCCAAGATATCCCAAATAACAGGTTCTTTGCGGTCTACTATCTTCTTGGCAGACTTAACAGTCTTCACGATACCGCGTTCTATCAATTTACGGATAATAAACGGCTTGTAAAGTTCGGCAGCCATCAATTTAGGAATACCGCATTCTCCCATTTTCAATTCAGGACCAACGACAATTACCGAACGGGCTGAGTAGTCAACACGCTTACCCAACAGGTTCTGACGGAAACGTCCTTGCTTACCTTTCAAACTATCAGACAGTGATTTCAACGGACGGTTTGCATCTGTTTTTACAGCACTTGACTTACGTGAGTTATCGAACAATGAATCGACAGCTTCCTGCAACATACGTTTTTCGTTGCGTAAGATTACTTCAGGAGCCTTGATTTCAATCAGTCTCTTCAGACGGTTGTTACGAATAATCACACGACGATACAAATCATTCAAGTCAGAAGTTGCAAAACGACCACCATCCAACGGAACCAACGGACGAAGTTCGGGCGGAATCACCGGAACAATACGTACAATCATCCATTCAGGTTTATTGCGTCCGCGAGATGCACGGAACGATTCAACGACCTGCAAGCGTTTCAATGCTTCATTCTTGCGTTGTTGTGAAGAGTCGTTGCTTGCCTTGTGACGCAATTCATAAGAAAGTGCATCCAAGTCAAGTTTAGCCAACAAATCATAGATGGCTTCAGCTCCCATCTTAGCAATAAACTTGTTAGGGTCTGTATCTTCCAGATACTGATTTTCTCTCGGAAGTTTTTCCAGCAAATCCAGATATTCCTCTTCCGAAAGCAAATCATATTCATTTACGCCTTCTTCAGCGGCAGCACCCGGCTGAATTACGACATAACGTTCATAGTAAATAATAGAATCAAGTTTCTTGGTAGGCAATCCCAACAAGTAACCGATTTTGTTCGGCAATGAACGGAAATACCAAATGTGTGCCACAGGCACTACCAGCTGGATATGCCCCATACGTTCACGACGAACTTTCTTTTCTGTCACTTCAACACCGCAACGGTCACAAACGATTCCTTTATAACGAATACGTTTGTACTTACCGCAATGACATTCATAGTCTTTTACCGGACCGAAGATGCGTTCGCAGAACAAACCGTCACGTTCGGGTTTGTAGGTACGGTAGTTGATAGTTTCGGGCTTCAACACCTCACCACTCGAATTCTCAAGGATTTCTTCAGGTGAAGCCAAACCAATTGAGATTTTCGAGAAATTACTCTTTATCTTCGTTTCTTTTCTAAAAGCCATACTTTCTTGTTTATATTGTAAAGAGTTATATTTTTATTATTCAAGGTTGATACTCAATCCCAATCCTCTCAATTCATGTAACAATACATTCAGAGATTCAGGAATGCCCGGAGTAGGCATCGGTTCACCTTTTACAATAGCCTCGTAAGCCTTAGAACGTCCAACAACGTCATCAGACTTAATAGTCAGGATTTCCTGCAAGATATGCGCTGCGCCGAATGCTTCGAGCGCCCAAACTTCCATTTCTCCGAAACGCTGACCACCGAACTGAGCCTTACCACCAAGCGGTTGCTGAGTAATAAGAGAGTACGGACCGATAGAACGTGCGTGCATCTTGTCTTCAACCATGTGGCCTAACTTCAACATATAGGTCACACCTACCGTTGCCGGTTGGTCAAAGCGTTCACCGGTACCACCATCACAAAGATACGTCTTACAGTAACGAGGCAATCCGGCTTTATCCGTCCATTCATTTAAGTCATCCATAGATGCACCATCGAAAATAGGAGTAGCAAATTTCACGCCCAATTCTTTTCCGGCACGACCTAATACAGCTTCAAAAATCTGACCGATGTTCATACGAGAAGGCACACCCAACGGATTCAATACGATATCTACCGGAGTACCATCAGCCAAGAACGGCATATCCTCCTGACGGACAACACGAGATACAATACCCTTATTACCGTGACGACCTGCCATCTTATCACCCACACCAATCTTACGTTTCTTAGCAATATAAACTTTAGCCATCTGAATAATACCTGAAGGCAATTCATCACCTATTGTGATTGCAAACTTCTTACGTTTCAGTTCGGCATCCAGTTCTTTATACTTCTTCAGGTAGTTCATTACCAAGTCACGAATCATATCGTTCTTGTGAGCATCCGCTGTCCACTTGCTCAACTGAATCACTGTATAATCCAATGACTCAAGGTCGCGTTTTGTAAACTTAGCGCCCTTAGCGATAACTTCGGTTCCCAAGTAATCTTTTACACCCTGAGAGACTTTACCATTAGTTAATACCAACAATTTATCAATTAAGATATCCTTCAGCTTAGCTGCCTTTTCTTCAAATTCATCATTCAGTTTCGGCAAAATAGCTTTGTCGGCATTCTTTTCACTTCTGGTTTTCACAACGCGAGAGAACAACTTCTTGTCAATAACGACACCACGCAATGAAGGAGAAGCTTTCAATGAAGCATCCTTTACATCACCGGCTTTGTCACCAAAGATAGCGCGAAGCAATTTTTCTTCAGGAGAAGGATCTGATTCACCTTTCGGAGTAATCTTACCAATCAAAATATCACCCGGTTCAATACGAGCACCGACACGTACAATACCGTTCTCATCCAAATCCTTAGTTGCTTCTTCACTCACGTTAGGAATATCAGAAGTCAATTCTTCCATACCGCGCTTCGTTTCGCGCACTTCCAATATATATTCATCCACGTGTACAGAAGTCAATAAGTCTTCACGTACAACGCGTTCATTCAATACAATAGCATCCTCATAGTTATATCCTTTCCAAGGCATATAAGCAACCAACAGGTTCTTACCCAATGCCAATTCACCACCTTGTGTTGAATAACCTTCCGTCAGAATATCACCTTTCTTTACACGCTGACCCTTATCACAAATAGGACGAAGGTCAATAGTCATGCTTTGGTTAGTCTTACGGAATTTAGGAATTCTATATTCTTTCAAAGCAGGTTCGAAGCTGACAAATTCCTCATCTTCCGTTCTGTCATACAAAATCCGGATAGTGGTTGCATCTACATATTCAATCACACCGTCACCTTCAGCAGCAATCTGAGTACGAGAATCTTCAACCAATTGCTTTTCGATACCTGTACCTACAATAGGAGCCTCTGTACGCAACAAAGGAACTGCCTGGCGCATCATGTTAGAACCCATCAATGCACGGTTAGCATCATCATGTTCCAAGAACGGAATCAAAGATGCCGCAATAGAAGCAATCTGTTGAGGAGATACATCCATCAACTCTACCTGATCAGGAGTAACAACCGGATAATCGGCATCGCGACGAGCCTTAACCTTGTCACGAACAAACTTACCTTCATCATCCAAAGGTGCATTACCCTGAGCAATAATCTTATCTTCTTCTTCTTCTGCAGTCAAGTATTCAATTCCTTCATCAGAAATATCCACCTTACTATCAGCTACCTTACGATAAGGAGTAGAAATGAAACCAAGTTCATTAATTTTAGCATAAACGCACAAAGAAGAAATCAAACCGATATTAGGACCTTCAGGGGTTTCAATCGGACACAAACGACCATAGTGAGTATAGTGTACGTCACGCACCTCGAAACCGGCACGTTCACGCGACAAACCACCGGGACCTAACGCAGACAAACGACGTTTGTGAGTAATTTCAGCCAACGGATTGGTCTGGTCCATGAATTGTGACAATGCATTTGTACCGAAGAATGAATTGATAACAGAAGAAATAGTCTTCGCATTAATCAAATCAATCGGAGTAAATACTTCATTGTCACGTACATTCATACGTTCACGAATAGTACGAGACATACGAGCCAATCCGATAGCAAACTGATTGGACAACTGTTCTCCCACTGTACGCACACGACGATTACTCAAGTGGTCAATATCATCAACATCAGCCTTAGAGTTAATCAGCTCAATCAGATACTTGATGATCTCGATAATATCTTGTTTTGTCAATACCTTCACATCCATATCCGTAGTCAGCCCCAACTTCTTGTTGATTCTGTAACGGCCTACTTCGCCAAGGTCATATCTTTTTTCAGAGAAGAACAGGTTATTGATAACCTCACGAGCACTGGCATCATCAGCAGGATCTGCATTACGCAACTGACGATAGATATAAAGCACAGCCTCTTTTTCTGAGTTACTCGGGTCTTTCTGAAGCGTATTAAATATAATAGAATAATCTGATGAATTAGCTTCTTCCTTATGAACAAGGATATTCTGAACGCCTGAGTCGATAATTTCATCTACATGCTCTGCTTCAAGCACAGTTTCACGGTCAATGATAACCTCATTACGTTCAATAGAAACAACTTCACCGGTGTCTTCATCTACAAAATCCTCTGTCCATGTCTTCAAGACACGCGCAGCAAGTTTTCTTCCTACAACCTTCTTTAAGTTGGCCTTATTGACTTTAACTTCTTCAGCCAAATTAAATATTTCGAGAATATCTTTATCATTTTCAAAGCCGACAGCTCTCAACAGAGTAGTAACAGGCAATTTTTTCTTACGGTCGATATAAGCATACATCACATTGTTAATGTCTGTAGCGAATTCAATCCATGAGCCCTTGAATGGGATAATACGTGCGGAATATAGTTTTGTACCGTTAGCATGTACACTCTGTCCAAAGAATACACCCGGAGAACGATGCAGCTGAGAAACAACAACACGTTCAGCACCGTTAATCACGAAGGTTCCCTTCGGCGTCATATAAGGAATAGGACCCAAATAAACATCTTGAATAACAGTATCAAAATCCTCATGATCGGGATCTGTACAATAAAGCTTCAATTTAGCTTTCAAAGGTACACTATAAGTGAGCCCACGCTCTAGACAATCATCTATTGTATAGTGAGGGGGATCAATGTAGTAGTCCAAAAACTCAAGGACAAAGTTGTTACGTGTATCAGCGATAGGGAAGTTTTCAGCAAATACTTTATACAGCCCGTCGTTCTTTCGTTTTTCGGGTGGGGTATCCAGTTGTAAAAAGTCTTGGAATGACTTCAATTGCACTTCCAGGAAATCCGGATACTTCATCGGATTCTTGATGGAAGCAAAATTTACTCTTTTGTTTTCTGTATTTGAAGACATCTGATAATTTATTTGTAGAACTTAATAATAATATAGACACAAAAAGGTTAAGAATCCTCGTCTAGAGGATTCCTAACCGAATTACCTGATAATCAGGCTTAATATTATTTAAGCTCAACTTCAGCTCCAGCTTCTTCCAAAGTTTTCTTCAGTG
>ERZ773181.1702-NODE-1702-length-16469-cov-3.756367_pt1 | contig 16469 bp, 10 predicted proteins | sample MGYA00581001_ERZ773181 | MGnify/ENA primary metagenome ERZ773181 (study PRJEB29015, sample SAMEA2737780) | human gut metagenome | biome: human gut; feature: human-associated habitat; material: faeces | place: China | collected 2012 ... | reverse complement strand
GTTGTCGGGGTCCATGATGGCTTCGATCGTGAATTTGACGTCCTGCGCCGTGAACGGCTCGCCGTCGTGCCACTTCACCCCCTCGTGCAGGTAGAAAGTATAGGTGCAGTTTGCCTCGTCATAGTCCCAGCGCTCGGCGAGGGCGGGAACGATCTGGTCATTGCCGTCGTGCGCGGTCAGGCCGTTGAAGAGCAGCAGGTTGATCTCGCAGTGCTCGTCCATCGCGGGATCGATGCGCGTGTAGTCGGCAGAGCCGTAGACGAGCGTGGACGGCGCGTCGTCGGCCGAATCGCCGCCGCTCCGGCCGCAGGCGGCGAGGGAGAAGAGCATCGCGAGGGACAGCAGAAGAGTCAGCGCTTTTTTCATGGGAAAACTCCTTTTCGGGGAAAAATTGGGAAACGCCGCATCGCCGGATGCAGTGAAAAATATGACAGCTTGTAGTATAGGGGAAATTCCCGCCCGCCACAAGCCGGGTGGGGGATACGGCGGGCAAAGTTTTTCCAAAAAATCACGGCGCGCGGCGGAAATTCCCTGCTTTTTACCCTTTTTGCGAATCACGCTTGCACTTTCCACGCGGCAATGGTACAATATTATGCCGAAAATACAGCAAAGGAGTTTGCTTTTTATGAAATTAGGTATCGAGGGCGATTCACCTGATTCTATATCTCAATAGTACTCCATAAATACCGATAATTCTTGATTTCAGCGTATTTTCTGCACAAATGTCCACTATATAACTTCATGCAATTCCATACTACTCCACGCCGAAATGGTGTAAAAATGGTGTATGGAAAATCGGATTGCAGACGCGAAAATGACACACTACTACCGCCCCCCAAAAATCGAATGAAAGCTCTGATGGAACACACAGCCATCGGCATGACCGTCCAACGGATATGCCGATGGTTGTTTCATTTTTCTGTTGCATTTCGGGGCGAATATGGAGAAAAATATCGCTTGTGCGCCGCTTGGGTCCCCTGCCTATATTGTCACCCCACCTTGTTATAACGGCATTTTGTGTGCCAATAAAGGGTGGAATCCCCCCTTTGCAGGGCTTCACCTGAATAGTTAAGACTTATCTGAAACCATTTGTCGAATCTTGCAATTTATCAGTTATAACTTATGAATTGACATTTTCTCCATTGAGTTTCAATCGTAAGTGTGATATACTGTGGTCAGCCACGGAAGGAGGGTGAAGTTTTATGATTAAACGCGAACTGTATATGAGCCGTATCCGTCCGTTCATCGGAACGGAGCTGGTCAAGGTCATGACCGGCATCCGCCGCTGCGGAAAGTCGGTCATGTTGGAGCTGATCAAACAGGAACTCACGGAGTCCGGCGTCAGTCCGGCGCAGTTTATCTCTATCAACTTTGAGGATATGGGCTACTCCCATCTGCAAACCGCTCAGGCGCTGCATGATGAGATCACCGCAAGAGCCGCAGAAATAGAAGGCAAGGTCTATCTGTTTTTTGATGAGATCCAGGAGGTCAAGGACTGGGAAAAGTGCATCAACTCTCTCCGTGTCTCGCTGGATTGCGACATCTACATCACCGGCTCCAATGCAAAGCTGCTGTCCGGTGAGCTTGCGACCTATTTGGGCGGACGGTATGTGGAGTTTGTGATCTATCCATTCTCCTTCGGAGAGTTCATGGAGCTGTACCGCTCGATTGCGCCCGATGCGTCCATCCAGCAGTGTTTCCAAAAGTACCTGCTCGCCGGAGGGATGCCCTATCTCGCAAATCTCCGATATGCGGATGCGCCGTCCAAGCAATATCTTCACGATCTGTTCAACTCTGTCCAGCTCAAGGACATCGTGAAGCGGAATAAAATCCGGGATGTAGATTTGCTGGAACGGATCATTGCCTATGTGATCGCCAATGTGGGAACGACCTTCTCTGCGACCTCGCTTGCGAAGTTCCTGAAAAACGAGCAGCGCACCGTTGCCCCGGAAACGATCCTGAATTACATCAGATACTGCTGTGAGGCGTACCTGTTCTATCAGGTGAAGCGGGAGGATTTGCAGGGCAAACAGATCCTTGCCTCCAATGAGAAGTATTATATTGCCGATCATGGCATCCGCGAGGCGGTCTTCGGCGGCAATATGCGGGACATCAATCTCATTTTGGAGAATATCGTGTATTTGGAATTGCTGCGCCGGGGTTACGAAGTGACTGTCGGCAGAACGGGAGATAAGGAAATTGATTTTGTATGCGACAAGCGCGGCGAAAAGCTGTATGTTCAGGTCACTTATCTGCTGGCATCGGAAGAAACGGTCAACCGTGAGTTTGGCGCGTATGATAATATCCGCGACAACTTCCCGAAGTACGTTGTTTCGCTCGATGAGTTTGACATGAGCCGAAACGGTATCAAACACCGAAATATCCGCGATTTTCTCTTAGCTGAGGAATGGAACTGAACAAAACCTCTCTAATTCTGGAACTTGAGTAAGCGCCATAAGGGCTTTTATAGCAGCGTCTCTTAGCAAGTCCGAGAATATTTTTCGAGCGTGTTACTTTTTCTGGAAACTCATTGCCGAGTTCGCCCTTATGCCTTAGTTTTCTTTGACACTCGTAAAGAGTCAACATACACTAGGGTAGCATTTTGTCGGCTATTTGATTTTCTTGCCGTTGATTTGCTACACAAGTGAAAACGAACGACAACAGGCATGACCAACGTTGGTCACGCCTGTTGTTTTTACGTTTGATTAGTCTTTACTCAGATGTATTTGGCAATGATACCCTCCACATCTGCGATGTTGTAAGATACATCATTACACCACTCGCCATACTCACCCAAGCTGTTTACCGCGGCAACCCATTCGGACAGAGATTTCCTCTTTTCTTTATCGCGGCGAGTTTCTTGTCCTTTTGTTTCAAGAATCAGGGTCTTTCCGTTATCCAATCGAATCAAGAAATCTGGGAGGTATTTTCGGACAACACCATCAAAGATATATAGAATTTCGAAACCGAGGTGATCGTTCTTTGCCCATGCAGTAACATGGGGATTCTTTTCAATCACATAACTCTCTGTAGCTTCCCATGCGCTGTCGAATACGCAATGGCTAATTTGTGATGTTTTGGTAATGCAGCACGGTTTGCTTGTAAACCAAGTGGGCATATCAACTGTAGACCGCACTTTTTTATTGGGATCAAAGACCGGGGCAATCTTCTCCGTTTGTTCCAACTTGATGAAACTCCACAGATGCTGAACGATTTTGTTCATATTCATCATGTAGATAATACGTTGACGCACGGGATCTGTATTAAAGAGCGGCGGATTGATCACAATGGCACCAGATTTTAGATATTCCTCCACAAGTCGAATGACCTGTCCCAACAGAGCAAACTTCGTTGCCTCATTTTGCCACGATGTTTTCATCAGATCGTAGACCTGTCCAGATGCTTCAAAAACAATGCGCTGCATACGCAGTTCCGCATCCAGTTTCTGTAGATCGATTTCGGTACACTTCGTCAGATCCGTTTTTCCGTCAATGATCGGAGCAAGGTCAGCTCTCAATCGGGTATCTGCTGCATTCAGTTCCAGCGTATCAATTTTGTCCAAATCAACTGTTAACTGTGGTTTGAACACGCGATCCAATCGGATGATATTGGGCCAGCGAATCTCATATTCAGAGCGCTCTTTTAATGCCTCAACCTGCGTTTTGGGTGGAGTCGTTGGAGGCGTGCCTTGTTCATCCGATTCATGAGGCAAAAAGGTGAAGGGAATTCCGAAGATATTGACATATTCCGGCGTAAACATGTCACTGCCTTCGGCCAGGTCATAACTGGTTCGGCGAAGGCCGCGACCAACAACCTGTTCGCAGAGAAGTTGGCTGGAAAATGCCCGCAATCCCAAAATATGTGTTACTGTTTTTGCATCCCATCCTTCCGATAGCATGCCTACAGAAATCACATTTCGAATTTGCTCGCCTCGTTTGCCTTTTTGGCCAACTGTGTCAACAGTCTCACGAAGAATTGCTGCTGCATCTGCTTTGCTGATTTTTGCTTCACTATCTTCGTCAACAGTTGGCGCAACCACGTTTGTAGCCGCATCCATTGTCTTGGAGTCAATATGGATTGTTAAATTCGGATCGCAGAGTTCGGGAACGGGAATACGCCCATGGTCGAATGCATATTTGATACGTGCAGCAGTTTCCGTCCTGTTTGCTACAGTAATCATCACTGGAGGGACATCTGCACCAGCATCTTTCCATGCATAATACAGGGCCTGCCAATCCTTTCCTAGAAGGTAATACGCCTGCGTAAGCAAATCAGGTAAGGGTTCTTCCGGATCGGCAGCTCGATTGATATCATCCTTAACGGTTTCATCTGCATAGATGTGATATAACTTTGACCGAAAGCTTTCCGCATCCGGTGTTCCATCATCTCGTACAACAACGCGCGGTGTTTTTACCAGGCCAGACTCAATGCCATCATTCAGGCCAAAATCGCTGACGATCCATCCGAACAGGGCTTCTTCATCGTTCTTCTTCCCTGAAGGAGCAAAGGGCGTAGCCGAAAAGTCATAGCAAGAGAGAATCCCCCTGGTCTTGTGAATGCGATCCAGACCGCTGATCCAGATAGTGGCCTGCTGTTCTGCTTCCTTTTGTTCCTTGGTAAGCTTTGCCTTGTTTTCCGGGTTCTTGCGCCATGCGTGGTGGGCTTCGTCATTGATGACCAGAATGTTGGAGGCATTAGCCATTTCGCCCAAAACTTCGCGGGTATATGCTTCGTCGCTCTTTGCACCACGCTTATCAACACTGCGCCTCTTGGCAATGGTTTCCTCACTGTCCCATGCCAGAGCCTGCCAGTTTGTGATCATGACTTTACCTTGATGCAGCTTGTCCATCAGACCGATGGGAACAATGTTGAACTGGACATAGTAATTATCATCGCCGCCTGTTTGCAAAACCTGTAAGCGGCTCTTGACCGTCAATCCAGGCGCAACAATGAACACATACTTTGTAAAGCGCTTATCCTGTGGATATGTAACTTTATTGCAGATCATCCATGCGATCAGCATAGCCATGACGGTCGTTTTTCCGCCGCCGGTACAAAGCTTGGTACATAGACGCCTGAATGCTCCGCCGTCAGAGGGAATATCAATGCCGACCTTCTCCGCATCAGGAGCTTCAGTCAGCCAGATCAGTGTCTCTATGGCATCCATTTGGCAGTAGAAAAACGGATACTGCCGTGCATCTTTATCGTTCCAATGATCCAGCAACTTTCGCGTCACGCCGGTCACACCGGGATATTCCGCTTCGCGCCATGCTTTCACACGGGGACGGATCCGGTTGACAAGCGGAAGCTCGATAAATTGTCCAATATCATTATATTGATTGGAACCCTGACCGGCAATAAAATACCCGGCGGGGCGGCGCCCCGCCTCGCGCACAAAAGTCTGTCCGTTTAGATCATATTTCCAGTGATGGGTCGGCTCACGGTAAGCGGAGTTAATGATTAACTGATCAATGCCTGCCATTACTCATCACCTATCCTTATCACCTTCAGGCTTTCAATGCCGCGATCGTCAATGATTTTTACTGCAATACGAGTATTCGGTTCTGCCATAAACCACAAAGACTCATTTCCGGCATACTTTTCGATCAGGTCCGGATCAATTTCTGCTCTCAGCGTCTTGGCCAGCTTGTTCCAGCCATCTTTCTTGCCGCCCATGGGGAAGAACACCTGCTTCGGCTCAATGCACATGCCGTCATAGTCGGTGTCCAACATCCACATGGCGATTCGGGAGGTACTTCCGGACTCTACCGTGCCCTTCTTCACATCGTAGTAGTCAAAGCCGTTAACCTTAACCTTGAATTTGCGCTTACTGCGGCCATCACGAATCAATTCTACATCTGGCTGGCCCACCAACCAGAAGGATTGATCAGAGGAACGCTTCTTCTTCAGGTCTTCTGTCATTAGATCCGTATTCATCTGCGCTTTGAGAACCGTCACGCCGGGATAGATGTACTCGTCAATATCTTTTGCCGCTTCAGGATCAAATTGGAAAGCCGCAAAAATAACAAGTTTGGGTGCCGGACGAAGACGCTCTACTTCATCCATTGCCATGGCTACCATACGGGAGTCCAGAGGCTTGGTCTCACCGGCAAAACAGATCACAGCACGGCGGGGAGTATCCTCCTTGGTCTCTGCTTCTGCCTGAAGGAATTTGGTTCCGGACAAGGGCTCCACACGGCTGAAGGTCAGTCTACTGCCGCCCCGGCCCATGATGCCGGTAGCCAGCAGCTGATCTCGCCAGTCGGTCTGCTTGGCGCTGAAATCCTCTTCGAAATCGCCAATATCATCCAAAGGTTTTACGACAGGTGCAGGCAGCGCCTCAATAGTAAACGGGCCCGTAATGCGTACTTTTGTCTTGTCGATCTCCGGCTGATCGTAGAGAATTTCGGTGGCAGGCGGCTCATTATTAGCGATAGATTTCAGCGTAATATGGGGAACCGTTTTATAAACAAATCCACTACCGACACCTTGCTCTTCGTGGGCAAGTCTGTAGTAATCGAACGTGGCAGTCATCAGCCGCTGTTTTGCTAGTGTAATTGCTACGCGGGATGTATCGCAGGTAATCCAGCGGCGGCCCCATTGTTCGGCAACAAAGGCTGTCGTTCCACTCCCGCAAGTAATGTCAAGAACAAGATCCCCAGGGTCAGTTGCCATGAGCATACAACGCTGGATGGGTTTCACCGATGTTTCCACGACATAGTGCATATTCGTAGGTGCAGAAGTATCATCCCAATTTGCGGTGATAGCTGTGATGGGATAATCCGATAATTTAAGCAGATAATTCAGTTTATCTCCGCCTTCAAATGTGACTAGCCTGTACTCCCGTTTTAGCCGTTCTATTCCCAGCGGATCTGTTTTCCAACACTTTCCGGAAGCAGGATGCAGAGTTTTTCCCTCCCATTCAATTTCGAAATCTCGATCGGCAGAATAACCAATCGGAGACATATTTACAAGACGGCATGGATCAAATTTGAGTCCTACTAAAGAATGATTGTCTACCTCGGCACGCGTGAGTTTTCTGCGGGAACCATCTTCGAATTCGGCCACGTTCCAGTGGGGATCTCCCTGTGTGTCCATATTTTTAAACAGGTGGCGATATTTTAATTTTTCAGCATTCTTTGCGTAAAAGATTATATAGTCTCCCATTTGCTCAATGTATTTTGCCCCTAATGGCATTGTCTTTTTGCGAAAATTAATCTGAGCAATAAAGTTTTCTGCTCCGAATATTTCATCGCACATATTACGGATTAGGTGCATGTTTTCGTCGCTAATTTGCACAAATACACTGCCGCTATCTGCCAAGAGTTCTCGTGCCAGTAGCAGGCGATCACGGAGATAAGAAAGATAGGAGTGAATACCCAGTTCCCAAGTATCACGGAAAGCCTTAATCATCTCCGGCTCTTGGGACAGATCATCGTCCTTCTTATCCTTCACATCTCGCTTGTCCACAAATGGCTGGAAATTAGAACCGTATTTGATACCATAGGGTGGGTCAATATAGACCATCTGCACCTGTCCGGCCATGCCTTCCTTCTCCAACAGGGAATTCATGATAACCAAACTGTCACCAGCGATCATTCGGTTTGTCCAGTTGACACCATGCTGGTAGAATTCGATACTCTCTCTACGGCGGCGCATCCGCTCAGCGGGAGTCTCAGCCTCAAACATAGACTGCTGACCTTCTACTTGGCCTTCCAGTGCGTTGGAATATTCCTTCATGACCCGCGCAATAATGCTATGGGGCTTGATGGACTCATGAATATGTATAGAGGAAGTCGGGACATCAAAACTCATACCCTCAGCCTTACCTGCCCATTGCAGGGTCGGATCCAGATGCGGATCAAACTGATAGGTCTTCACCTTTTCCTCTGCCTTATCATGCTGTGCCATTCCAACAGGAGGATTGTTTGTACGCTTTTTATCATCGTGGGTATAGGCTTCCACGTCGCGCATTTTTGCAGCTTCAGCATCTGCCAGTTGTTTCTTTGGACGAGCCATTTATTTGTCCTCCTTTTCCTTGGTTGGGAATAGCTCTGCATGCTTGGCGCGCAGATAGTCCACAGCAAAATTTGGATCATCACTCAGCTGGTGATTTAGTTTCTTGCGGAGATATTCATATTTGAGCTTGTTGTCCTGAATAATCTTCGACCATTCAAATACAGAAATAGAAATGTTTCCGGCATTGTAGTAATTACCGTCACCAATAACTTGATTTTCGAGGGCACTTCGTACCCGCTGATCAAGGTCCTGACCAAGCAATATAAAATGCCATTTAGTGCGGGTTTTATCAAACATTGGATTATCTGCCACTGTCAGGGCATAGTCTCGAATCTGATCAAGTTCCTTTAGGGTTAGGGTTAACGTCGGCCTTTTGAGTTCAATGACCAGATGTTCAAAGTTCTCGTAGCTGGGACAAATCTGCTGAAACAAACAAATGTCTGGTATACGAGTCAGATCATCTATGGCTTCAGGCGGGATTTCGGGGAGCAATTCATCGCGACCAAGGCACTTAATGTGCGCCTTCAGTAGATTTCTGAGCGATTGATCTGAAGTTCCAAGTGTGTATTTTTCTCCGAAAATCCACAATTCTTTCAGCAGCACCTTATGGAACTGGGTTCGTTCTTTGATTGGTGCACCTATCGAATTGTTATACACCATCTGTTCGAGCACCTGCAGAAATACAAGCCTGTCACTTACTGTTTTGGCCGTATCGATGATTTCCGGCAGATGCGTATGTGTAAGTAGCTCGGCCAGATCATCCTGCTGCTGCTGTGTCAGGTTAAATACTTCTGTTAAAATCGTTTTGATGCTGGCTGGGTTTGTATTGATTGCCTCGCGCATCAGGCGATAGGTCAGCTTTTTGGTTTGCCTGGGAGATGTTTTCAGTTGAGGAACGGCGCGGTTCACCTGGACTGCAAGCACATCGAAAACATCCCGTTCGGCTTTTCTTATTTCGTCTTCTGGCTCACCCTCATAAGGATAAACGCCTTCTTCCTTGATGCGTGTTACCTCTGTTGCAGCATTATCTGCCTCCTGCTCCCCTATGAGTTCTTTCGCAAATTTTTTTGCCTCATCCTCAAAATAGGCATACGCAGGGTTTGCCCTACCCATTGCCAGCAGGTTTTCACGATGCATCTGCTCAAAGAGGTCTCCCATGAGGTAGATAGAAGTAGAAGATTTCTGCAGTGGACCGTAATCTAGCTCTGCATATACAACCCCGGAATTACCACAGATAAATAGTTTGTTGAATTGTGCCTGCTTCCAAGTAATCGCGCTGACCCTTGCTTTTACTGGGACTTTTCCTTCTTCTACAAAAACGAGTTCTTTTTCGTCTTGCTTCTTGATTTGGCGTACAGGGTCTATCGTTGCACCGTCGTATTTGATGGTGATATCCGTATATGCCAGCAGATACGGAGCGAATGTTGTCAAAAGATCCGGCATAAATTCCATTGGATCAGCTATTTTGGAAATTGCGCCGATCTTATCATCGGCAATCCCGTGAATATGAACGATAGTTCCAGTATGCTTTGCATCTGTTTTTCCAGCAGTTTCGCTATAGTGGATATCCATGCGAGAACCTGCGTTAATGTGGACTTCGCTTGAATAGAGGTTGCCATCTTCATCTTTGAACACAGAAAGCCAATCGACAAAGTTTCCGGCAGCCATCGCTTTATAGCGACCCTGTCCGAGTTTGCCGTGATAAATTCGTCCTGCTGGGCTTTTTTCGGCAACACTTTTCCGAGAGAGTCCATATTTGCCGAAATATTCCTCGATGCAGTCAACCGGAATGCCGTGACCGTCATCTTTTACATAGATGTCAGACACGGTTTCTGCGCCGGGAAGACCGGCATATCCAAAAGTTACTTCAATGCTCTGAGCGTCTGCGTCGCAGGCATTCCAAATCAGTTCTTTGATGGCTTCACGGGGGGATCCCTTTATACTGCGTTCAAAATGCTCTTGCGTGATTTCGACACTTATCGATTTATATGCCATAACACCTCTCCTTTTTCCAGAAGAAACAAACAAAAGGGTTTTGTCGTTGTTTGTCGAATCGACGATTTGGGTAGAGTCGTAACCAAGGGGTCAGTGCGCCCATTCGCACCCGCGAGGTGGAATAGACCCCATTATTTCGAGTGTTGTAAGACTTTGGCAGATTCACCTCTGGAGCAGGTCGTTTCAGGCCGCTTTGTGAAAGGCCGGAAACCCAGACGCCGCAAGGGATTGCGGACATTCCGACCCGTTTCGGCCAGAGCTGATTTGAACCAGCCCAGAGTTCAAATAAAACCGCGTTCTTGCGTAAAATTCCTCCGTTCTTGCGCGTTTGCAAGAAGTCAGGCAAGAAAACAGAGACCCCGGCAGCGCCAATGAAGCACCCTTTCGGACCGAAAAACAGAAAGGAGCTTCGTCATGACATACGATGTAAAGGAACTCGAACAATACCCGGAAATCATGAACAAGGAGCAGCTGCGCAAGGTCTGCCATATCAGCAAGCGGACGGCGCACTATCTGCTGCAGTTCAATCTGATTCCCCATGTTTGCACCGGGAAGAAAACCCGCTGCTACGCCATCAAGAAACGCGACGTCATCGACTTTATGATCAACCGAGAGGTCAACCCCAGCCGGTACATCGTACCCACCAGCTGGTACAAATACGGGAATGAGGACGTAAAGCCCTACAAGATCCGCATTCAGCCGCCCTTCCCCAACGATCCGCAGAAGACGCGGCGCTACTATGAAAGCAGGCTCGCCGACTATCCGGACGTGATCGACGTGACCGCTATCGTGGATTTCACCGGCTATAACCGCCACACGGTCTGTGAGTGGATCCGGTTCGGAAAGCTCCGCGCCCTGGCGCTGCAGCACAAGTACATGATCCCGAAGTGCTACCTGATCGACTGGCTCTCCACAGACGAGCACAACGCAACCACCCGCAAATCCCGCCGCCACATCGACCGGCTCTGGGAGCTGCAGAAATGGAGTGACGGGCAATGAGGGGAAATATCATTGAGGAGCTGTACTACGGCAACATCGACCCACAGGATCGCGGCTACCACCCCCAAAGCCCTGTGAAAAAGGTCTCCGACTCTCTGAACGATCTGGAGGAAAAGCTCACCGAGCAGCTCGCCGGAGAGAACAAGGCGCTGTTCCTCCGCTTCTGTAACGTCTACGCCGAATTCATGGGCGAATCCGAGCTGGAAACCTTCATCACCGGCTTCCGCCTGGGTGCAAGGTTCATGATGGATACCTTTCTGAGCGACGACGCGCCGTTCGAGAGCTTTCTGGAGAGATAGGATCAGCGAAGAAATTTGAAAAGTGTGCTTTTCTGCTCTGCTTTTCTATTGAAAAGTGTGATTCGCTGCTTCTGCGACTGAAAATTCACCGAATATTCGCTTTATTCGCTCTTCAAGGGTGAATAAAGCGAATTTTTCAAGTATCTGCCCCCGCAATTGTTAATATAGCACTGCTTCAAAATGTAAAAAGTATAAAATGCTATGTGGACTATCTTCTTTTCTGCTGTAGCATCTCGATTGCCTCGGTTAGGTGCGTATATGCTAAAGGTTTGTCCTTTAGTTTCTCTCTTAAGCCGCGCATATTCATCAGCAAATAATCTAACCGATGTATTTGTCTATCTAGCCCGAGCTGTTTATAAAACTGGTTTACCGCATCATCTGTAGAGAAGTCCTCGCTGATTCTTATGTAGTAGTCCTCGTCCCTAAAAAAGGATCTACAAATATCTGGTCCGTCGGGATCAACTTTATAGAGGTCTTCATCCGAAAGTTCCAAGCTGCTTTTTGACCTGTTGCAGTCGTAACAGGCCAGGACCAAATTCTCTATGCTACCGGCTTGCACTTTTGATGAAAAGCGTGAGGAATCTTTTGGAATAAAGTGATCGATTTCAAACTGCTTCCACCCGATTATTGCTAGGGTTACTCCACAATAGGGGCATTTTCCGTTATATGCCTCAATGAACTGTTGCTTATAGCATGATCTGTTATCTGAAATATACGTGTGCATGTCTTTTGCGCGAGGATGTTTCTGTAGAACTGCTTCTTTGACTTTTTCCTTTTTTTCCTTCAAATCTGATAGCTTGGGACAATATTTTGTATTTCTATAATCGTCATCCATCAAGGCTCTCCTGTATTTCTTTAAAAGCTTGAATGAGTGTATCAATATCTGTTTTCGTCAACTCATCATAGGTATTTTTACCTTTTAGTGTGGCAATAACCTTGTCCTTTATAACCTCCTCCCAACTATCATTTTTATCGATGAGTTCTGCTAACAGCCAATATTGGTGTATATTTGCTACTGCAGTATCTAAATATGGGGGTAACACGGCTGAATAATACTCTGACGCTGTTTTCCCACAGCTCTTATCATATTTTGCAACTTTAGCGATTTCCGATTCCGTGCCATTTTGCGTTATTACAATGACTTCGATAAAAGGAAAAAACTTCTTAAGGACAAGCTTGAACTCTTCTCCAGTAAATTTTCCGCCGGTTGCCGTTCGATTTTCAAACAGCCACGAATCTATCAGTACAATATTGGCAGCTCTTACTTTCGGGTCTGATAAAAGACTTTCATATCCCTCTTCAGGGCGAAATATCACTTCTGAGCATTCAATCTCATAATGGGGGCTTCGAAACTCTTTATCAAGAAACTTTGTCAGCGCTGCTTCCGGTTTATCATCGATATATACCAGGGAATACTTCTCCATTATTTTGATCCTCCCATTGTAAATTCGATACTAAACCCGTTAGTTCCAGCAATCCTTGTTATTTCACCCCCCGACATTGTCACGGTATTGTTCACTATCCACATGCCGAGCCCGTGACCCTTCTTTCGAGTAGTCTCATGAACTTCGAGTATTTTTTCTGGATGATCTATATATTTCTTATCTAGGCCCTTGCCGTTGTCCGCATAAGAGAATGCCAGCATATCTCCAGAGGGATTAACAGAAATAGATATTTCAATATGGTTGAGGTGCTCATTCTGTTGAATACTATTCAAGATAAGGTTATCGAAAATGACCTGCAAATAATCTTCTGATATTAAATAGCAGATATCCTCGTTCATATTGAGCGAAATGGTAATCCACGCATAATCTTCTTCCCAGTTTTTCTTAATGCGGTTTATAATATCATAAATGCTTTGCCAGGACGCCTCAAACTGCTTTTTCTCAATTTCAGAAAGCATTGTATTCATAAAGGCTAAAACCTTCGTACTGACTTCCTTGTTGGATTCAAGCAGATACGGCACATTCTGATACGATTTCTCCGTCCGTTCCGGCAGAGTAAGCTCATCCCACATTCCAAATTCTTTAAGAGCGTCAATAATATTATCAATATTTTCAGCAATAGAGTTCCGATCATTTCTCATTTCATGTGCAATAGAAGATGCCTTGAGTCCTACCGTTGCCAGAACATTAAGAATGCGGACATCATATTTATATCTTGTTTCAACATTATCACGCTCACGTTGCGCTTCTGTGTGTGCTTTCTGATATGCTTTGATTTCTGCCGCTAACTGCATTGTCTCTTCTTTAGTTAGTGTCGCAGCGGAACTGGGATTTGATACGATTTTTTCGCTGACAGGAGATGTTTTCTCCTCGGGCGGAGCATTTTTTACATTTATGTGTCGAATAATGTTTTGACGATATCTCTCAAACTCTTTGATGCCAGCAAGAACAATTTCAACAAACAACTCATAAAAAATATTTTCATCCAATCCTTGTCTGTTTGAAAGATCTTGCAGAGCGGCATTCCTTCGTTTGTCAATTTCAACTTTGCCAGCCATTTGGTTTTCTCTCACACGCCAGGAGCCGGTCGGATGAGTTGCTGCAGCGGGGGATTTTCTGGAACGTTTACCAAATCCAAGCCAGTCCTTCTTTCCTTCATAGGAAGAAATACTAAAAGCGTTTCTGTAAAGAATAACACCTTTTAGCGAATCGCAAGGCAGTGTATGATGCTTGTATAAAAACTTTTCAACATCATCTCGAGTTGGACTGATGGAAAATGAAAACTCAGCCGAAAAACTACCTAAAAGCTCCAAGTTATGCTTTAGTTCTTCGCCTGATAGGTCCCACTGATCAATGGCCTTAAGTTCATCGAAAACATCTATTTTCTGATAGAAGTGTTTTAAGTCGATACCTTCGCAATACTTTTCAGCCTCGTCTAGAAACTCATCAGAGCTTACTTCAGTCGTCAACGCTTGGCTAGCACCATCGTACTGAAGATTGATCCTCGCCAAGCAATTGTTCCCAGGAATTAGCTTTGTGATATATGGTGCAATCTCTTTCTCTACATCCGGATGCGATATGATAATCTTCATTACGGTGTCATTATAGGTTTTTGAGAGGAACTGGATAAGATTCTCAACCTTCTTTTTGTTCCATTTTGCGCGTAAACACTCTACTATAATTTTGGTGCCCCGATCATTGATAGTATCGTCAACAGAGACAGTGGATGATACCCAATCTGTTTCCCATACAACACAAGGTGATCCATCTTTTTTAGATAGTACCGAAGCGGCCTCTCCAAGGCGTGCTAAAGCAAAGCGGCCTACTCCTTTAGACCCAGCAAGGACCCTCACCTGATTGTTTTCTAACGTAGTAGTGTAGTCCTTTGTGCTTTTCCCAACATGCATCCACTTTTGTTTAATATCATCAACGTCCATGCCGGAGCCGTCGTCAAGAACAATGAGCCTGCTATCTTCAAAGATAAGCTTCACAAATGACGCATGGGCATCATAGGCATTTTTCACCAGTTCCAATACGGCAGACTCATCAGTGGAAAAGTTCTGAACACCCAATAATTCGGCAATGGTTTTGTCTTCGATAATATACTGAAGTTTTTCCATCTCATTGCCCTCCTACAAATCTAAAGTCGTTGATGTCTTTGCAAGTGATCCTTATAGATTTCCCATTAACACTAATACCAATTCTTCGAATGTATTCCATGAATTGATTGCTTCTAAGAACTGATATTGCATCGTCCAAGCTATAATCTGAATTCTTGACTGTAATATAAATGCCAGAATAAGGAATAGCATCTTTGCCGATCTTATGTATCTCCACTTTGCGAGTTGTTATAGTAGACACAAGAAGCTTTTCAGTATTTATGTGAGATAGGGCTTGCGACCTCCCATATTCAAACCAAGCGGCATTTTTGTCACTATCTCTTTCTGCAAGCTCTTTTGAGAATCGTTTTAGATGTTTAGTTGCATTCGGAAATAACTTTTCAAACTCATTTGCTGTAAAACGGACAAGTCCTGACCCATCATATTTATACGGGAAAATAATATATTTTTCCGTCTGATATTGTAATGATCTGGGGCTTACTGCTTTATAAACGACATCAGGTTCTATCTGTTCTTCTTGGATATCCCTTTCACTTAGCAAAAAAGCCTCATTTAACAATGTAGCAATTGATACAGATGCATTAAAAACATCGCCAAATCGTATTGTCCCATCAGCGTTGGGCAACTCACTATCAAAAGTCCATTTATCACCTAGTGCCTTTCTGCTTATGACCCGAGTTTGCTTATTTGTAATGTTTTTATATTGAATATTATCAGAAATATTGTCTTGCTCGTATAAAAACAGACTAACAGAAGTTAAGGCCTTGTCAAACAACTTCTGGTTAGGATAGTCATACACAATAGACAGATGCACCTTCAGTTTTTCCCTCAATTTCTGAGCGAATACGTTTTTATAAATGTTATTTGGAATGAGCTGAACAAGTTTGCCTGTGTCTTTTAGTAGGCTAATCGCCGATTCGATAAAGGCATAACAATAATCAAATTTTCCAGCAGAGCAAGATACGAATTTTTCCTTGAGAGCTTTTCGACTCTCATCGTCCATTTCTTTATAAGAAATATACGGTGGATTTCCGACAATGAAGTCAAATTTTACGTTAAGATCTATTTCAAGCGCATTTCCTTGAAATAGTTTCCAATCGACGGCAGGCAGAGCATACTGGCTGACAATATCATTAAGTTCACGTATACAGTTATCAAAAAGCCCCTTATCTAGTTCAATACCGTAAATATCACGGGATAAGCCAAACGAAACAGCTTCTTTACTATACCCTGCACTATTTGCGCTCTTAATATATCGAGCAACAATAGCCTTAAGGATGTTTCCGGTGCCAAATGAGTTCTCCAAGATGGTCTTCCCCATTAGGTCGGTGGTATAGCCTGCCAAATCCAGCATTGTCTCAACAAGCGTATCAGGTGTAAACTTTTGACACTTGGCTTTATTATTGCCGGTTTCCAAAATTGAACTCATTCTAGCACCATTTATTCTTACGAAATTGCAATATCTCAATTAATTATGGGGGCGTTCTTTTTGATAGACTATTCTTCCAGCCGGTGCCGGATGTCGTTCAGCCATTCTCCCTTGTATTTGAAATAGCGGGGGCCGGCGACGGAGTATTTGCTGCCAGTGAGAA
>ERZ773181.1680-NODE-1680-length-16587-cov-6.531031_pt1 | contig 16587 bp, 7 predicted proteins | sample MGYA00581001_ERZ773181 | MGnify/ENA primary metagenome ERZ773181 (study PRJEB29015, sample SAMEA2737780) | human gut metagenome | biome: human gut; feature: human-associated habitat; material: faeces | place: China | collected 2012 ... | reverse complement strand
ACACGGATAAGCCGAAATATCAGAATCTCACGAATGTGTATTATTTCCTTGCAAATATGGTTAAACCCGGTGCAGATAATAAGACACCGCTTGAAGGCTATATTGCAAAACTGGACGATACACACCCGGCGAAGTCACTGCTCGGCATTACTGATGTTGCACCGAGCCGAACAAGATCGAGTTTCTACACATCGGCACTGACAACATTAAGATTGTTTGCGACAAACGATATTGCCAGTGTAACCGGCACGTCAGATTTTGATTTTACTACGATTGCTCAGAAGAAACAGGCAATATTCTACATCTTGCCGGATCAGAAAACAAGTTACTATCCTATAGTTACCTTGCTTGTCAATCAGCAGTACGAACTGCTTGTAGACTATGCGAAGGAACACGGCAACAGACTGCCGATAAGGGTAAACTTCTTCCTGGACGAGTTTGGTAACTTCACTGCGATAAGCGATATACAGGCAAAACTCACTGTCGCAAGAGGTTACGGAATACGTTTCAATCTGTTCATACAGGATATGGCACAGCTTGAAGATAAGTATGACAAGAATGTTGCAAATATCATAATGGGTAACTGTACCGTATGGGTATATCTTGCGGCGGCGGGCGCGCCCGCTGTCGGCCTTGGCCTCGGGAACATAGAGGCTATAGCTCAACAGGTAGCGGCCATGGGCAGGGATACGGTAGAACGCGGCCTTGATGCGCTCCAGCGGGCTGGTGCCGCTCTCGGCGGTGCTGCCGCTCAGCATAACAACATACTGCATATCGGTGTAGCGGGCGCCCACATCGCACTGGCGCAGATTCGTGCGGATCAGATCGCCCAGCTGCTCCACCATCAGAGCGGTCTCGGCAGCATCGGTGTTCTGGCTGGGAGCCACGGTCAGAATCGCCAGGAATACCTGCAGACCGTAGCGGACCTGCACGCCGCGCTGTACGCGGTAAATTTCCTTGAACGTCTCAAAGTCGCAGATACAGGCCCCCGTGTTGTCGGTATCCGGCAGGGCAGAGATCAGCTTGGAGACCTCGCTCTCCATATTGCGGTCTGCCTGGCGCATCTGGCGGTAGGCAGAGCCTGCGCGGCCCGGCTCAATGGCATGATGCAGGCAGCCCATGGCGCTGCCGCGGCGTGCCAGATCCTCCGCCTCCTCGTGGCGGCCCAGCGTCTCCAGCGCGACGATCTTTTCCAGATAAAGGCGCTCCTCGTAGGGGTCCAGCTCCAGCGCGCGGGTACACAGCGTAACGATGCGGGTGCTCTCGCCCCATTTTTTGCAGAGCTCCAGCAGGTTTAAAATGGCTGTGCGGTACTGCCCGTGCAGACGCACGCTGACGCTTTCGACCCACGGCTCGGACGCAGACTGCGGCAGCAGCCGCCCGTCGTACAGGTTGACGATCTGTTCATAAATGCGGCTGCGCTTCTCGGCGTCGCTCTCCTTGCGGGCCAGCTCCGAGAGGTCGTTGACCTCAAACACATCCACGCTGCAGTCCAGATGGGGGTTCCACTGGTAGTAGCCGCGGCTGGTCACGATGCAGCCCTTCATCTCATCCAGACCCTCCGCGTCGATCATAAGGCGGAAGCGATGCAAGATGGCGCGCAGGGCCATGTCCGGGTTGGTGGACCGCTCCCCTGCCCACAGGGTATCGGTCAGTACCTTGTGGGAGACGCGTTCCCCGCGCCGCAAAACGAGATACTGCACCAGCGCCGTTGCCTTGCGGGACTGCGCCAGCTGTGCCAGCACGGGCTTGCCGTTCACACGGATCTCAAAGCCGCCCAGCATTTTGATTTCAATTGTTGCCATCCTAGTCATCCTCTCTGCTCTGATGTCCATGACGTTCCTGCATTTTGTGCGGCACACAGGTATTCATGTTTTAAAGTATAACAAGTCCATTTGAATTTGTCCAGTACATCCGCCAGGATTGTAATAAACTTTTCAAAAATCGTCCCGGAGGGCACCGCTCACGACTCCGACGATGCCTTGCCGTCCCAGGTGCCGGGTTTATACAGGATGACCGGCTCACCGGGTAACTGCACAATGGCTTTTTGGGTGCACAGCGGCACGATCTGGTTGTCGGCGTCCCGCTTGGCCACAGTCAGCACCACCGTCATAGCCGTAATGCGCGGGGTCTTGGTTTCGTCGCCGTCCTGCGTCCAGCTGCGGGCGTAGAAATGCAGTTCGCTGATGAACAGCCCCATATAGGCATCCCGGGGATAGGCCGTTGTGTAGCCGTAGGCAACGTAGGGCCGTGTGACCGTCTCAGTACCGTCCTCGGCCTTGTCCTTTTTTGTGTGCTGCGGGTTGCCGTAGTGCCCGGCGTCATTCAGTTCATCGCGGTAAAAGCGCATGTGCAGGTAGCCGTTCAGCGCATTGGCCTGTTCCGCTGTCAGCAGTTCTGTGCCGTCTGTCTTTGTCAGCGGCGGCACACAGTCCTTGTCGATCAGCTCAATGTGGTTGGGGTAGACGCTGAATTCCAATGCCGTGCCCTTGCTGTAGTCGTTACCCTTGGACAAAAAAACGCTGTCCAAATTATTAGGGTCCGTCGCGCCGTCGGTGAAGCGGATATAGCCGTTCGCCTCGAGCACCTCGCCGCGGATCGTCTCAATGAGCGCGTCAGCCAGATTTTGCGCGCGCGTCTGCTGCTGGATGTCCATGTACGCCTGTGCGCTGGGCTGTATCAGCGTGACCGCCGCCAGCGTAAAGATCGCCAGCAGCACCATACAGACGATCAGCTCCACCAGCGTTGTGCCGTTCTGGTTTTTCAAACGCTGCTTCATGGGTTGGTCGTCCCTTCTGCCGTGCTCTTGCTGTAGCGGTAAAACTTGTGCTGTTCCGTCGTTTTTTGGCCGTTTTCCGTAACTTCCGCGCTTGTCTCCACGCTGTCCAGCTCGACGCCGTTCACCGTAAATTCACCATAATCGCCAAAGGAGAACTCCAGCCCTTCCCGCTCATTCACCCAGCTGGGGGCCGCGTTATTGGCCGGGTACAGCCCGGCGCAGAAGGCATAGGCTGTCTCCCGCAGCGTTTCGGCCTTTTGGGACATGGCGCGGGCGTACCGCAGCGAAACGACGAACATCGACGTAAAAATCATCAGCAGCAAGAACGACACAAGCACTTCCACAATGGTCTCGCCGCGCTGATTTTGTAAAGTATGTTTCATAGCGGGTCACTCCTGTGTTGTGCCGGTGCTCTGTTTGGCACCGCGGGTGTAGGTGATGGAATCGGGCTGCTGGCTGGTGTCGCAATGGAACGTCAGACGGTTGCTGTCAATGTTGCCGTCAGTAATGGTCAGGTCACCACTGCCGGGGGCGTAGAACGTCAGGGCTTTAATGCGGTAATACTTTGTTGGACCGTCGTTTATTGTGTAGTACACCTTTGGTAATTTTTTGCTTTTTGCCTGGCTGCCGTCGCTGTCGTACTTCACTGTGCGGTCATAGGTCCGCGTGAAGGCAAAGCTCTCGCCGTTTTTCGTGACTGTCACTGTAATATCCAGCTGTAAATCGACGATTGCCATACCCTTGCGGTCTTCGCCCTCCAGTGTGTCGAGCAGGTTGCGCAGGTCTGTGGCATTGGTACTGTTCGCCGTCTGGTTCAGCTTGTCGGCACCGTCGCCCGGGCGGCGGCGCAGTGTTACCGTGATGGCCTCGGCCCCGCCATCAGGCTGGCTGCCTTTCGGTTTCCAGGCGAACTCCTTGGGCTGGGATTCCAAATCATAGATGTCCTTGCCGTAGCTTTGGGAGAACATGAACTGCTCATTGACGAACTTGGCAAAGCTGCTGTCCTTATTGTTCAGCTCCCCTTCCAGCACGTCGGAAAAGCTGGTTGCCAGCTGGTAGGCTTCCTGTTCCAGCAGCTGGCGGTTGGCATTGGCCGTCAGCACGGAGGCCGCATAGACCAGCGCTGCCGACAGCGCCACAAACAGTGCGCCGATGCAGAGGACCAGTATCATCGAAAGTCCCTGCTCCCCGCGCAGAATGCTGCGTGCCCTGCGGTGCATAATGCCACCTTCTTTCCTAAAATAAAATTACGATGCGTCGCTTGTTTCCATCCGTTCCGGGGGCGTGGTTTCCGCCGCGTCCGTCTCATCCGGGGCAGCGGCGGTCTCCGGGGTCGCCATGGGCAGTGCCGCACGGGCCCGCATCAGGACCGGGGGCACGCTTGCGGGGGCGCTTTCCGCCGCCGTGCTTTCTGCAGTCTCGGCAGGCTCGACGCTCTCCGCGGAGTCCATACTCTGGGCATCCTCCGCCGCATCGGCGGTGTTCGTCTCGTTGACGGTGACCTTGACCGAATCGGACGCAACGGTCTTATCGTCGCCAATCGAGTGCGCCAGCGTCTGCAGCGTCACACTTGCGGTGAACTTTTGCAGAGCGAGCGAGTCGTCCTGCACCTTTTCCTGCAGCTCGGGCAGGGTGATGCGGTAAACAGGCTCGGCACCGTCCTCCTGCACCAGTTCCAGCATGGGAACCGTCTGTGCCTTGTAGTACAGCGTACCGCCGTCCTTTTCCACCGTGCCGGTGACGTCATAGGGTTGCGATTTCCATGTCACGTTGCCGTTCTCGTCGGTCACAGGCTCAACGCTCAGGTCGTACCAGATGCGGGTGACTTTGGTCTCCGCGTCCACAACGGTGGTCTGCTTGTCAAGCTCCGTCGTTTTGCCGTCATAGGTCTTGGTGACGGTTTTGATTTCCCCGCGCGGGTGAATCGTGCCGTCTTCGTCCGTCTTGTCCCTGTCGTAGGTCGTCACCGTAATGATGTAGGGCTTTTTGTCCTTGTCCAGCGGCGTGACCGTAAAGCTGTAGCTGTCGGTCAGGTTGCGCACCGTGCCGTCGGCCTGGGTGTACTTGTTCACCGCGGTCCACTCCACCGTAAAGCGGCGCAGCTCCAGCGGGGCCGTACCGCGATTGCTCTTACACTCGGGGTCGCTGTACAGGTTGACCTCCTGCGTGTAAACGGCATTGCCAAGTGCGCGTTCCGGTTCGGCAGCGTCCACGGGGGCGTCCAGCGTGATGGCCGGCAGCTGCGCCTTTGCGGCATCCTGCAGGATGTAGTAGAACCAGTTCGACGCTGTCCTGCCGTCGGTGGGCATAACACGCACAGCGGGCAGCAGGTATTGTTTTGCATGGTCGGGCGTCAGCGTAAAGCCGTTGCCGTCGGGCACAAAGGTATAGCTGGCGGTTTTGTCGTTGACGCTGGCGCTCCCGCCCACCGTGCGGCTGTCCTTCGGGATGACCAGCTCGGCGTCGCGACTTTTCAGCATCTCGTCCAGTGCTTGGGTCAAGTTCTGCTGGGCCTCGTACTTGGCCTGCCCGGTGGGGGTATTCTGCCAAGCCTTGGCCAGATCGGCAATTGTATTGTAATTGTCCACACTGCTGAAGATATAGCCGGTAAAGTAGACATTGCCCTGTGCGGCTGCGTTCAGCGTCATGTTGAGCTTGAGGTCGTTCAGGAACGTCTCCTGATTCGGGCTGTCGGGCGCAAAGCTGCTGGCCGTAACCTTGGGCGCAGCGGCGCGGCGGACGATGGTCTCGGACTGGCTCAACGCGCCGTCCGGGCCGTCAAAGCAGGTATTGTTATCAGCCTTGCGGCGGGCAATGACGCGGAAGCGCATCTCGGCGTCCTGATACTGCTCCAGATCCAGCGTCAGGCTGCCGACGTTGCCCGTGGTGGGCAGCGTCAGCACAGTATTGCCGTTGGCATCGACGACGCACAGGTCATAGTGGCCAATGCGCGCGTCGTCGGACGGCGACCAGCTGACCGTGTAGAGCAGGGCATCCGCGTTGTCGGTCTCGCCGTTGACGCGGGTGATGGAGCTCGGCGCGCTGATGCCGGGCAGGCGCTGCTTAACGCTGTAATCCGCCACAGCGGACGCGCCGATTTCGGTGGTGTCGGCTGCCGCCACACGGGTGACCTCGAGCCGGACCTTGTCATAGCGCCAGCTGTCGCTGCCGTTGGCCAGCATGGTATCCACGTTGACAGGCAGGGTAAAGCTGCTGCTGCCGCTGTGCTGAACCTTATCGGCCAGATTTACGCCGTCCTTCAGCGCAATTTGCTCCTGACCGGTCACATTGTCGTTCTCGTCCGTCAACAGGCCGTAGAGCTTGATGCTGTAGGTCGGCGTTTTCGCGTCCATGTCCTCTTGCGTCCAGTTGAACGTATAGGTCAACTCGTTGGTTTTCTCGTCAACTTTTCCTTCGGTGTTTTTGTCCAGCGTCGGGGCTTTCAGAACATTCAGGTTCAGCTGCTTGAAGATGATCTGCGGGGTCGTCTGCGTGGCCTGTATAGCCCAACCCTGGTCATCGGTGCGGCTCACATCGGAGAAGCAGAGCGGCGTCAGATGGGCATAGGTATAGCTGTGCTCGCCCGTGCGGACGATCTCATAGCCGTTCTTCCACCAGATTTCTTTGTTAGTGTCGTTTGTCTCGTTCGCATGGCTGGCGATGGCTGCGGACACTTCGTCCGCCGTGGCATCCCAGCGATACTTCATATCGCCCTTGCCGCTGGTGACGGGCACCGCGACAACGAGGAAGTCGGTGTAGTTCGTCATAGCATCCGACGGCAGGCTGTTCAGATTGAAGGTGACGGGTGTCTCGGTGACGATGCCCTCCCGCGCGGCCAGCGTGATGTACTGGCCGTTCAGGGACTGCCCGTTGACCGTGTCATTGCCCAGATATTTTGCCAGCAGCATGACGCGGTAGGTCGGGCTGCCGTGGGTCGGGTCTGCCAACGTTGGCGTGAAGCCGAAAGTCACCGTTGCGGTAAAGTTTTCCGCCGATTGGCCGGTGCAGGTCACGTACTCTGTCGCGTTTTCTGCTTTGGTCAGCGTGCCCGCAGGCAGACCGTCTTCATTCTTCTTGGCATCTTCTTTGTTAACATCACGCCATTGGGATGGGACGTAGGTTTCGACCTTGTACTCCGCCGAGCGTAAATAGCTGGTGCTGCCCGCTGCCGGAGTTGCCAGCGCTGTAAAGGTCTTGGTCACCCCAATACTCCACGCTATGCGGATATACTTCTTCCCATTCTGCCTGCTGAACGTATAAGGGTTCGTTACACCGTTTCTTGTTACGGTTACTGTCCAGTTTTCATCCTTGGGGTAGTCCTCATAGTTTTTCAACACAAGAATTTGCTCATATTTAAATTCTTCGTTACCATCGACCTTCGTGCATTCGTTCCAGTTAAATTCCGAGCGCTTTACAAGGCGGACTTCCAGTTCCGGTTTCGGCAGGGCGTGCATAAAGGTCTGCACGCCGCTGGTGTTGGGGTTATCAGGCTGATTCGGGTCGTCGTTGGTGTTGTAGGGCGTTACACGCACGACGAAGTAACCCGTCCACGCTTTATCTGCCACAAAGGTATAGCTGCGCTGGTAGACGTCCGCTTTGAGATAGGGATCTGCATCCGGTGCGACAATACCCGCAGCGTCGCAGGGCAGAATTTCAACACGGTAGTAAGCGGCGGGGCTGGCTGTCGTGTCGTTCGGCTCGTCCCACGTCACTTCATAACGGCCATAGACGTTGTTGTCCGCGTCCTGCACCTGGCTGGCCTTGACGTGGATTTCTCCCGGCTTGGCGGGCTTGGTGCTGTCCAGCACGTACTTATAGTAGTTCTGGATGACCTCGTCCGTGATGTCCTCATTGTCCGGTTCGCCCTTGCGGTTGTCCTTGGTCGTCTGTGCGTTTTCACCGTAGACCAGTAGCAGCTGCCCGCGCTCACCGCCGTTGGCATCGTAGATATAACGCCGCGTCGATTTTTCACCAAAAGACTGCCCGGTCTTGACACCAATATAGCCCGTGCTGCCTGTTAGTTTTGTAATGTCGTAGCTGATTTGTTTGCCGTCGCTGCTTGTGGGCAGCATAGCAAAATAGGCATCGTCCGTTCCACCACCTGTATCCTTACCGATGAAGAGTCTGCGGCTGCCGGACTTGGTGTTTTCCTGCCGCTCGGTAAAGTTACTGTTCTGCGTGCCCCAGTTGATGCTTGTGGACAAGCCGGTTGTGATGCGCGTCAGGGTTCTGTCGGTTACGCCCGTAGCGGTTTGGGATTGACCTTGTATTTTCTTGTAGCTATTGGCAAAGGCCGCGCCGGAATCGATATAGTAGTTGTTATGACCCTCGATGTGTTCGCCATAAACACCCGTACCGTCTTTCATTGTCAATTCTGTGGACGAACGCTTGTCATAGGCAACAGGGTGCCAATCGTCCTTAACGACAGAGAAGCAGTTTGTGATTGTTGTGGGGGCTACACTGTAGCCGCCCATGGACCGGCTGCCGACAATACCGGCAATCCAGTAATATTTACCATTATTAGTGCTGTCATTATCGCCTTTTCCGGTTTGGGTCGTCATATTGGTGGTAAAGTTGCGGCACCGGTCAATATTGATGGTAACATACGGGATGGTTTTAAACTGGGCATTCCCATTGTAGCCGTTACCTTTTTTTACGCTGCTGACATTCGGATTGTCCACGCCATCCCACGGGCCCAAGTAAGCAAAAATGCCGACAGCCATCGATCTGGCTTGAATGCTTACAGTGCTGCCGTTAACACAGTCATACAGATCGATTGTCATAATGTCGGTGGCGTTCTTCATCTGCACTTTGCCAAAGATGCCGCCGATGTCGTTTGCGCTGCTCCAGCCATCAATAGACGACTTCATCGAGCCATGGTTCTGACAGGACAGGACGTTGACCGACGTGTTGGAGACAGGCGCATCATAGTAAGCCACAATACCGCCCATTGTACCGCAGTCACTGCCGCCGTCGTTGAAGTTCGTCTTCAGGTCGCCGAAGTTGTAGCAGTTTTGAAGCGTGCCGCCGTAGTTCGTCCAAAGCGAAATGACGCCGCCCGCATTGCCGGAACGACTGTTATAGACAGAGCCGAAGTTAATACAGTTTGTCAGCGTCCACCGGTCACCACTGCGGTTGTTCTGGTTGCAGATGATGCCGCCAACCTGCACATTGAAGCGGTTTGTGGAATCATAGTAATTAACATCATCGCGGTCATTGGCATCGCTTTGGGAAATATCACCCCTTTGGGTCTCGTTATTGCCCGTTTTCCAGAACGTCCGGCGGCTGAATCGACGCACGGCAGCGCAGTTTACCACAGTATCCAGCGCACTTGTGCCAGTCACATTGGATTCGTTCTGTCCTACGATGCCGCCAACGGTGGTATCATCGCGGGCTGCGTTATCCGCATAGACGAACCACTTACCGCTGGCCGTGCTGCTGATGCTGCCGTTCAGGCCGTTGAATCCGGTAATTCCGCCCAAGTGACCGCTGGCAAGGTTGTTCATATCCTTATTGCTGCCGCGCAAGCCGACAAGCAGATCGTTAGCGGCCAGACCCGTGTCGCTGTAAACGTTCGTGTAGCCCTTATTCGTCACAGTGTCAACGCCCTTGAGATCCACAAAGTTGGACACATAGCTAACTGTAGCGCCCGTCCCATTTACCGGGTTGCCGCGCAGCGCAGCGACAATTGCATTGGTGTTTCCGTCAGCGATCCACTTTTTCAACTCGGGCATCAAATCGGTCTGCACAGTTTTGCTGCCGCTGCCCTTGATAGTGCCGTTGTTGGAGCCAGCGACGCCGCCCACAAAGCCGTAACGCGCCGTAATGATGCTGCCCGCATTGCCGCTGCTGCGCTCGGTGGCGACATAGCTGTTGGCGATTTCGTCATTGTTGCGGCCCGCAATGCCGCCCACATGGCTGGCACTGGCGAGCTTTTCGTCTGCGGTCTGGGTCGTGGTGATGTTGCTGATACCGCTGACCTGCAGTTTGATGTATTTGACCTCACAGCCGGTGATTGTGCTGTTGTTCAGACCGGCAATGCCGCCCACCGTGCTGCCGGTGCTGCGCGCACCGACGGAGACAAGGCCGTCCGTGTCCGCGTCGCCGCCCATCGTGCCGGAATAGGTACACCGCTCCAGGGTACCGTCGTTCTGGCCTGCGACGCCGCCCAAATTTGTATATTTATCAAGATTTTGTGTAAGGTCCAGCAGAACGTCGGTGCTGCTGACCGTGCCGTGCTTCGTGGTGCGGCCCACCGCGCCGCCCAGCGTGACGGTGTTGGTGCCCGCGCGCAGACCGTCGTTCAGTGCCAGTGCGCCGTTCTCAACGCGGCAGCCGGTGACGGCACCATCGTTCATGCCCGCAAGGCCGCCAATCGTGACCGCCGGGGTGCTGAACCGCACGTTGGCGTTTGCCGCCAGCCTGACGTTGCGGATGGTCGCATCCTTGCCGTTGTACGCTGCAACAGCGCCGATGCTCTCCGACGTGCCGGTGATCGTGCAGCTGCTTACGCTGCTGTTATCTTCCGGCCCGGTCTCCTGACCGATGATGCCGAAGTTCGTGGCCGTGACGCCGCCCGCCGTGCCGTTGGCCGCGGTGACGTTGGCCTTGACCTGCACATTCTCAATCAGCGCGTCTTTATTATTATTGCCCGCGATGCCGCCCGCCTCGCCGTTGGTGGCGTAGACCTGATTCTGGGCATGGACGCAGGCGCTGATTTTGCCGCCCGCGTCGTTCACGCCCGCAATACCGCCCGCATATTTTGTGCTGGCGCGCACCGAGGCGTAGTTCTCCGCACGGGTGATTTCGGCACGGTTCGTACCGGCCACGCCGCCCGCGTAGTTGGCGGCAGTGACGCTGCCCCAGACCGTGCCGGTGGTGTTTTCAGCGCCGTAAATGCTGCCCTTATAGGCCTTATACGTCGTATTGATACCGGCCACGCCGCCCGCATAGTCGGTGGCGGTGACACTGCTTTGCAGCTTGCCGGACAGCGAGATATTGCCGACGTTGGCACCGGCCACGCCGCCCGCATACCGGTTGGCCTCTACCGTGCCAGTGCTGTTGTTGTTCCCCGTGCAGATGATGAGGCCCTTGCTTGCCGCAGCGTCAACGCCCAGGTTGACGCCCGCAATGCCGCCGACATAGCTGTCGCCGCGCACGGCGCAGTCTTCAGCCGGGTAGGCAGACTGAATAAGACCGCCGTTGACGCCCGCAACGCCGCCCAGATAGGTATACCCGGTTTCACGGTTGCCGAGGGACGCCGCCATGCTGCCGCCGGTGATCATGCCCTCGTTCCAGCCCGCAAAGCCGCCCGCGGCGCACTTGTGAGCCACTGTGCCGTAGTTTGTGCAGTTTTCCAGCGTTGTGTTGGGTGTGGCATAGCCGATGATACCGCCCGCCAGTGCGCCGTGCACGGGGCCAAAGTCATAGCGGCCACCGGCCAGCGCGTTCAGCGATACGCCGTTTTTAAACGCGCCGTTGTTGGACGGGTTCAGGCCGCCGACGGACAGGGCATTCTGCGTTGCGCCGTTGGTTGCATTTTGAATCGTCAGCTTCGTATTGGCGTCGTTTGCGCCGACGATGCCGCCGACGTAGATGTCGGCCTGCAGGTTGAGCTTGTTCTGGAAACCGGTCAGGATGATTGGGGTATCCGTTTCCGTTTTCGCGTCGGTGCTGTCGGTCAGCACGCCGGTGCTCTCGTTAATCGTCGGCAGCAGCGCCGCCAGCGTGACGCCTGCGCGCTTGTCCGCCAGCAGACGGTTGTAGCCGATGATGCCGCCCGCGACGGCGTCGGCCTCGACGCGGCCCGAGGCCACATCTGTGTTAAACGCGCCGCCCGTCACAGTGAAGCCGCCCACCGGCAGGTTGGCGCCGACGACGCCGCCGACAAGCTGCTGACCTGCCACGCGGCTGACCTTCACAGTGGCAGAGGGCAGCGTGGAGGCGCAGTTCAGGCCGATCATGCCGCCGACAGCCTTGCCCGCCGCCACGATCTGGCCGCTGATGGTCAGGTTCTGGCCGGAGGTGTTGGAAATCTCGGCCTTTTCATCGTTATAACCGGCCACGCCGCCCACGTAGTTGTTGCCGTACAGAATGGCACCCAGCGTCGGGGTGCCGTTCTTATCCCACGTCACAACGCCTTTTTTGCCGTTGCAGCCCGCGATGCCGCCGACGTAGTCGGCGTAGCCGTTCAGCTCCTTTAGCAGGTTGATGCGGCGGGTGTCGGTGGCGTTGTCGCCGGACATGCGGTTGGCGCAGTTCTGCACGGTGGCTGTGGCTTTCGGGTCTTGACTGCCGCCCCAGTCGGCATCATTGACGCCGACGATGCCGCCGACGTAGGCCGCGTTCTTTCCAAAGGCCGCGACCAGACCCGTATTGGTCATGCCGCTGATTTTGCTGTTGCTGCCGTTGACCGACACGATGCCGCCGACGTAGCGGTTGCCAAAGACGTCACTGCTGTTCGTATCGTTCTGTTTTACGCCGCTGCCGGTAAAGCCACCGGCCAGACCGCCCACAAACCGGCTGCCGAGCACGTAGCCCTTGCCGGTCTTGCAGTTGTCCAGCGTAATATCCTTGCCGTAGCCGATAAGGCCGCCGACGAAATCGCCCTTGAGGGGGCTGGCGTCGGTCAACGCGCCGTTTTTTTTGTCGAAGCCCGCCTTGACCTGCTCCTTGAACTGGGTCTCGGTCAGGTCGCTGCGGGTCACGCTTTCGCACCCTTTCAGGGTCACGCCCCTGCCGTAGCCCGCAATGCCGCCGAAGAACTGCCCCAGCACCAGGCTGCGCGTATCGCCCGCGGTATCGCCCTTATAGTTGGCGCCCGCGCTGACCGTGCCGTTGTTCCTCAGGCCCGTCAGGCTCGGCGTGCTGGTATTTGCGCCTGTCGTAAACAGGTTGCCGACGATGCCGCCCGTAAAGCCGTTGCCGGTCACAAAGCCGTTGTTGACGATGTTCGTCTTGTCCGTCGTCTGCATCTTCGCGGCGTCCACCGTGCCGAACACGCCGCCCACGCCGACGCTGCGCCAGAGGGAGTTCTCGTCATTCGGCTCAGCCGCCGCGGCAGCGTAGCGGGCCTTCTCGGCCTGCTGGTCTGCCGCTGTGTTTGCAACGGATTGCGTGTCCCTGTCCACAAGCAGACCCGCCACCGTCACGTCCGACGCAACGGTCAGGTCCTGCATGACGGACTCGGCTTTGGGTATAGCAACGCCGACGAGACCGCCAATGCCGCGCGGCTCGTCTGTATAATAGGTATAGCTTTTGCTGCCAGCGTTTTGCGTCTGCTCTATGCGCTGCGTTGCGGTGGTTTTGTTGTCAAACGCCAGCGCCGCGGCCACCAGCGCACTCGTCGAGGTGTTCGTGCCGCGGGTCAGGGCGCAGTTTTCCAGCGTGCCTGTGTTGACGCCGCAGAGTGCGCCGACGGCACGCACATCGCGCCAGTTCTCGTCGGTGTCCTCCAGCGCCGTGACGAATTTGGTTGCGGTCAGCTTGAGCTGGTCTGCCTTCGGCAGCGTATCGGCGGCGACGGTCTCGGTCTTGACGTTGACCTGAATGTCCGGGTCGCGCAGTGTGATGTAAGAAATTTTGCCCCTGTTCTCGCCGATAAGGCCGACATAGTGGTCGGCCAGCTTGGTCTGCTCTGCCCTGCCGGTTTTTGCAACGGACTTGCTGCTCAATTGCAGATTGAGGATGGGCACACGGGTCGTTTGGGTTGTAACACCCGCTGTTTTGCTCGTAAGTTCGATTTTTTTGCCCAGCTCCGGGATCGTCGGCCAGGCGACAGGGTCATTGAGGGACGGCACCTTGGCCGCCGGGTACCGCTCACCCGACGCGCAGTAGACCGTGACGCCGCCGCCCGTCCAGTTCAGACCGGTGCTGTTGCTGGCCTGGGGGGTCAGCGTGTAGATGCCCTTGCTGGCAATCTTCCAATCGGCAGACCAGCGCAGGTTGTACAGATGGCGGAAATATTTCAGTTCTGCTTTATCCGCCGTGCCGCCCTTGGCCAGCAGGGTGTTTTCCTCGTTCGTCGTTTCCTCTTTGCTGGCTGTGTAGGTATCGCTGTAGTTCTCCCGCGGCTCGGCACGCATGGCAATGTAGATGTCCTTCGGGTCGTTCAGCAGACGGGTGATGCTGTACAGGCTCGTGGCGGCAACCTCGTCGTTCTCACACGCACGCAGCAGCGCGGCGTCCGCCATGGCGTCCAGCGTCAGCACAAAGCTGCCCTTGTTGTAGCTTAGCGGGAAGTAGAGTTCTTTCACGGTTTTCGTCTGTTGGCCCGCATCATTATACGTATAAATCGTGACAGGCATCTCTGTGATGACCTGCTTGTTATCATCCGCCGCACCCGCGGTGTCGCGCTTGATCGTGATGGTAAACAGCGGCTTCGTCTTGCCGGTATCCTTGGCATCGTAGGCCGTGGCCGTGTAGGAGGTATCCAGATCGCCGAGGCTGGAGTTGCCGCTCCAGCTCAGGGTCAGCGTCTCGCCGTTCGTCAGGCGTGGATTCTTGACCTTCAGCTTCGTCTGCACCAGCTGCACAACGTTGACGCGGTCCTCGGCAGAGTAGTAGCCGACAAGGCTGTCATTGCGGCGGTGGTCATAGCTGCGGTCATAAATATTCGTAGCACCGTCCTGATTGAAGCGGAGCTTATCGGATTTGGTATCGTAAAAGACCGAGTAGACCTGCCCGCTCTGCACGTCGATCTCGACACAGATCGAGGCATTCAGCAGCGAGGCGTCGTAGATGTAATCGCCCAGCAGCCGCTCCACCAGCGCGTTATGGTTGCCCGCGGCAGCGCCCGTGCGGTCATAGTAGAGCGCGGCCACGTTCTGGTTCAGTTCGGTCTTGGTGCGGCTCACAAGGGTATTGCCGCCCGCGTCGGTCACAGTGACGTCGTTCTGGAAGTGGTCGCCCGTGTCGCCCTCCTCCATGACCTGCCGGCGGAACGCATCCAGCTCCCCCGCCGTCTCCATCCGGGTCAGGGAGATCTGCGCCGTCTGGAACAGCGTGCGGGCGTTGGCCTCGTTCTTTTCAAACCGGGCCAGCCGCGTGTAGGCGATCAGCCCGCCGCCGACCAGCGCCGCCAGAATGGCCGTGATAGCCAGAACGACCATCAGCTCCACCAGCGTAAAGCCTTTCTTTTTGTTTTTTATATTTTTATTGCACTGCACCATAGATGCTCCCGTCGTTTCTCCGGTGAAAGGTTACAATTAGACACAATATCAGATTATATATATTGCCATTATACTCGGAATGTGACGTTTTCGCAAGAAACTCCGCGAGATTTCAGCAAATTTACACCAAATATAGTGGGTCAGCGGCAAGCTGTGCACGATTTCGCCATAATTTCCGTTAGCTTTGAACAAAAAACAGAGTTTTTTTCGTGAAATTTCTTGCAAATACAGGCCCGGCACGCTATACTGAATAGTGCGTTATTATATGGTAGAGGATGTGTAACAATGCTGGCAGCACGACTGGGCGCATGGCTGCGCCATACCGGGGAACGCTGGGCCAAAGCTGCGTTTGCGGAAAAGCTCGCCGTACTGCTGGCGCTGGGCGCTGTCCTGTATACTATTGTGACCGGCGCGGCGGAGCTGCGCTATCAGGCCCGTGCGCGGGAGGCCCTGGCTCAGGTCAAGGCTGCGCGGCTGGCGGCCAGTGCCGTGTCTGCCCAGTGCTACTCCGCCGGGCAGACGTTCGCCGACCAGACAAGCGCGGACGGCTTTGCGGACGGCATTGCCGAGGAAATCCGCACGCTGGGCTCACTGCCCGGCACGGTGACGCTTTTGCAGATCGACCCGAACGGCTACACCGTGCAGCGGCTCCTGTATCAGGAGAACGGCATGTACGCTATCTATGATGCCGACGGCGGTTACCGCGTTTTCCGCGCGGAGGACCGGCTGCAATACGGCGCGGGGGTGGGCCATGCTGCTGCTTGAGCTTCTGCTGGGACTCATTCGTTTTCTGCTGGGCGCGGCGCTGTTCAGCTTTATGAACGTCGTCGCGTGGCGGCTGCCGCGGGGTATGGACCCGCTGAAGGGCCGCAGCGTATGCCCGCAGTGCGGCCACACGCTGGGTGCGCCGGACTTAGTGCCTGTGTTCAGCTGGTTATTCTTGCGCGGGCGGTGCCGCCACTGCGGTGCGCACATTCCGGCGCGGTACCTGCTGGTGGAGCTTCTGGGCGGCGTGCTGGCGCTGGGCTGCACTTGGCGGTACGGCGCTGCCTACGCCCTGCCGGGCGGGCTGTTCGGCATGAGCTGGGCCGCGCTGCTGGCGCTGGCGGTCTGCGGGATCTTGCTGAGCGTTTCGCTCATTGATGCCGAGACGCAGACCATCCCGGACCGGCTGAATCTGGCGCTGGCGGTCTGCGGCGCGGTGAGCGTGCTGCTCTCCCCTGCCGACTGGCTGCCGCACATCATCGGTGCGCTCTGCGTCAGTGTGCCGATGTTTCTGCTCTGCCTTGTCATCGACGGTGCGTTCGGCGGCGGCGACATCAAGCTGATGGCAGCCGCCGGGCTGTTCCTGGGCTGGCAGAATACGCTGCTGGCGATGTTTTTCGGCATTGTTTTTGGCGGTATATACGGCATATACCTGCTGGCCGCCAAAAAGGCAGGGAAGAAGGACCACTTCGCCTTCGGCCCATTTCTGTGTGCGGGCATCGTGATCGCGATGCTGTTTGGCGGGCCCGTTTTGGAATGGTACTGCGCGTTTTTGTGAAGTTCAGACCGTCAAAAAATTGCATTCTTGCCTTATTGCGTGTGTAGGGGCGACCATTGGTCGCCCGCCAACTTGCCGCAGCAACGCTTTTTCCG
>ERZ773181.1679-NODE-1679-length-16588-cov-3.085828_pt1 | contig 16588 bp, 15 predicted proteins | sample MGYA00581001_ERZ773181 | MGnify/ENA primary metagenome ERZ773181 (study PRJEB29015, sample SAMEA2737780) | human gut metagenome | biome: human gut; feature: human-associated habitat; material: faeces | place: China | collected 2012 ... | reverse complement strand
CGCCGGGGTTGACCACCGCCTGCCGCTTGAGGACATCGGTGTAGTACTCCCGCGGGATGGCGATATCGGTGAATACCTCAAGATCGGGCTTCCAGCGGATGCGGGTGCCGGTCTGGCGGCCAGTATAGGGCTCAGCTTTCAGTCCGCCAATATTTTCGCCTTTTTCAAAATGAAGAGTATAGATAAATCCGTCACGTTTTATCTCAACATCCATATACTCCGAGGCATACTGAGTTGAACAAAGTCCAAGTCCGTTCAAGCCAAGCGAATATTCATAATTTTGCTGATTTACGTTATTGTATTTTCCGCCTGCGTAAAGTTCGCAAAAAAGAAGCTCCCAGTTAAACTTTTCTTCTTTAGAATTATAGTCAACCGGGATTCCCCGTCCTTTATCTTCTATTTGTATGGAATTATCTTTATACCTGGTTACTTTTATAACGTTTCCGTGACCTTCTCTTGCCTCGTCTATTGAATTGGAAAGTATTTCAAAAACCGAGTGCTCACATCCCTCTATTCCGTCTGAACCAAAAATAACTCCCGGTCTTTTTCTTACTCTGTCGGCACCTTTTAGAGAAGATATACTTTCATTATTATATTTATTTTTAGCCAAAATTATATCTCCCTTTGTATTTATAAATTTATTTCAAAGTTAAAAAACATAAAAACATTATACATCACAAAAAACAAAGGGTCAAACAGCTTTTATTTCCAAAATAAACATAATTATTTTTCAGACATTTTTGAATATGTTTTTTGATTGAGTCGGCATTGTTTTACCAGAAATTTATTTGCTACGTCCGAAATCATTATTTGTCTTTAGGCAAATACTTATTTATATTTTTGGTTTAAGTTACAGTGTCATTGATAAGATACAAAAACCATTATTTCGTGAAATATGCATATTAAATTTTACTTGCGTTTTAGATTATAGTTCTATATGATGTAAATATAGAGATTGATATCTTATATTAAATTTTATAATGAGGTGATTATTATGAAAGATATCGAAGAAAAAATTAAGGAATTTTTTAGTAGTGAAGAAAACATCAAAAAACTTATGAGCAACGAAGAGTTTATGAATAAAATTTCAGATGGTGTAGTAGATGCAAAAACTTATCAATCTGAGTTTAAAAAGTTGGGACTTGATTTAACCGATGAAGAAGCGACCGAAACTGTAGAAATTACAAACAAACTTGTAACCACTACTCCTGAAAAACTGAAAGAAATCTCCCTTGAAAATATAACTGGTGGGAATTTTAATGAAAACAATAATAATCTTAATGCAATCAGTAGTCTTAGTAAGGAGAACAAGATGGCTCTAGCGGGTGTTGGCATTTTTTTGGGCACATACATTGTTGAAGGACTAGCCACCGCAGCCGCCGCAATTGCATGTCATGTTAAATCCAAAAAATATGAAAAAAACGGAAAAATAAAAAAGGCATCAAAATATAAAAATAAAAGTTCGTTATTAACCGGATTGTCAATAGCTTCACTGCAATACCCGATTCTTAGTATACTAGCTGCTGCGCCTGCCGCTTATTCGAAATATAAATCAAATAATCAATGAACGCATTGTAAAACTAAGGATTTCATAAAATAGTATACTTTAATCGAATAACTCCCGGAGAAAAAATCTCTTTAATTAAATTTTATGACGAGGTGATTATTATGAAAAATATCGAAGAAAAAATTAAGGAATTTTTTAGTAGTGAAGAAAACATCAAAAAACTTATGAGCAACGAAGAGTTTATGAATAAAATTTCAGATGGTGTAGTAGATGCAAAAACTTATCAATCTGAGTTTAAAAAGTTGGGACTTGATTTAACCGATGAAGAAGCAGCTCAAACTGTAGAGATTACAAACAAACTTGTAACCACTCCTCCTGAAAAATTAGAAGAAATTTCTCTTGAAAATGTAACAGGCGGACATGATTGTCCCGTGGAGTGGGCTGTCGCTGGATTAATTAGCGATGGAATAAAGGTTTTATCGGGATTGGCAGCTGCAGCCGGTGCAATTGCATGTTATGTTAAATCTGAAAAATATGAAAAAAACGGAAATATAGCAAAGGCTTCAGGGTATACAAATCTAAGCGTAGTATTAGGAGGAATATCAGCAGTTGTATTAATGACATCAGTTCCGACAACAATTACTTCAGGTGCTAACCTAGTAGACTTTTTAAAGCGAAACAAAGAATCAAAAAAACTCCACCTAAATAATTCTTGAAAAATGCAACAGTATTACTTTTGAATTTTTAAAACAAAAAATTTGAAATTTTATGATTTAAATTTTGAAACTATTTATAGCAAAATCCGTCAATCTTACTCAAACAATTAAAATAAAAAATAATGGCATATTTTAGAGTGTGCTTAACGATAATTTTCATATGGTTTTGTCTTATTTTTTGATATTAATATTCTTTATGTGTTATTTTTATAAACAGACAGTTTTATTTTTAATTTACAAAATTATATTTACCACTCGAACTTCTAAAACTCATTCAGTAGTCGAGTGGTTTTTTATACATAAAAACAATCTCTCCGAAATCAGAGAGATTTAAAAAACATTATATTATTTATTTGGCCATCATTCTCATAATTTGTTCAACTATAAATACAACAGCACTCGATGAAAGTGTAACTACTATTAAACTTTGACCGAAATATGCGATAGCTATAGCTGCAATCGTTCCTATCGTTGCCGAAACAACACTTGAAGTTGATTTGAAAACCTCAGGGAACGTCATAGAAGTAAGAACCGCATAAGGAATATATGCCAAAAAGGAGTTTAAAAACTTATTTTTGATTTTGCTTTTGAAAAACAGTAACGGAACAACTCTGAACATCATCATTACTGCCGCCATGCCGAAAATGGCATATAAAAATTGTTGACTACTCATTGACAGTTTCCTCCGCTTCTTCCTCTACCGGAAATGCTATTGCACCTATCAGCGACGTTACAACAGCACAAATTATAATCGTCCATCCGGAAGTAAGATTTGCCTTTATGAAAGGAATGCATTCAAGAACAAAACTTAAAACCAAAGCTATCAAAACTACAAACAAAACCGGTTTGGATTCTTTCGCCGCAGGAACAATTATTGCTATAAACATTGCACAGAGCATTATTCCCAAAGCAGAAACCACGGAGGCCGGAAGCAAACTCGTGAAACACGCTCCAAGTGTATTTCCCACAATAAATCCTATGTAAGGAACGGTAGCAAGGCCGAAAAGATAAGACGAATTAAGTAACCCTTTTTGCTGCATCGCCACACCGAAAATTTCGTCTGTATTAAAAAGTCCGAAACCTATTCTCTGAAGTGTACCCATACTCTCGTCAAATTTTTGAGCGATAGATACCGAGAACAATATGTACCTGCAGTTCATAACAAACAGCGTTATGATGTACATCATTATGGCTGTTTCTCCACCCACGAACAAGTTAAGTCCTGCAGCCTGACCTGAACCCGTATACATAAGCAAACTCATTATTTCGGACATTCCGAAACTAAGCCCGGCCTTTGCCGCCGATATGCCGCACGCCATCGACACCGGAATATATCCAAGGCCTATCGGTATGCCATCTTTGAAACCTTGCATATAACCTTTCTTTTTTACAGTACTAGTCTCTCCCAATAATCATCACACCTCTTAATGTCACCAAAATATGGCAAACGTAATATAAATTAATATCCGTAATTATAATATTATAACTTGAAAAAAAAAACAACTGTTTAAAACAAAAAAATATCAACATTTAAAAATTTAATGCTTATATTGTTCTTACAAGTGAATCACATTGACAAAAAGAATTAGAAAATATACAATAAAGTATTGTGTTTATATCACATTAAAAAATTTAAGGAGCAAAAATAATGGACTGTATATTCTGTAAAATAGCCGCTAAAGAGGTACCCTCTGAAATAATATATGAAGATGAAAAAGTTTTGGTGTTTAAAGATTTAGAACCAAAAGCACCGATTCATGTTCTTGTAATTCCAAAAACTCACATCTCTTCAGTAATGGAAATAAATGAAGAAAATTCCGAAATAATTTCGCATATTTTTAAAGTCATAAAAAAACTTAGCTCAAAGCTAAATCTTCAAAATGGATTTCGTGTTATAAACAACTGTGGAAAATACGGAGGACAAACGGTAAATCATATTCATTTTCATGTATTGGGCGGACAACAGTTAGAGTGGAATCCGAGTTAAAATACATTTTATTGAAGGAGTTTAGTGATGAATCAAAATAATACTTTCCAAATTGAAGTTGCAGGGTGCAAAAGGAATCTTCCTGTTTGCCAAGTAAACGAGCATATAAGTATAGCTGCTTTTATAATGTTCGGCGACGTGGAAATAACCGAAAAATGTGCTACAGAACTTCTTAAAATTTGCCCTGACTTCGAAGTATTGGTAACAGCAGAAAGCAAAGGTATTCCGCTTTGCTATGAAATGGCTCGTCAAAGCCGAAAAGATTATATCGTTGCACGAAAATCTCAAAAAATTTATATGAACAACTCTATTTGCGTAGATGTAAAATCAATAACCACCGCAGAGGTTCAAAGGCTTTATCTTTCTGAATCTGATTCAAAATCAATAGAAAATAAAAATATTTTGATAGTAGACGACGTCATAAGCACAGGAAATTCCATTTCAGCAACTGAAGAACTTGTCAGAAAAGCAAAAGGAAACATTGTAGGTAAAACTTGCGTATTCGCCGAAGGAAGTGCCGCAAACAGAAAAGACATTATATTTTTAGGCTCTTTGCCAATTTTTGAAAAATAATATAAATAGACACAGTTCCCGGGTTTGAGGTATAATCAAACTCGGGAATATTTATTTTAACTTTGAAAGGTGGGCATATAAAAGTAAAGGTTATGTATTATAATTTTTACTTTTTATTACTATGAAAAGACCTTTAGCTTTAATAGGTTTTTCCTATTTTTTTACTCTTGTTGCACTTAATCATCTTACATACTCGCAAACAATAATTATTTCAGCAGTTTTATTACTTACACTGTTGATATCGTTGATTATAAAAAAAATAAGAGTTAAAAAAATTTTTACTGTAGTTTTTCTTACTTGTTTTGTTTCCTCTTTGGTACATATAATAAATTTCAATTTGAATATAAAGCCTGTTCAAAATTTAGAAGGAACTTCCGCAAAAGTATCGGGAGTAATTTGCGATATACCTTATAAAAACAATAACGTTTATTATCACACACTAAAAATAGATACTATAGACGGAAAAAGCATAAAACCGTTTAAAACTATTCTAAAATGTAATTCTTATTTAGATGCAGATATATGCGATACTTTCATGGGAAAAGTAAGTTTTTATGAAATAGAAAACGACCCGTCTTTTGACTTTAAACTACATTATCGCTCCAAAGATATCTACATAAAAGCTTATTTTAACGAATTCGAAGAACATACTGTTAAGCCTCATCAAAATAAAACTTTTATGTATTATCTGTTAAATTTACGAAGAGAATTTTCTTCTAATTGCAGAAAAATATTTAAAAAAGAAATATCATCGGTTGTAAATGCTATATTTTTGGGAGAAAAAAATACCCTCTCCGATGAAATGAAAATAAATTTTGACAGAGCCGGAATTTATCATCTGTTAAGTACATGCGGAATACATATTTCAATACTTGCTCAAATAATTTTATGGATTTCAAAAAAATTTAAGATAAATAACAAAGTCGCAAATGTATTATCGGCATTTTCTGTGTTAATTTTAATGGCTTTTACAGGGTTTACACCGTCTGTAACCAAATCGGGAATAATTGTAACAATATATCTTTTAGGAAAAACAATATTTCGCAATTCGGATTCACTGAATTCATTAGGAATCGCAGTTCTGTTAATGTGCATATTTAATCCCAATTACTCGTGCAACGTTGGATTGCTTTTAAGTACATTTTCTACACTGGGAATAATTTTTCTGTACGACAAAATAAAGAAAAAATTAATTTTTAAAACAAAATACAATGGTTTAAATAAATTAATAGATTATATAGCTTCCCATATTTCTTTGGGGCTTTCTGTAATGCTTTTTACCATTCCTGTTGTAGTTTTGTATTATGGAAAAATATCTTTAATATCGATAATTTCAAATCTCGTTGTGTACCCTTTCGCAATTTGCATACTGGTCTTTGAAACAATAATAAATATTTTATATCTTACAAAACTTACGGATTTTTTAGTAAATTTGCCGGCATTTATTTGTAAAATCTCTGCACAATCAATAATCGGTATATCTAAACTGTTATCAAAAATTTCTTTTTCTTCCATTGATGCCGGTTACGGAGTATTTTACTTCTGTTTAGCATGCATTTTAATACTTATTACAATAAGTCTATACTCCAAAAGCATTAGAAAAATTATAAAAATAACAATTTTAATTTCTATTAATTTAATAATTGCAAGCACTTTGTCATACCAAATACACCAAAGAAACGTATTGCGTATTTCGCTTGTTCCCTGCGGTGATGGATTGGGCGTCATACTATCAAAAAATAATCACAATGCCGCGATTTTGCAATTTAAAGAAAAAACAAACACAATGTGTATACAAAACTATTTTTCTAGGTGTAATATTCAAAATTTTGACTACGTTTACGCTTCCTCTACAGATAATTTGAAAAAAAGCACATTTAAAAATATATTAAAAAATTATAACTTTAAAAACATTGTAATACCTGAAAATGATACTTTAGCACAAGAAAATTTTGCAGAATCTGTAAATTTAGAAAATCCTATAATCTATTTTAAAAATAAATTGACTTCAAAATTTTGGGATGATGTATCTGTAGAAGCATCTCAAATTAATGACTATGTTTATATAAAAATTTCAACCTCCAAAACAAAAATTTTGATAATTCCATCCGGAGGAGATGTAAATAATTTACCTGAACGTTGGAGAAAATGTGATTTTCTGATACTTTCGGGCATTCCTATTAACTGCCAAAAAATAGAATCTAAAAATATTTTTATCAGTACAGACAACAGTAAGTCCAAAATAGGCATATATAAGTTGACCGAAAACGACATAAATCTTTATTCACTTGCTCATCAAGGTCAATTACATATAAATTTATATCCAAATCAAAAATATCAAATATGGAGGCTAAAATAAACATGTCACAGTTAAATTACAATCAACTTCAAAAAAAAATCTCAACAGATCAACTGGATACTGTATATTTTTTCGAAGGCGAAGATTATTTAATACAAGAGTGTGAAAAATTATTAAAAAATAAAATTTTAGGAAATAAATACAGTGATTTTGATTTTAATGTATTTAATGAAGAAAATATTACACTAGAACAACTTAGTGTTTCAATTGAAACTTTTCCTGTTACATCTTCAAAAAAACTTATTATTATTCATAATTTACCTCTAGAACAATGGGATAACATTAAAATTGATAAATTTACCGAACTATTAAAAGATATCCCTCAATTTACACATATAGTAATTTCTGAATTTTCAGAGGGACGAAACTCTAAAAATATGGCAAAAATTAAAAAAATAAAAAATTTCATATCTAAACACGGGTTAGTTTGTGAACTTTTAAAAAAAGATATATCTATAGAAAAAGAACTAATATATTGGGCTAAAACAGAATTTAATAAAAAATTACCTGACAAATACGCAAAAAAAATTGTGGATGTGTGCTCAAATCACAATATAACTTCACTAAAAAATGAGCTAAAAAAAGTATGTGAATTTGAAAAATCTGATGTAATAACAGAGAATTCACTAAATTTGCTTATAGAATCACAAAATAAAATCAGTATATTTGAACTCCCTAAAGCTATTGTATCTAAAGATATTTCAAATTCTTGGAAAATACTGTATAAATTACTTTCTCAGGGCGAAGAACCGATTTCGATTTTATCTGTAATAGCTTCAGAGTACGTTGACTTATATAGAGCGAAATCTTTTGAAAATGAAGATATTTCAAAATTATCAGAGCTTTACAATTATCAAGGAAAAGAATTTAGATTAAAAAATTCTTCAAAATTATCTAAAAAAATAGATGTTGATAAATTAGATCTCAGCCTTAAATATTTAATACAAGCCGACGAAGAATTGAAATCATCTAAACCAAATGCAAAACTTATACTTTCAAGATTGATAATGCAACTTACAATATATAAATAAAAAATTCAAATATTCTATCATAATAAATTTTTACGGCAATAATTAATAATCATCCCCCAGCCTAGCTGAGGGGATTTCTTTAACGGGCGAAGCTCTGTTCTACTAGCCACCTCTAAAGGAAGCTGATAGAGCTTAACACTTGCAAAAAGATTGTTACTTGCTACCCATAAGATGTACCTTCTATCAGTTTCCAGACTACTATTTTATTCTATATTAAAAGCAATTTTTGTCCTTCTTACATCACTTAAGCTATCATCGAACCGCCCGACTGACTACACACAAATAGGATAACGAAAATTTCGTTATCCCTTCTTTATGTTTTTTATTTTGAAATTACTCATTAAAAATTATTGTAGACAAATGAAATGTTTGCATCTTTGGATTCCAACATACAAAAAATAATCAGTATCAAAGATATTGTTATAAATATCAATTTAAATATATAACTATTCACAATTTTAAGAATAATGCCTTGTAATTTGTTTATTGACATACAACCATCCTTTCCACCCCAAATGCATTACATCTTTGTAAAAATACGGTTCGTATTCTTTATCACGCAAATCCAAATAGTCAAAATTGTATTCATCCGCCATATTGCAGAGTTTGTCATAAAAAGAAATGCGTTTGGCTCTGTCGAGTCCTACATAATCGTAATAAAACCCGTTAGTAGATACAAAAATCAAATACGGACTGATTCCGGATTCTTTAAAAGTTTCGAGCATTAATTTGTAATCGTCAAACTCTTTCGAAGCACATAAATCCAAATTTGGGTCGTATGAATTTTTAGAAACATCTATTCTATCTTTCAAATACTCGTTATAATATTCATCCTGAACATAAAACTTATTATTAGTACAGTATTCCTCGCCCATTTTTTGAGCTTTAGTTTCTTCTTTTTCCCAATTTATATCTACCGAGTCACGAAAAGGTTCATTCTTAAAATCGTTAACCGTTTTATACGCTTGATATTTATCTTTCAATTCCAAAAATTTTTCTCTTACAAAATAATACGGTTTAAAACAAGTGAGTATGGCATTAGATAAAATATTGTTCTTTTTGTAAAGCGTTGCATATAAATATGGTCTTTCAAATGCGGGATCGTTTTTAAGAAGTTTACTTATTCTTTCACATGCATAAATTTTATTTTGACGACTGATTTTATCACTATTCATAAATTTATAAAACTGTATTTCCGAAAAGTTAGATTTAAAACCGTTTAAATCTACGTCTTTATCTAAAAACCACTGCAAAGAAACTAGCAATACAATTTTTTTACCCTCAAAAGATTTTTGCAATGCTCCGACTTTAATCGAGTTAGCAAAATTTTGAACTATTGCTCTGCCTACTAAATCGACATTACAATTAAGTTCCTTATTCGGAAACATATTTTTAGGATTTTGCGGTACCCATGAATCCAGTTCAGACGAACCCAATATTATTAAATCATCTTGAGCGGCATTATGCTCTAAAATTTTTACACCTTTACCCATCTCATCTATACCGTACGTTCGAGCTAATACCGGATTATATAAACTTTCTATTTGAGAGTCCAAAAAATTACTATACATGAAAAGTGCTAAAGAAGATATTGCGATCGGTGTGAAAATTAAAGATAATAACTTTACCGTTTTTTTGAACATTTTTAATTATTTTCACTCCTTTTTCTCAAAAAAGCCTCAAAGTTATTTACGCTCGAGATATCAGACTTGTCAATATCAGTTATCTGTAGTTTTATACCTAACTTCTTCTCTATTTCCAGCAAAACACTTATACTTGAAAGCGAATCCATTAACCCTGCTTCAAAAAGATTCATATCAGGGTCTTCGCTTACTTCATCTGTTTCACAAACATTTTCCATTATCTCAAGTGCTAATTTTTTATAATCCATAAATTAAAACTCTCCTTTTAAAAATTGAATAAATATCCCGAAAACAATAGCATTCCAAACGATACAACATGAAAACATACAGCTATACTTACTGCATCGTAATATTTTGATTTTTTGAATTTCCTGTAAGTTTTGGATTTAACATAAATATCTGTCAAAACCAGCATTAATCCTTGATAAATCCCGTAAACTATATAAAAAAGATAAAAACCGTGCCACAATCCCATTGTAAACATCGTAAGCATGTAACCACACCGTGTTGCAGTTTTCTTACTTTTGAAAGTGCCGTTTCTAAGGGAATTTAAAACAAATCTGCTAAACAAATAATCTCCAAACCATTTTGAAAGCGACATATGCCATCTGTCCCAAAATTCTTTCATATTGTGTGCAAGAAACGGTTTATTGAAATTTTCAGGGGTTTTTATTCCCAAAATATAGCTTGTCCCAACTGCAAAGTTTGAATACCCCGCAAAATCAAAGAAAAGATAAAACGTATATGCATACATATAAAGTACCGTTGTTCCAAACGTTGTGGCATGTGGTGGAAGTTTTTGCATTATATAAATATTAATAAAGGTTGCCAGTGCAAATTTATAAAGTGCACCTATAAAAATTTTTTTGATACCCACAAACAAATAATTAATTATATAATCTTTTGTTTCTATTTCAGCTTCCAGATCTTTTTTAAATCTTTGGTATCTGTCTATCGGGCCGGATGTTATTGTTGAGAAAAAGGTTATAAAATATAACATTTCAGGCAACGAAATTTCTTTTATTTTGTCGTCGTGTATTTCAATAATCATTTGCCAAATTCTAAAGCTTATATAAGATATTCCTATAAATCCCAAAAAACTAAATTTATCTGCAGAAATACATATTTTTCTATCAATAATTAAAGGCGATGCTAACGGTAATATTTTAGAGAAAAGCACAGGTACTGCCTTAACAATTAAAATAGGCAACATTGAAAGCGAAAAAACAGTATAATATACAAATTCGCTGTTTGCCCGTTTTTTAAAACGATAATAGATATATACAAGTAAAACTTCATATAAAACGAAAGCTACAAATTGAAACATCTGTTTTGAATTAAGTCCAAACAATAATATCATCATTGGAATTGAAATTATCATTCCATAACGCTTTAACGCATGGTTTATACCTATTTTTTCAGTTTTACTGCCAAGCAGTCCCAACACTATCGCAGGAATCATAAAAAGGCCAAAAATAAACAGTGAAAAGAAATTTGAATACGAACTTACAGTCATTATATTTCCTCCATAAGCTTTTTCCTGTCAATTTTTCCGTTTGTGTTTAGAGGAAATGAATCTAAAATTTTTATTTTCTTAGGTACCATATAAGAAGGAACCAAATCTCTCAATTCTTTTTTTATCTTTATCCCTATCTTAAAATCTGACTCTTCCGTTTTTTTATTTAACGTAACAAATGCAACTAAATAACTAATACTTTCGTCTTTGTAAACAGGCATAACAACACTGTTATTAACAAATTCGGTCTTATTTAAATTACTTGCAATATCATCGAGTTCTATCCTGAAACCATTCAATTTTATTTGAAAATCTTTTCTTGCAATAAAATAAAAATAATCTCCCGACTTAAATACCAAATCTCCTGTTTTGTAGCATCTCTTTTTTTCTTCATTTACAAAAAAACTTTTTTCGGTTCTTTCCAAATCTTTATAATACCCTGAACTGACGCTGTCACCGATTATAATAAGTTCTCCGGATTGACCTTCTTTAACTGAATTTCCTGATTCATCTACTATTTTATAAGACATATTAGGAGATATTTTTCCTACAGGAAGACTTTTTTCATCTTCGAGCATACCCTTTGTTATAACGCATGACGTTATTCCGACAGTAGCTTCTGTGGGGCCATAAGCGTTTATTACCACTGCATCGGGGAATTTTTCAAAAATAATTTTGACAAGGTTTTTTGGAAGAACTTCCCCATTAAATATAAACTTTTTTAAATTTGGAAACATACTTTTATTAAAACATTCATTCATTATGCAAAAGTTTAAAAATGACGGTGTGGAAATCCAAATTGAAATATTACTTTTCTTAAAGTATTCAAACATTTCTTTAGGATTTTCAATCATATCTTTGTCAATGTTATATAAAGTCATGCCCACGGGCAAACAAACATACGGATTTATTACAGATAAATCAAATGAATACGGCGGCTGATTTAAAACAATTCTTTTCCCGCTTATTTCGCATTCGTTTTTAAAATATGAAGCAAAGCATTCTATATTTTTTCTACTTATTTGAACGCCTTTAGGCTCTCCTGTACTTCCGGAAGTAAAAAGAATGTAGCACGTATCTTCATCTTTTACCCAATTATCTATAGAAATTTCTTCTTGTTTACGTTCTTCAGAACAGATTTCGTTTATCTCATCTTTATTTAATATTTTAAAATCTCCCGATAATTCTACATTTGAAAAATTAAAAACAAGCTCAGTGTTTGTTATCTTTGCAATCTTATACAATCTTTCCGAAGGATAAGTTATATCAACCGGAGAATACGCTCGTCCCGTTTTCAAGCAAGCTATCATAACGGTTATTATATCTATTTCTTTGTTTCCGTATATAAGTATCGGCGATTTCGTTTTACACGTGTTTAAAATATAATTCGCAACTCGTTCCGATCTTTCCCATAATTCTTTAAATGTAATCTCTTTTTCGCGGTGTATAATTGCCGATTTATCACTGTTTTTTAATTTTTCAAGGTTATCTAAAACCCACATTGCTTACACTTCCTCAAGTCAGTTTATGTCTTTAAACTATTTTAGCATTATTTAGTATATTACATTCTATACTTTATATCAAACTATATTTCAAAATCAAATAATTGATTTCTGTGCAAAGAATTCTGGGTTTGTTTATGTAATATATATACACTTATTTAGTTTTTCTTTATTTATCCATTATCCACTCCCAAGATATTTCTGACTTTTCTTGATCGTCTTTTGCTTCTTTTATTTCAATTTTAAGTTTTTCAAAAACCAACTTATCCTCCTTTGAAAAATCTTTTATATTCTTACTTTGTTTGATTTCAGCTGTTTCATAATTTAACTTTGTATATCCTTTTTCACCTACTGTATAAACACATGGACATGAAGTAGAGCGAGTAAAAAACCTTATTTTATCGATACCTTTATTCTTGTCTTTGTCAAACAAAATCCAATCCACTTCACCCTTGGAACCACTTTTCCATATGTCAAATTCTTTTCTTTTTCCAAAAGAAACAATTGTATGACGATCATCTTCGTATATCATTCTTCCTTCCGAATCATATTTAGGTTCAAGTTCATGATTAATCCAATCAATCGTTTTTGTTAAAGCTAAAAATATGAAAAACACAACTGTGCCTGTAATTAATAAAGTGATGAATAAAGCTCTAATAATATCATTTTTAAATATTTTCATTTATAAATCCTCAAAAATATATGTAAGTTCAATTTTTGTAGCAACCCCTGTCATCGTGCAATTTCTTTGCATTACTTTGCCCAAAATTATTTGTTTTTCTATAATTTTTCACTTTCACACCGAAGCTATCTCTTCTGTATAAAGTAATGTAGATTAATTAGTTTATATTGTGGTAAAATGAATATAGATTTCTCCTGAATTAAAATCAATTCTGTTATATACTTTTTTAATTTATTTCTTCAATCAACATTTTTACTCTTCGTAGTAAATTTTTTCCATTTTCATACATATTTCGGTTAACAATTCCTTTGTTATTTTCCAACCTCTAATTTGTAAGAAAATACATACTCCACAAATTGAAGATTTTACGAATAAGTCTAAAATATTTATTAAAATTAATTGTTTATTTCTGTGAATTTCTAAAATTTAGGAATATAAAAAAGCCTTTCGTACACCGATTTTTCGACATACAAAAAGCTACAATCGCACCTTATACTCCAATGGTACCGGTGGCCGGACTCGAACCGGCACGGTGTTGCCACCGAGGGATTTTAAGTCCCTTGCGTCTACCTATTCCGCCACACCGGCAAAATGAAAAATTGAGAAAACCAATATTTACATCCCTGCTCCCAATCTTCGAAATCAATTATAATATTAAAAAAAATGAAAGTCAATATTATTTGAAAAAATAAATTAAAATTTAATTTTTACATCGAAAAAACACATAAGAAAATTCTAACTAAAAAGCTTAAGTTCCTATTGAATTGTTTATATGATTTTTCGCTGCATTTTTAATATTAGAATTGTTTTATTCAATAAAACTCATAATTACCGAAAATTTTATCAGACAAAAAAATAAAAATTTTCAAATTTTAGTTGAAGTAACGTCATTTATTGAATTATTTCCAATATTATATCCAGAAATTCTAAACAAGTTCAACGTATTATCATTTCCCGTAGATATATATTCGTTCCTTACGATTTGCTCTATTTTTCGTGCAAATTCTTCGTCTTGAGCAGCTTTTTTTCTAATCTCAGAAATCACGTAATATACTGAATTTTCTGAAGTATCAGATTTATTTGAAGTTTCGTTTAAATATTTTTCTGAGGAAAATCTAAAAGATTTCATAAGAGCGGCACACTCCTCACCTCCAAAATGTGATTTTTCATCACATTTTGCTCGGCAATTCATTATCAACGGCAAATCGTTTATTTTAATTAAAAAATTTCTGTAAGCTTGTTTTAGCTCAAGTACAAATTCAATAAAACATCTTTCTGAAGCAACAGAACCTCCTTGATCTCTAAAATCATCAAACATTTTCATCATTTTTTCCATCACATGTTTATCCCACAGATACTTGCCCTTTTTTAAAAACGAAACATCCAACAAATACTCCATCATAAAATCTCCTTTTTATTTTTTTACTACTTAAGTTCTTTCCACTTTTCCACACCATAATCGGCTATTTTTTCATAATCCTGATAATCCCACACAGCTTTGGTAAAATACTGTTCTATGAGGTATTTTCCTATACCTTCTTCTCCCCATTTTTCAGGAGCTCCCATAAATGCACACGGCAAAATTTTTCCTTCCGAAATATACTCAACCAAAGAACGTGACAGCGGATTATCCAGTACCTCGGTGTTTTTTAAATCGTACGGAGTATATCCGAATTTGGGAATTACATATTTTTGTGCAAGGTCAGATGTTTGCATCCATGTTAAAAAGTCTTGAGCTTTTTTCTTTTCACTTTCTCCTGATTTTGCATTTATGCAAAAATACCTAGGAACGTATGCACTCAGCGATTTATTAATGTTTTTAGCTATGTTTTGAGATGAAGTTACGTCTTCTTGCGAAAAAGGCATTTTTATAGGTATGAATACACTTCTCTTAGCTATCAAAGAATCAAAAACCGAAAGATTTTGGTAATCTTCCGTACTTGCTAAAAGAAATAAAGCCTTACCGTTTACAAAATTTTTCATAGATTGACTTACACTGTTTTGAGTATTGCTTACAAGTTCCAAGCCTCTGCTTAAAGGTCCGCTTGGGCCGGAGAGATTTCCGGTTATAATGTCAAGAGTTTCGGCAAATTTCATTAAAGGATCTTTCAAATTTTGAATATCTTCAGCCGTTGCAACATTTGCAGCAGCCGCAGATTTAAAAACCGAACAAAGTGCGGTATTTATCAGATAAGAACCCGAATATTTAGCATTTCCTGCAGCAAACGAAAATACACCGTTAAGATTTTTGCTCAATTCACCTTTTGAACTCGAACAAGTATAAACGTGATTATTAAGTTTACATGTATAAGCTCCGGGACTGTTAATATATGATTTTATGACTTGTATAAAATTGATAAACTCCTCACAGTCACACGATTGCAAATCATCAATTACTTTTCTATATCTGTCTCCCCCAAAAATAGACGCTATCATCTTAGGATCTACTAAAAATCCGTATCCTTCCACTGTATATGGTATTCCGAAATTATCCGCTGTGTTAGAACTTAATCTTATGCTTTCAGGGATTGCATTTGCAACATTTTTAAAACTTTCTTCGGTAGCATTGCTGAAATCAAGAATTTGAGAATCATTTTTAAGCGTTTGTAACTCAGAAATACTGCTGACCGTAAAAATATCGGGAGGATATTCTCCGCTTAAGTAATTTCTCATACTTTCAAAATTATTTTCCGCTTCCGCCGGAGTAACAGTTCTTATTATTACACCGGTTCTTTTTGTGTATTCGTCGCACATTTCTCTGAAACTTGAACCTATATTCATATCAGTATTGTAAACAAATATATCATAATCTTTTTTATACGAAGAAGAAACAGAATCTTCAGACTGTTCCTTTTTACCGCATCCAGCCAAAGTTATAAGTATATTAAAGCATAAAATCATTGAGGTAAGTTTTAAAAATTTTTTCAAAAAAATCATCTCCAAAGCCTACAAATAATATCAGTTTATATAAAAACGAAATTATACAAATAAATAATATATTATTATTCTCTACAAATCAACTGTTAATTGATTTTTGTTTTTTAAAATTTTTGTTCTAATCAAAACAAATTG
>ERZ773181.1670-NODE-1670-length-16663-cov-3.856033_pt1 | contig 16663 bp, 7 predicted proteins | sample MGYA00581001_ERZ773181 | MGnify/ENA primary metagenome ERZ773181 (study PRJEB29015, sample SAMEA2737780) | human gut metagenome | biome: human gut; feature: human-associated habitat; material: faeces | place: China | collected 2012 ... | reverse complement strand
CCCCACGATCACCGCCAGACCCACCGCCCGGTTGTATTCGTATACCGTGGCCGTGTGGGTCCCGTCTGCGTAGGTGGAGATCAGCAGCACCGCCGACTGTCCCACCTGCAGCGGCTGGCCGTACAGCGGCCCCACAAAGTTGGACACCTGCATGGTCTCACCCTTGTATTGCCCTGTGCGCACCGTGGCCAGCAGCAGCTGCTCACCCCGGTATCCTCCGTCGGAAACCTCGTCCGTCTCGGTGTTGTCGGCCAAAACATCCGTAATCACGCCCCGCTCATATTCGGCGTAATCCTCGCCCCGGCTCTGGGACGGCTCCCGGCTCACCGCCGCCGCCCGCACAGCGAAAAACAGCACCACCGCCGCCGCCAGGATCAGGCAGCTCAGCCGGTTTTTGCGCCACCAGTCCCTTGCCTCCGGTCTTGTGCTTTTTCCCTTGACTTTCTTCATAGGGGAGACCTCCGTGTCTTTTTTTTCAGCATAGCAATTTCTCCCCCCGATGTCAAGGAGGCTGCCGATAAAGTGGCAGAACTTGCGATAACGGTACGGAGGGAAACCCGGAAAGGGCGTCCCTCTCCATTGCAGAGACCGAATCCAGCGAACGAATTTGGATATTTTCCACAATATAAACGTTGCTTTCCCTCTGTTTTTCACTAAAATAAAAAAACCGGTGGCAATCTGTATCGGGATGTGCTAAAATATCTCCATCAACACAAAAAGTTTGCTCTCGTTTCCCGGCATCCTTCACAGCCTGCTGTCCTGGTCGACGGAATTCTAAGTAGCATTTCTTGCAGCGGTTGTGCAGGGTCGTCTCCCCACGCAGTTGGGGCAGGCGGCTTTTTCTGTCTCTGCAGATTTCACCCAGGTTTAACAGAGGCGCGGTTTCGGATTTTTCATAGTGGCTTTATGATGAAAGAACGGACCCGCCTACCCGGGCCCAGGGGCAAGCTACCGTGTAAAATGAACAGGAGGGATCAGATTTTGAAAAAGAGAGGACATAGCAGGCGGCTCCTGTCCGTCCTGCTGGCGCTGGTCATGCTGCTGTCGCTGCTGCCCACAGCGGTGTTCGCGGCAGACCCGGCGCCACAGACCTATAAAAAGGTCACGCAGGCTCCGGAGGATTGGTCAGGCACCTACCTGATCGTGTCCGAAGGAGACGAGGCGGCCTTTGACAGCAGCCTCACCGGAATCGACGTTTCCAATAACTACAAGACCGTTAAAATCGCAGAAGGCACAATCAAAACAACGGAAACCATTGCATTCACCATTGAGAAAATGGCCGACGGCAATTATTCCATCAAGGGTGCAAACGGAAAGTATATTTATCAGACTTCCGATGCAAACGGCCTTAAAACGGGTGCTAAGGCAACCGCCAATACCATCGCCTTGAATGCTGACGGCACGGTGGATATCGTGTCCGGCGGAGCCCATCTGCGGTTTAACAAGAATTCCGATCAGATGCGCTTCCGCTACTTCAAGAGCGCCACCTACACCAGGCAGCAGGCCATCACCCTCTACAAGCTGGACGCTGCCCCCGCCCGCCAGAGCGGCATCGTCACAGACCTGACCGCCCTGCAGGATGGCGACAAGGTGGTCGTATTCAACCCCTCTGTCAAAAAGGCCATGTCCGCCACAGCGGTAGCCACTTTTTACCGCGCCGGTGTGGAAGTGACGCTGGATAGCGCCAATAAGCTCACCGGCTACGGCGATACCGAGCTGTGGACCCTGGGCATCAAGGACGGCAAGTATACCTTAACCACCGCCGATGGCAAGAAGCTCTCCATGGGTGCCAGCTATTCCAGCATTCCCCTGGATGATGTAAACACCGAGTGGACCATCACCTCCGCCGCCACCGAGGGTTGCTTCTACATCAAGAATGTCGTCCGCGGCAACGCCCTCCAGTGGTATGCCGACAAGGGCAACTTCAGCTCCAAGGCCTCCATCAGCACCACTGACGAGGCCCTGTTCGCCCAGCAGCTCTACCTGGTGATCGACTCCGACAGCGAGACCCCCGACCCCGAGCCCACCTTCGTGCCCATCAGCACGGCGCTGGCCGGCGCAGCAAATACCGAGTTCACCGTGAAGGGCGTTGTGACCTTTACGGATGGGCGGAATGTCTTCCTGCAGGACGACACCGGCGGTATCTGCCTGTATCTTGCCTCTAAAGCCGATGCGATTGCCTTGGGCGATACCGTTATCGGCACCGGCAAGCGGAGCGCCTTTAACGGTATGCCTCAGCTGGGCAGCGGCACCTATGTGAAGTCCTCCGGTCTCACCCTCACCGCCAAGCCCACCACGTTGGATGCCATCACCGAATCTGACTTGGGCACCTATGTGAAGCTGACAGATTTGGAGATTACTAAGATCGATGATAACGGCGGTCAGTGGACCTCTCCCACCGTCACGGTAAAGGATGCTGCCGGCAACACCATGCCGATCTACAGGGCCGCCATGAGCAAGGAGAATGGCAGCTGGGCCTTCGCCGTGGGAGACATGGTGGATGTCACCGCCGCCGTGAGCACCTACAATTCCCTGCAGCTGCGCACCACAGTGGCAAGCGAGATCACAGCGCACAGCACCATTTATGACCCCATCTCCGATGATATGATCCCCGCCGGGGCCATTACCGTAAAGGAGGCCGGAGCCATTACCTCCTCCACCTCTAATGTCTCGGTGGTCGGCCAGGTAGTGTATCACTACGGCAACGCCTATAACAATAAAGCCAGCATCAACTCCATCATTTTGGAGGATGTTATTGACGGCGAGATCTACGGTTTCCAGGTTTATGACTACACGAATTACGCCAAGTACAAGGTGGGCGACATCGTGAAGATCACCGGCACCGTGGCTCCGTATAACGGCATACCCCAGATGTCTTTCCCCTCCATGGAGGTCATAAAGACCGGCGTGGAGGCCATTCCTGCCCAGGAGATTACAGTTTCTCAAATGGGCAAGAACTACCTCAGCGAGTACGTTTATATCAAGGATGTGACGCTGGGTACCTATAACGCCACCGGCAACACCACCGTCACCGATGTAACCGGCAGCACCAACCTCTTTAAGGGGGTGCCTTTGGCCTCCGGCGTGACCGTGGATGACATCACCGCCGTGTACGGCTGCTGCTCTGCTTATAACAGTACCTATCAGCTCCGCAACGGCAGCAGCGCCGACTATGTTTCCAGCGCAACGCCTCCCACCCCTGGCGGTCTCCCCACCGTGGGCGACCAGGTGATCATCTACAATCAGAATGCCCAGGCTGTCCTGGCTGCGCAGAACGATAATGCAACCAGCCCCGCCATCAACAAGGCCGCCGCCACCATTCAGGATGGCAAGGCTACCTGCGCCAACGGCGCCGTGGTGTTCGAGGTGCAGAAAAACGGCGACTACTACCGCTTCTACAACAAGACCTACGGCTACCTCTGCGCAAACGGCACCGGCAACAACGCTTTCTATACCCAGACCGCCAGCGAGGACGCCGACTGGCTGGTGCGCGCCTGCTCTGGCGGCGTGGGCGGCTACGAGCTGGAGAGCCGCACTGCCAAGTTCAACAACCAATACAGCCAGTGGCTGGAGTATTACAGTGACAGCTTCAAGGTCTATTCCATGTATAATGTCACCGACTACACCATCTACTCCTTCTTCTTCTACCCCGTGGCGGAGGGCACTACGACTGTGGACGGCGTCGTGAATAACCCCGCCGTGGTCCTGGGCGACCTGCCCTATGCCTATGTGGGCACGGACTATTCCTTCACCTTCACCGTGGACACCCCCTTCGGCGTGCAGGGTGACATGACCGCCAAGCTCAATGGCACATCCCTCAGCGTCACTTTGGGCGAGGATGGCACCTACACCGTCACCATCCCCGCCGCCTCCGTCACGGGCGATAAGCTCACCGTGAACATCAGTGGCACGGACAACAAGTACATTCCCATCTCCGCCGCCGCTGAGATCACCGTTAAGGACGAGCCCGTCTTCTCCGATCCCACCCCTGCCCGGGGCAGCCAGACCGGCGAGAATAAGCGTCCCGCCATTTCCGTGGCCCTGGCCAATGCCGGCCAGAACCCCACCGTCACCATGTCCGTGGGCGGCAAGGCCGTGGCACCCACCTATGAAAGCGGCCGCGTCACCTACACCCCCGCCGCTGACATGGCTGACGGCCGCACCGAGGTGAAGGTCACCGCCACCCGCGCCGACGGCAAGTCTGCCGAATTCAGCTGGTTCTTCACCGTGGGCAAGACCACCTATCAGCCCTACTTCGGGCAGCTCCATAGCCATACCCAGTATTCCGACGGCTCCGGCACGCTGGACAGCGCCCTGAGCTATATCAGAAGCCTGCCCGACAGCGCCAACGTCCAGTTCGTGGCCTTCACCGACCACTCCAACTATTTCGATTCCAAGAATGCCCCCAATGTGGAGGCCGCCCTCTATGACACCTCCCTGGTCAAGGATTCCGATGCCAGCCACAGCTGGAAGATCTACAAGGACACCATCGCCCAGTTCAACGAGGACAACGCCGGCGACATGGTGGCCATCGGCGGCTTCGAGATGACCTGGTCCGGCGGTCCCGGCCATATCAACACCTTCAATACCCCCGGCATCGTCTCCCGCAACAACAGCACCCTGAACAACAAGACCGACGACGCCGGCATGAAGGCCTATTACGCCCTGCTGAGCCAAGCCGAGGGCGCAACCTCCATCAGCCAGTTCAACCACCCCGGCACCACCTTCGGCAACTTCAAGGATTTCAACTACTGGGATCCCGTCATCGACAGCCGTATGTACATGGTGGAGGTGGGTAACGGCGAGGGTCAGATCGGCGCCGGCGGCTACTATCCCAGCTATGAGCAGTATATCATGGCGCTGGATAAGGGCTGGCACCTGGCCCCCACCAACAACCAGGATAACCACAAGGGCAAGTGGGGCAATGCCAACGATGCCCGCGACGTCATCCTCACCGATAGCTTTACCGAGGACGGCATCTACGAGGCCATCCGCGCTCTTCGCATGTACGCCACCGAGGATAAGAATCTGGAGCTGACCTACACCGTCAACGGTCTTATGATGGGCTCCAGCATCACCGAGGTCCCCGATAAGCTGAATATCGAGGTCACCGTCAACGATCCCGACGCCTCCGACTCCATCGCCAAGGTGGAGGTGGTGGCCAACTCCGGTAAGGTAGCCTATACCTGGGATAACGCCGCCCAGCTGAAGAGCGGCAAGCTCTCTGTTACCCTGGATCCCAGCTACAGCTACTACTTCATCCGCGTCACCCAGAAGGACGGCGACCTGGCCGTCACCTCCCCCGTGTGGGTGGGTGAGAGCCTGAAGCTGGGCATCTCCAACATGGTCTGCGGTACCGCCACTCCCGTCACCGACGAGGAGCTGACTCTCACCACCACTTTCTTCAATAGCGAGGGTAGCGATGCCACCATCAAGTCCCTGACCTACTCCATCGGCGGCACCGTCATCGGCACCGACAAGACCGGCTATACCCTCGCCAAGAGCAGCACCCTGGATGTGCCCTTTAAGTATACCCCCACCGCCGCCCGGGTGTTCACTGTGCAGGTCACCGCCGTGGTGGAGCAGGGCGGCAACGAGTACACCTTCACCAAGACCGTCGGCCTGGATGTCCTGGACGCCGACTCCCTGGTCTACATCGGCATCGACGCCTCTCATTATAATGAGTATGTGTCCGGCAACTATAAGGACAGCATGGGCAACTTCGGCAATCTCGCCGCAGACTACAGTGTCCGTACCGTCCAGCTGAACACCAGTGAGGAGCTCATCGCTGCCTGCTCCAACCCCAAGTATAAGGCCCTCATCCTCACCGCCCCCAGCCGCCGTCTGGCTGAGGCCCAGACCAATCCCAAGACCTACAGCCAGGAGGAGCTCGCAGCCCTGACGGCCTTCAACGCCGCCGGGGGAACGGTCATCCTGGCCGGCTGGAGCGACAACTACGAGAACTACCCTGTCATTCAGAGTAACCACGCCATCAAGCACATGGCCGAGACCCAGAACGATGTGCTGCAGGCCCTGGGCTCCAGCCTCCGCATCAGCGACGATGCTACCTATGATGATGTTCGCAGCGCCGCCGACGGTGTGGATAAGTGGAGACTCTACTTCAGCACCTATAACATGGATAACTTCCTCACAAGCGGTGTCATCGTGGACGCTGACCACCCCTACGACAAGCTGTACACCGAGCGCTTCAGCCACTACGGCGGTGCCTCCATCTATGCCGTGGACGCCGGCGGCAATCCCGCCTCCGCTCTGCCCTCCACCGTCTCCCCCGTGGTCTACGGCCACGCCACCACCTATTCCGTGGATGTGGATAAGGACGGCAAGGGCGGCGCAGGCACTCCTAAGTATGCCTATGCCGAGAACGACAGCCGCCTGCTGGTCATGGCCACTGAGCAGCTGGAGGGCAAGGGGCTCATCGTGGTCTCCGGCGCAGCCTTTATGTCCAACTTCGAGGTCCAGGCCCAGCTGGATAACGGCGCTGAGAAAAACTATTCCAACTATCGTATCTGCGAGAATCTGGTCAGCTATCTTAACCCCGTGCAGCTCAGCACCATCGCCGATGTCCATCAGCAACCTGAGGAAGGCTTCAAGTACACCATCGAGGGCATCGTCACCTCCAACGCCTCCGGACACGATAAGGATACCGCCTTCTTCGATTGCATCTATGTCCAGGATGAAACCGGCGGCATCAACTGCTTCCCCGTGGCAGGCGACTTCAAGATCGGCGACCGGGTCCGCGTCAGCGGCACCACCAGCTCCTACCAGGGCGAGCGCCAGCTGGCCGTCACCAGCATCACCAAGCTGGACGAGGGTACGCCCGTGACGCCTAAGGCCGTCACCTCCACCCAAGTTAACGACGGCTCCGTTCTGGGGCAGCTGGTCACCCTCAATGGCTATGTCACCGGCATCGAGATGGCCAACGGCAAGGTTCAGACCATCTTGGTCCGGGATCCCCAGGGCCAGGTAGCCCGGGTGTTTATCGACGGCTATATCTGCCCCGACAGTGAGGTGCAGAACCTGAAGGTGGGCTGCGAAATTGCGGCCACCGGCCTTGCCTCCTATGACAACACCTTCGTCCTGGAGGACGGCACCCCCATGGCGCCCCGCATCCGCACCCGGAACCGGGCGGACATCGTCTGCACCGACCACACCCACGCCTTCGGCGACTGGGAGGAAACCACTCCCGCCACCTGCACCGCAGACGGCGTAAAGACCCGCACCTGCGCCTGCGGCGAGACTGAGACCCAGACGATCCCCGCCACCGGCCATTCCTTCGGCGAGTGGACGGTCACCACGCCCGCCACCTGCACCGTGGACGGTGTGGAGTCCCGCACCTGCTCCGCCTGCGGCGAGACCGAGACCCGGGCTATCCCCGCCACCGGCCATGTGGACGCCGACAATGACGGCAAGTGTGATGTCTGCCAGACGGTCCTCACACCCGTGAACCCCGGCGATCCCGATAACCCCACGCCGGATAATCCCGATAAGCCTACGCCCGACACACCCGACAAGCCCGCCACCGGCGATAGCAGCGCCATGGTGCTTTGGGTATCTGTCATGAGCATCACGGCTCTGGCCGGCGCTGCATTGCTTCGTTCCAAGAAGCGCCGCGCCTGATCGGCACATCCCCGGCAAAAGAAACCCCCACAGAGGAGAGGCTCTACGGAGCCTCTCCTCTCCTGTTGTCAGAAAGTCCTGTCATTGCGAGCCAATCTGCAGACTGGTGTGGCAATCCGTTTCTAACACGCATGCGTTACACATTCCGCGGAGATTGGCAGCATAAACACTACGGATTCCCACGTCGCTTCGCTCCCCGGAATGACAGGGGGTATCCCCCGGTTGACGGTACCGCCGGGCCAGGGTATACTGAATACGCAGGCCCCATTCCCCTACCATTCCACTTCCGGAGGACTTAATCATGACGAAACCCCATTTTCCTCAGGCCCCCACATCTAACCGCCTCTCCCCCGTTCTTGACCCGGTGCTGGACGCCATCCGGTCGCTGCTGGACCGGCAGGAACGGGTGCTTGTAGCCATTGACGGCCGCTGTGGTGCCGGAAAAACCACCCTGGCCGCCCGATTACAGGCGGAGCTGCCCTGCCGGGTGTTCCACATGGACGACTTCTTCCTCCAGCCCTATCAGCGCACGCCGGAGCGGCTGCAGGCCCCCGGGGAAAATGTGGATCACGAGCGCTTCCTGCAGGAGGTGCTGCTGCCCGCCGCCCGGGGCGAGGCCGTGGTTTACCGGCCCTATCTCTGTGCCCGTGAGGTCCTGGGGCCGGCCGTTTCTGTCCCGCCGGCCCGGCTGACTATTGTGGAGGGCTCCTATGCCTGCCACCAGACCCTGTGGCCCTACTATCACCTGCGCATCTTCCTCTCAGTGGATCCCCGGGAGCAGCTGCGCCGCATAGAGGCGCGCAGCGGCCCGGAAAAGCTCCGGCAGTTTATAGATCGCTGGATCCCCCTGGAGGAGCAGTATTTCCGAGCCTGTTCTCTGGCGGAGCGGTGCGATTATTTTCTGGGAGTATGAACCCGCCGATCAAAATTTGCCGAATTTTCCCGTTTATTTTTTCTCTTTTCTTGTGTATATTGCACAATTTCTTCCCCGTTTTTTTGGCGTAGCATTTTTTTAAAAGGATTCCCTTTTTTTGAAAAATCCTGTATGATAAGGGGTACAACTTTTTTAGTAATTTTTTTCATGTATATTTTGTCCAAATTTTAAGATAATATTAATAGATTTAAAAAATCAAATTATACTTTTAAAATTTTAAAGGAGGAAAAGAACCATGCGGAAAGTTTTAGCACTGCTTCTGTCTGTAGTCATGGCGCTGTCTCTGATGGTGACCACGGCCTGGGCAGACCCGGTGGAGCAGGATCTGGCCGGCAAAACCGTCATCCTGCACACCAATGATGTGCACGGCGAAATCGCCAGGTACGCCAAGGTGGCCGCGCTGAAGGCCGAGCTTAAGGCTCGGGGCGCCGACGTCATCCTGGTGGATGCCGGCGACTACAGCCAGGGCACCATCTATGTCAGCGTCAACAAGGGCGCCGACGCCGTAACCATGATGAATGCCGCCGGCTACGATCTGGCCACCATCGGCAACCACGAGTTTGACTACGGCTACGAGCAGCTAATGCTGAACATGGCCAAAGCAAACTTCCAGGTGCTGTGCGCCAACGTCAGCAAGGATGGCAAGTCCATTTTTGGCGCAAACACCATCATCGAAAAGGGCGGCATGAAGATCGGCTTCTTCGGCTTAGAGACCCCCGAGGCGCAGACCAAGGCCAACCCCGCCCTGATCCAGGGCCTGACCTTCCTGGGTGCGGAGGATATGTACGCTGCCGCCCAGGCTCAGGTGGATGATCTGAAGGCCCGGGGCGCGGATGCGGTGATCTGCCTGGCCCACTTGGGTGTGGACAGCAGCTCTGAGCCCAATACCTCCTATGACCTGCTGAAAAACGTCCCCGATATCGACTTCGTCATTGACGGCCACTCCCATTCCGTGATGCTGCCCGGCGCAGCGAAGCTCCAAACCGGCGTGGATAAGGACGGCAACCCCACTTATATCGACAACCCCCATTATGAGCTGCCCATCCAGTCCACCGGCACCAAGCTGGCCTATGTGGGTGTCCTGATCATTGACAACAAGACCAAGCTGCCCGAGGGTCTGGAGATGCTGGACCTGGGCCAGTATGAGTACGAAGATGCCAAGGTGACCGCAGCCGCCAAGGCCATTATGGAGCCCATTGACACGGAATACAGTGCGGTGTTTGCCAAGTCCGAGGTTGAGCTCAACGGCGACAAGGAGCCGGGCAACCGCACTCAGGAGACCAACCTGGGCAACCTTATCACCGATGCCATGATGTGGGCCATCAAGACCAAGGCCCCCGGCGTTGACATGACCAATGCCGTGGCCCTCACCAACGGCGGCGGTATCCGCGCGTGGATCCACGCAGGGGATATTTCCAAGGCGGACGTGACCACTGTTCTGCCCTTCGGCAATACCCTGGCCGTGGTACACGTCAAGGGCAGCGAGCTGCTGGAGGCGCTGGAGGCATCCACCTTCTGCACGCCCATCTCTCTGGGTGGCTTCCCCCAGACGGCGGGCATGAAGCTCACCGTGGACTGCACCAAGCCCTACGACAAGGCGGATGACACCTATCCCGGCTCCACCTACTACGGCCCCAAGAGCATCAACCGCGTCACTATCGAAAGCATCAACGGCCAGCCCTTTGATCCCGATCAAACCTACGCCGTAATCACCAACAACTTCACTGCAGCCGGCGGCGACACCTATTACGCCTTTGCGGCTGCCTCCGGCCAGTTCGACACCGGCCTGCCCCTGGACGAGATTGTGATGGAGTATATCACCACCGTCTTGGGCGGCGTTGTGGGGCAGGAGTATGCCGAACCCGATGGCCGCATGACCGTCATCCTGCCCCCTGATGAGGACGACGGCAAGATCACCATCGGCGGCCTGGACGCCAACATCTGGATGACCAAGTACGGCAATGTGTATACCGACTGCAAGGCCGAAAAGTTCATGGGCGACATGGGCTTTAACTGGGGTGACCTGGTCACCGTGGAGTTCCTGGGCAAGACCTTGACCCTGCCCGTGATCCCCACCTATTCCTATGTGGATTCCGGCAAGCCTGCCATCATCGTGGAAAAGGGCGAGGATGGCAATCCCACGGGCTATGTGAGCATGGCCATCAACATGGGCAACTTTGCCGAGACCTATGAGCTGGCCGTAAAGCATACGGACGAGGATAAGAACTGGTACTGGACCGCCTGGGAGGGCGTAACCTATCCCGTGGAGGTCACCTTCACCATGGCAGAGAAGGACGGCTACCGGGCGGAGTATATCCTCCACGAGCTGCAGCGTACCAACGACCGGGCGGACTATCCCGACCTGACGGATGAGGAGTTTGCCAACTTCCGCAATGTGGCCACCACCGGCATGGGCAAGAATCTGCTCTACCGCGGCTCCTCCCCCATCAATCCCGAGCTGGGCCGCAACGGCTATGCCGATGCCGCACTGAAGAAGGCCGGCGTCACCGTCATCATGAACCTGGCGGACAGCGAGGCGGATGCCAAGGCATATGAGGGCTTTGCCGACACCTATTATGCCGGCCAGAAGGTCATTTACCTGAATCTGGGTGTGGACTTCACCGCTCCCGAGTTCCAGGCCGGCCTGGCGGATGGTCTGCGCTTCTTTGCCGCTAACAAGGGCGTATACTATGTCCACTGCACCGAGGGCAAGGACCGCGCCGGCTTCGTCAACGCCCTGCTGGAGTGCCTCATGGGCGCCACCTTCAATGAGGTGGTGGAGGACTATATGACCACCTATTATAACTACTACGGCGTGGAGCCGGGCACCGATAAGTATACCGCCATCGCCGAGAGCAACATCATCAAGACCCTTCAGACCGCCTTCGGTGTGGAGGATCTGTCCAAGGCCGACCTGCAGAAGGGTGCCAAGGACTATATGAAGGCCATCGGCCTGACGGATGCGGAGATCACCTCTCTGATGACCAACCTGGGCTACAAGGCGCCCGCCACCGGCGATACCGGCGTGGTGCTGTATGTGGGCCTGGCCGTTCTGGCCTTGACCGGCGGCGTATTCGTTGCCCGGAGGAAGGAGCTGTTCTGATTCCTATCTCTGCCCTCTCCTATAACGGCAGGCAGGGGCGCATTGCAAAATAGCGACTAAAAAAAGACGAGTAAGCAGTGCTTACTCGTCTTTTTTATAATTCAGGCGAAACTCAATATCTAAATTAAAGCCAGTATACCGCAGAAGGGTGAAACATCCAGCTGCTATTTTTATTAAACAGTGCAATTCAGCTGCCGGCGCCAGCGGCGCGGCGCCTTATTGACAGGCCGGGCGGGCAGCGTTTATAATGTATATTGTATGCTATATATCCATGAATTATAAGAGGTGAGCGTATGAAAGCTACAGTAGTCGTGGACAACCGGGGAAACGGAATCCTTTCGGGAGAATGGGGCCTGTGCATTTATATTGAGTATGGTGAAAAACACATCCTGCTGGACACAGGAGCATCTGATCTGTTCGTGCAAAACGCAGAGAAGCTGGGCCTTGATCTGACGGCAGTGGACGCGGCGGTGCTATCCCACGCGCATTACGATCACGCAAATGGCATGGAGGCATTCTTCCGCTGCAACAGCAGGGCAAAGTTCTATGTGGGGCACACCTGCGGGGCGGATTGCTACTACAAGAAGCTGTTTTTGCGGCGGTACATCGGTGTGCCGAAGACCGTGCTGCAGGACTTTCGGGATCGGATCGTGTATGCCGGGAAAGAGCCCACGGAGATCCTGCCGGGGGTATATCTGGCTCCGCACAAGACGGCGGGCTTGGCCCGGGTAGGTCGGCGGGAGAATATGTACCGCCGGACGAATGGTCGGTGGGTCCCGGACGACTTTTCCCACGAGCAGAGCCTGGTGCTGGACACGGAAAAGGGGCTTGTGATCTTCAACAGCTGCTCCCACGGCGGGGCGGCCGACATCATCCGAGAGGTGGCGGGGATGTTCCCGGGCAAGACGGTATATGCCATCATCGGCGGCTTTCATCTATATAACAAATCCAAGCCGGAGGTGCTGGCGTTGGCAAAGGAAATTCAGCAAACCGGCATCGCCTATGTGTGTACCGGGCACTGCACCGGGGAGCAGGCCTATCAGCTGCTGCACCGGAAGCTGGGTGAGAAGCTGCACCCGCTGCAGGTGGGCCTGGTCATGGAGGTTTAAGAAAAGAACACGGAGGAAATCAGAATGCTGAAAATCGAACATCTGACAAAGACCTATGGGGAGAAAAAGGCGGTGGATGACCTGAGCCTGCACATTCATGCGGGGGAAATCTATGGCTTTATCGGCCACAATGGCGCCGGCAAGACCACCACCCTTAAATCCGTGGCGGGAATTTTGCAGTTTGACGGCGGGGAGATTCTGGTGGACGGCAAGTCCGTGCGCACCCAGCCCCTGGAATGTAAAAAGATGATTGCCTACATCCCCGATAACCCGGACCTGTATGAATACATGACGGGCATCAAGTACCTGAACTTCATCGCCGATATCTTCGGCGTGAGTGCCCAGGCCCGCCAAGAGCGCATCCGCAAGTATGCCGATCTATTTGAACTGACGGCGGACCTGGCCCAGCCCATTGCCGCCTACTCCCACGGTATGAAGCAGAAGCTGGCCATTATCTCCGCTTGGCTCCACGAGCCCAAGCTCATCATCATGGATGAGCCCTTCGTGGGCCTGGACCCCAAGGCGGCCCACATCCTCAAGGGGATGATGCGGGAGCTGTGCAGTGCGGGCGGTGCCATCTTCTTCTCCACCCATGTTCTGGAGGTGGCCGAAAAGCTGTGTGACAAGGTGGCCATTATCAAAGGAGGCAAGCTCATCCGCTCCGGCACTATGGAGGAAGTGAAGGGGGATGCCTCTCTGGAGTCGGTATTCCTGGAGTTGGAGGATGAATCATGCTGAAGATCCTGGTGAAAAAACAGCTGGGAGACATTTTCCGCAGCTATACCTACGACGCCAAGAAGAACCGGGCCCGATCCAAGGAGGCAACCATCGGCTTCACCGTGCTTTTCGTGGTGCTGATGGTGGGCGTACTGGGCGGCTTGTTTACCCTTCTGTCCCTGGCTATGTGCGAGAGCATGGCCCAGGTGGGTATGTCTTGGCTGTATTTCACGATCATGACGCTGCTGGCGGCGTTTTTAGGCATATTCGGCAGCGTTTTCAATACCTATTCCACCCTCTACATGGCCAAGGATAATGACCTGCTGCTGTCGCTGCCTATTCCCGTGCGCACCATTATGGCGGCCCGACTGATGAGCGTGTATCTCATGGGTCTGATGTATTCCGCCGTTGTGCTGCTCCCGGCCATCATCGTGTACTGGGTGGTGGTAGGCATCACGGTTCCTGTGGTAGTAGGCTGCATGATCCAGCTGCTCCTTCTGTCCGTTTTCGTGCTGACCCTGTCCTGCGCCTTGGGATGGGTCGTCGCTAAAATCAGTCAGAAGCTGAAGAACAAGAGCTTTATCACGGTGCTGGTGTCCCTGGTGTTCATCGGGGCGTACTACTTCTTCTATGCCAAAGCCCAGAGCCTTCTATCAGAGCTGCTGGCCAACGCCGCCTACTACGGCGCAAGCATCCGCAGTATGGCCTACCCGCTGTACCTGGTGGGCCGGGTGGCCATGGGCAATGGCTCGGCCATAGCCATTGTGTCGGCGGCGGTGCTGAGTCTGTTTGCCCTGGTGTGGTATCTTATCGCCCGGAGCTTTTTGAAGCTGGCCACCTCCACCGGGGCCGTAGCCAAGGTGGAGTACCGCGAAAAGGCCGCTCGCCCGCAAAGCATCGACCGGGCCCTGCTGGGCCGGGAGCTGAGCCGGTTCACCGCCAGCGCCAACTATATGCTCAACTGCGGCATGGGCATCCTGGGCCTGGTCATTGGCGCGGCGGCGCTGGTGTGGAAGGGCGGCAGCCTCCTTCCGATGCTGGAGCCCGTGTTTGCCGGCAGACCCGGAGCCCTGTCGGTGCTGCTGTGTGCGGCATTGTGTACTCTGGTGGGCATGAACGATATGGCGGCGCCCTCCGTGTCTCTGGAGGGGAAGAGCCTGTGGCTGGCCCAATCCCTGCCGGTGACATCGTGGCAGGTGCTGCGTGCTAAGCTCAGGATGCATCTGCTGCTCACGGCCGTTCCGGCGGCGCTGTGCGGCATATGCGTGGCCGCTGTGAGCCCCGCCGAGGCGGCGCAGACGGCCCTGGCCCTGGTGGTGGCGGCACTGTTTACGGTGCTGTCGGCCCTCCTATGCCTGTTCTTAGGCCTGAAAATGCCCAATCTCCACTGGACCAGTGAGATCACCCCCATCAAGCAGGGCGGCGCTGTGGCCCTGGCCTTGCTGGGCGGCGTGATGTATGCGGCCCTGCTGGCGGCCGGCTTCTTCCTGATCGGCTGGCGCATGGGATATATGGCATTCATGGCCGCCTTTGCCGTGGTAACGCTGGCGGCGTGTGTACTGCTGCTCCGCTGGCTCAAGACGAAGGGCTGCACCGTGTTTGCAAATCTGTGAAGAAGGTACCATGCAGATACGTTCATAAAAATTCGCCATCTGCGCAAGGCATTCGGTGCCGCGTAGGCTGTACAGGGCCTAAGCCTTCGCGTGAAATAAGGGAAACTGTTCACCCTTTGGGGGAATAAGCGGTGCGGGCCCTTGTCAGGATGGATAGTTGGCCTTTTCCATTCAGGCGGCAGATGTATCCGGTCCTGGCAGGCAGCACTGCAGCACGCATGGGGCTCTACACGATCTTCATCCGGCTATCGCCCCACCATAGCCCCCGGTAGTGAACGTCCATATAAGCGTATACAATAGAGAGAAGCGCCTGCTTCTCTCTATTGCCTTGTCAAGAGGGGAAAATGGGAGAAAAACGGAAACAGGAAATATTTGGAAGTATGATTGTATTATGTAAATCGACATTATTTTTTCAAGGCGATGCCACGAAGAGGGAAACCTGGCAAATCAGTTTAAAAAGTCTTGAAAATAAAGGAAAACTGTATGTGGAAAACTCTGTGGATAATGTGGATAACAATTTGTAAAGTCGAAAAAGACTAAATATTATGTTAATCACTTGAAGGGAGTTGGGCGCGCCGCCCGGAAACAGAAAACGGTGGAAAAGGTCGGTTTTCCCCCTGGTGATTTTGACGAATACAGATAGAAAAGCGGCAGGGCTCCCAGAGGCCATGGGAAAATATGGGGAAAACCGCAGGGTCGAATACAAATTGTATTCCACTTGAGCCGAAAATGAGAGTTGACGGCAAGAAAAAAAGATGGTATAATACTCACCGTCCGTAAAGGATATGCTTGTGTGGCTCAGTTGGTAGAGCAGCTCACTCGTAATGAGCAGGTCGCCGGTTCGAGTCCGGCCACAAGCTCCAAACTCCTTGCACTATTTGCGAGGAGTTTTTTTGCGCATTGACAAGGGGAAAAGCCGCAGGTATAATATATGCGGTACTATAAAAAGTAAATAGGTCCAGGGATGCTGTGCGGCTGTCTGCCGTAACGCCCGCATGCGGGCAGGAGACAGTTTAAAAGGAAAGGGTTAAAGCCCACGCGAACGGCACTGTAGGCGCAAGGATGCACGGAAGCGGCGAAGGCCGCCGGGACGAAAGTCCGCCATTGGAAATCAGGTTTCCGAGAAGGTACGCTGCAAACGGGGAGCGGAGGCTCCGGGGCGCCAGTCAGGAGAATTGCACAGCGGAGGACACCACCGCAGCGGGCGCTTTCTTCGCTACGTCATGATACCCACGAGAGAAGTCAAGGGCCGAATTTTTTCGCAATAGAAAAATCCGGCCCTTTTATGCCGCCGGTCTGCAGAGCTGCAGCGGGCGGCATCTTTCTACAGGGAGGCAAAGGGCTCCGGGCGGCAGTAAGGACAGCAAAAAAACGCAGGCAGAAAAGGAGGAGCACACAATGCGCATCAACTGGTTCAAGGACGAAAATCACCTGGTATACATCAACGGCGCCACCCAGCTGGCGGAGCTGGAAAAGGCGCTGCATTTTCCCGGCCTGGAGGAGGCGGCCAACGAGCTGCGGCAGCATCCCACGGCGGAGGGCTTTACCA
>ERZ773181.1667-NODE-1667-length-16697-cov-5.221668_pt1 | contig 16697 bp, 14 predicted proteins | sample MGYA00581001_ERZ773181 | MGnify/ENA primary metagenome ERZ773181 (study PRJEB29015, sample SAMEA2737780) | human gut metagenome | biome: human gut; feature: human-associated habitat; material: faeces | place: China | collected 2012 ... | reverse complement strand
AGGTCCTGCCGCGGGCGAGCAGATACTCCGCAGCCTCGAGCACGCCGAAGACCTGATTTTTGATGTCGAGCGTGCCGCGGCCCCAAATGAAGCCGTCCGCCACCGCGCCGGAGAAGGCGGGATAGGTCCAGTCCTGCTCCGTGCCCTCGACCACCGGCACCACGTCCTGATGGGACATGTAAAGGCAGGGGCGCAGCGTTTCGTCGCTGCCGGGGAGGGTGATGAGCACGGCATGGTGGCCGAGCCGCTCAAAGACACCCGTGCGCATGACATGGGGATAGCTTGCCTTCATGTGCGCGTGGAGCTTGTCAAACTCGCTATAGTCGGTCAGACTGTGGTCGGCATAGTTGATGGTTCTGCATTGGATTGCCTGCGAAAGACGCGCGACCGCGCCCTCGGCGTCTAAGTCGGGATAATTGCCCTCGAGGGCAAAGAAATCGGTGATCTTCTTCGTCATGCCATTTTGTCCTCCAGATAGCGGCTGAGAAATTCGCGGGTACGGCTCTCCTTCGGGTTTCCGAAGACCTCACGCGGCGAGCCCTGCTCTAAAATGACGCCCCGGTCCATGAATACCACGCGGTCGCTGACCTCCTTGGCAAAGGAAATCTCGTGCGTTACGACGACCATGGTCATGCCCTCCTGCGCGAGGCGCTTCATCACATCGAGCACCTCGCCCACGATCTCGGGGTCGAGGGCGCTCGTCGGCTCGTCGAAGAGCATGATCTCGGGTTCCATGCAAAGCGCCCGCGCGATGGCAACGCGCTGCTTCTGCCCGCCGGAGAGGCGGCGGGAGTCGGCGTGGATGAAATCCTCCAGCCCGACGGCCTTGAGGTGACGGATGGCTGTTTCTTCGGCCTGCGCCCTGGGAATGTGCCGCACCGTCATGGGCGCAAGCGTGCAGTTGTCCAGCACGGACTTGTTGTTGAAAAGGTTGAAGCCCTGAAACACCATGCCGATCTTCTGCCGCAGGGCGTTGAGGTCGACCTTGAGGTCCATGAGATCCTGCCCGTCGAACCAAATGTGACCGGAGTCGGCCTCCTCCAGCAGATTGATGCAGCGCAGGAGCGTGGACTTGCCGGAGCCGGACGCGCCGATGATGCACACGACCTCGCCGCGGTCGACCTCCAAGTTGATGCCCTTGAGCACGTGGAGGTCGCCGAAGGACTTTTCGAGCTGTTCGATTTTGATGATGGGATCGTTCGTCATAGCGTCCTCCTGTCAGTTTGAGCTGGGAAGTCCCAGATCGACGGTTTGATTGCCCTGACGCCGCTTCGTGTTGTCCGGCGCGGTCATCCTTCCCGTGATGGCCTTGAGCAGGAGTGAGGAAAGATATGTCAGGAACAGGTAAACGGTGGCGGCGATGAGGTAGCACTCGGTGCCCTTATAATAAATGCCGGCGACGGAGCGCGTCATGAACATCAGGTCGGATACGCCCAGCACGCACAGCACGGAGGAATCCTTGATGTTGATGATGAACTCATTTCCGATGGCGGGCAGCGAATTTTTGATGGCCTGCGGGAAAACGACTCTGCGCATGGCCTGCCAGTGCGTCATGCCGAGCGAACGCGCGGCCTCCATCTGCCCCGCGTCGACGGCGAGGATGCCGCCGCGCAGCACCTCGGCAAGGTACGCGGTCGAGTTGAGCGAGACCGTGACAAGACCGGAGATGAAGAGCGACCAGACGCGGTTGATCTCCGTGACGCTCATGCCGGTGCGCTTGAAGAGATTGAAGATCGCGTAGTAGAAGATGAGGGACTGCACCATCATCGGCGTGCCGCGGATGACGAAGATGTAGAAGCGGGCGAATTTGTTCGCGACGATCTTGATAAGCTTCACAAAGTCGTTGTTGCGCTTGTCGGGTTCCTGAATGCGGAGAAAGACCATGAGAAGCGCCAGCACGAACGCAATCGCCGTGCCGGCCAGCGCGAGCTGAACGGTCGTCCACACGCCGGTGACGAAGAGCGAGCGCTGGTTGTAGGCCATGTAGACCATGGAGGAGAGCGTGCCGGTGGGGTTGCTCTCGGCGTGGACGGCGGCGTGGACGACGTAGGCGAGCTTGAGCACGAAGCGGTCAAGCGCGAGCAGCGCGGCAGCCGCGGCGTCCAGATAGGAGAGATAGCGGCTCAGCCGCACGAGGGCCGGGCGCTTGAGAATGGTTTCGCCGTAGCTGCTCCAGTGCGTCCATTTCACGAGCAGCGCCAGCGTGCTGACGACCAAAAAGAAATAGCAGACCGCGGCGAGCGCCGTACCGGGCACGGAGCCGGCGGGCAGAAAGCTGTACGGACTGGGCGCGGAATACCACAGGCTCAGGCCGACGAGGGCGATGACGCTGCCGCCCAGATAAACATAACGGTGGTCCCGTGCGATGAAGCTCTGACCGCGGGACGCAGGGGTTCCTCTCATGGTGCTTCCTCCTTATGCGGCGTGAAGCCGCCGGTTACTTCGGCTGGTTGGCGACGGCGGTGTTCCACATCTCGGTGCGCGCGTCGCTGTCGATGGTGGCAAGGATCTCATTGACCTGCGCGAGCAGCTCGGTGTCGGACTTGCGCAGGCCCACGCAGGAGCCCTTGGCGGGCAGCGTGAAGCCGTTGCCCTCGCTGAAGGTGATGAGACGGAAATCGGGATTCGAGGCGAGGTAGCCCGGGGCGCTCTCCTCGTTGATGACGATGGCGTCGCAGGTGCCCTGCTGCAGGCGGGAGATCATGTCGGGCACGCTGCCGACGGGGCTGAGGTGCTCGACGCCCTCGATCTGGTCGATGACGTCGTCGAGCGCGGTGCCCTGCTGACCGAGCACGGCGGCGCCGGAGAAGTCCTGAATGGAGGTCGCGTTCTCATACGGCGAGCCGGCGAGCACCATCATGCTGTAGATCGTCTCCTTGTACGGGTCGGAGAAGTTGATGGACTCGCGGCGCTCGGCGGTGTCCATCATGCCGGCGATGATGGCGTCGATCTGGCCCTGATTGAGCGCGTCGATCAAGCCGTCCCAGCTGAGCTTGACGATGACCAGCTCCTTGCCGAGCTGATCGGCGAGGATGCGTGCGATCTGTACGTCGTAGCCCTCGGCGTAAGCGCCGGCGACGTTCTCCACGGGAACGTTGGTATCGGTCGCGGCGCTCTCCTGCCAGTTGCTCGGCGCATAGGCACATTCCATGCCGACGCGGAACTGGTTGCTTTCGGTCGTGGAAGGAGCGGTTTCCTCTGCCGGGTCGTTTGCGTCCTGCGCGGGAGACGTCGTGCCCGCGCCGCAGGCGGTGAGGGCAAGCAGCATGAGGGCTGCGAGCAGGGTAGCGATGGTTCTTCTGAGGTTCATGGTGTTGCTTCCTTTCTGAATGGAAATTGGCTCCGTGGGGGGAGTCGGCCCTTCGTTGTCCGCGCCAACGAGTTCGGAAACAGAAAAAGCCGTAAATGCTCGTGTGGAGCATTTACGGCAAATGATCTGCAATACCGGCAAAACCGAAAACGGCCTGCCGACTCTTCGATAGCGCTCCACAAATTGTGACAGTCCGGCGGATCTTCTCCGACGAGCCAGCAGAAAACGGCACAGGAACCGTTCCCCACTTCGGCGGCTTCCCCTTTCCCTTTGTCCCGGATCTCTGCTCCGTACGGACTCGGTACTCTTGTCGGCCGCGCCTCTATCTCGCTCAACTGAATTGAGCCTATTCAATTGTTGACGTGAAGATACTACGGCGGCGCGCAAATGTCAAGCCCCCACGGAGCGGTTCTCAAATTCTTGACAATCTTGCGCCGAAAATCCTCTCGGCCTTGTAGAATTTTACTATTCACACGGTTATTTATGCGCGGCAAAAGCGCACGGAAAGGCACGAGACGACCGCTTAACGGAATATTTATGCTCTCTGCCGCTCTGCGCCCTCCGTTTTAGGACGCTTTAACATAGTGCAAAGCGGGCGCTTTGCCAAGTAAATACGGCGGCGACACGAAGCGGCAAGGCGGCTTTGGCGAAATGCACGGATTCTCGAAAAATGTCGCGCGAAATTTGTCATTTCCTTACAGGAAAAAGGTTGATTTTTTTACACGGGTGTGCTATGATATCGCCATAAAGTGCAAAAAGGGGCCATGGCCCCTTTTCTGTTCCCGACCGGGAACAGATGTGCTGTGCTCGCCCGCGGGGAGCCGCGGAGAATATACATTATAGGAGGACATTTTATGAAACGTAAATTGCTATCCGTTTTGCTGACGTTTTGTCTCGCGTTCAGCTTGCTGCCCACCGCCGCGCTGGCGGAAGGAGAAGGCACGCAGACGAATGATGTCGCTCAGATCGGCAGCACGGGCTATGAATCCCTCGCGGCAGCTATCGAAGCGGCGAAGAGTGGCAATACAGTCAAGCTGCTCCGTGACACCAAGGAGAACGTCACCATCGACAAGGCGATGACGCTTGACCTGAACGGTCATACCCTCAACGGCGGCACTGAAAAGGGCAAGCCCGCACTGACAATCACTGCACGCACCGTGACGATCAAGGACTCCAGCGAGGCGCAGACCGGCACGATTATGCGTGAGGACACCGCAGAGAACTCCGGCGTTTCCTCCCACTATGTCATCGACATTCAGGGTAACGCTTGGGTCATGTTCGAGAGCGGCAATGTCAAGAACAACAGCGGCAACACTGCAGGTAAGGGCGCGTCCCTTGTCCGCGTCGGCGATGACAGCGTTGACAAGTTCCCCGGTCTGAACATCAAGGGCGGCACGTTCACCCAGGATAACTTTATTGTCATCAAGGTTGACCGCGGCGATCTGTTCCTCAACGGCGGCACGCTGAGCTCTGCGAACAGCTACGCAGTTGAAAACTGGCATAGAGCGAAGATCAAGGGCGGCACGGTCAACGGCGCAGTTTCTTCCTGGACATACAGCGGCGGTTCAAACTCCACCCTTACGATCAGCGGCGGCACGGTCAACGGCAATGTCCTTTCCGTGAACTATGGCAGCGCCGAGAGCAAAGTTGCCAAGGTTGAAATTACCGGCGGCACGGTCAACGGCGCGCTGGGAACCTACACCTACTCGAACGACCTTGTTCCTACTGAAGAAACCGCCAAGGCGACCATCGAGGTCACCGGCGGCTCGTTCGATAAAGATCCGTCCAAGTATGTGACTGAGGATGCCAAGACAGAAAAGAACGGCGACGGCTCTTTCGGCGTGTCAAAGGTCTACCTGTGCAAGATCGGCGGCACCGGTTACTACACCATGGAAGATGCGTTCAAGGCGCAGAATGACGGCGATACGATCGTCCTCCTGCGCGACTACACCACCGGCTCGACCTTTAACTCCGGCAGTATTGACCGCACGGTGGACCTGAACGGTTACACCTGGACCTACACCGGCACCAATGTCAATGATGCGGCGTTTGAGATCAATTATCCCGATGTGACGCTGACCGTGAAGAACGGTACGGTCGTCAGCGGCTCGATGGTGGGTCTGATTCCCTCCGCTATGGGCGGCACCATCACGTACGACAATTCCGGCCTGGTGCTCGATGGCGTTACGGCGACGGCAAACGGCAACAGTGGCATCGAGACCAACGGCAACAACACAAACGATACCGTTACGCTGAAGAACAGCACGCTCAATGTTCCGAACGGCTTCGGCATCTACTTCCCCAGCAGCGGTACGCTGACTCTGGATAACAGCACCGTCAATGCCAGGACCATGGGCGTTCAGGTCTGCGCAGGCAGCCTGAGCATCAATGAAGGCAGCGCGGTCACGGTCACCGGTGATGCGGTGCCCAAGGCCGAGAGCGACGGCGCTATCCAGGACGGCGCGGCGATCTCCGTTGTGAACCGCACCGGCTATAAGGGTTTGGGCGCTGTGACCGTCTCCGGCGGCAAATTCACTGCCAAGGAAGGCAACAGCGCGATCAAGGCATATGACTGGGCGAACAAGACCGAGAGCGACTTCACCGCAGACAAGGGTACGGTCGCCGTCTCCGGCGGTACGTTCTCCAGCGCAGTCCCTGAAAATTGCTGCGCTCCCGGCTTTGTACCTACGCAGAACGGCAACACCCATGGCGTGAAGATCAATGAGAATAAGGACATGGTTGCCGAAGTCCTCGACGCACAGGGGAACACCGTAGGCGCTTATGACACCCTTGCCGCCGCCATCACGGCGGCCAAGAACGGCGAGACCGTGAAGCTGCTGAAGGATGTGGAGTTGACCTCCACGCTCAATCTTGCAAAGAACATCACCATCGACGGTCAGGGCAAGTACACGATCAAGGCTGCCAACAACTTTATTGTCGGCAAAGATAACAACACCTGCTGCGTTCTCTACGTTTCCGGCGAGGTCACGCTGAAAGATGTTACAGTTAACGGCAATGAGAAGTGCCGCGTGATTTTCTGTGATAAGGGTAAGCTGACCATCGACGGTGCGACGATCACGAACGGCAAGGCTCCTAACTTTATCGGCGGCGTTTACATGACCAGCAGCGCGTCCTTTGAAATGAAGTCCGGCAGCATTACTGGCAACAAGAACGCTGAACTGTATCAGAATGAAAAGTACTTGCAGTACAGTTCCGATTTGTGGATTGGCGCCAATGCCAACGGCGCGCTGACTGCGATCAACGGCGGCACGATCGGTAACGTGTTTGTAAACGCCAATGCGTGGTCGGCCAGCAATCCTGGCAGCTTCACGATGAACGGTGGTACGGTCACCAATCTCTATGTGGAGCATGATGCCAACTACGGCGCAACATTCAAGTACAACGATGGTACGATCGAGCATTTGTATCTGTCCAAAGAAAACGGAAATGGTCAGTCCATTGAAGTCACGCCGGTTAAGGGCGTGATCTATAACGGCGGTGTCAAGGAAGAAGACTTAGTCACGCTTACCCTGAAGTATAACGATGGTGCAACTGCTGACACCACATACAATGTGGCCAGCGGCACGACCATCACCCTCCCCACGCCTGCCTACCGCAGCGGCTACACCTTCAACGGCTGGTATGACGGCAGCACCAAGGTGAGCAGCCCCTACAAAGTTACGAAGAATGTTATTCTTACCGCTTCTTGGAGCTACAATTATTCCGGCGGCAGCAGCTCCTACGACCCGACCTACTCCGTCTCTACCCCGAGCAAGACCGAGCACGGCACCGTGACCGTCAGCCCGAAGAATGCCAGCAAGGGCGACACCGTGACCGTCACCGTCAAGCCCGACAGCGGCTACGTCCTCGAGACCCTGACCGTCACCGACAAGAACGGCAATGAGCTGACGCTCAAGGACAAGGGCAACGGCAAGTACACCTTCACCATGCCTGCGGGCAAGGTCGAGGTCAAGGCGACCTTCATGGAGGACAACTCCATGCTGAACTTCTTCTACGACGTGCCCAACAACGCGTACTTCTATGAGGCCGTCAAGTGGGCGGTCAAGAACGGCATCACCACCGGCGTGGGCAACAATCTGTTCGCTCCCGAGCAGCCCTGCACCCGCGCGCAGATCGTGACCTTCCTGTGGCGCGCCGCCGGCTCTCCCGAGCCGAAGGGCGCTGCGTCCGGCATGAGCGACGTGGTCAGCGGCAGCTACTATGAGAAGGCCGTGGCGTGGGCCATCGAAAACGGCATCACCACCGGCACGACGACCAGCACATTCTCTCCCGACGCGACCTGCACCCGCGCGCAGGCGGTGACGTTCCTCGCCCGCGCCCTGAAGGCCAAGGCGGCGAGCGCGGCGGAGTTCTCCGACGTCCCGACCGACAGCTACTTTGCGGACGCGGTTGCCTGGGCGGCGGCCAACGGCGTGACCGAGGGCATCGGCGGCGGCCTGTTCGGCTCCGACAACGATTGCACCCGCGGCCAGATCGTCACGTTCCTCTACAGAGCATACAACAAGTAACGGGAACGCGCTCCCTCAGACAAAACAAAGAGAAGAGGCCCATCTGCCAAAGCAGATGGGCCTCTTTGTATCTCGCGGCGGCTCAACTCCTGCTGAGCTGCGCGGTGAATTTGCTCATCGTGTTTCCTCGGTCAAAATCCTTCCGGAAATGTTCTGCGCGGCAGACGTTATTGCGCGGATGCGTGCAAAACGCGGGCGACCCGGTACGATCGGTCAAAGGCTCTTCACGAGCGTCAGGATGTTCGACCCGTCCGCGTATTCATAGGTCACCTCGTCCATGAGCTTCTTCACCATGAAGATGCCGAGACCGCCGACCTCCCGCTCTTCCGCCGACTGCGTTGTATCCGGGTCGGGCTTTTCAGTGGGGTCATAGGGCCGTCCGTTGTCGGAAAAGCGAAGCGTCGCCTTGCCGTCCTTCAGTGAGCAGCCCAGCACGACGCCGGTCGCGCCGCTGTAGCGGGCGATGTTGGAGAAGATCTCATCCACCGCTACGTTGACCTGAGCGATCGCCTTCATGGGGGCTCCCGCCTCGGCGAGGATGCCCTCAAAAAAGTCGGTGGCCTGCGGCAGCTGCTCCAGCGTCGGCGCGAGATTGATCTTTTTCATGTCCGACGACTTCATCTCGATGCAGAGCATGGTGATATCGTCGAACTGGTCCGCGCCGCCCGCGAACTCGTCCACATCGCGGTGCAGAGCCTCCAGCAGCTGACGGCACGAGCCGCCCTCGGCGGCATTCAGCGCACGGAGCATCCGGTCAGTCCCGTAGAGCGTGTTGGAGGCATTCGTCGCCTCCGGCACGCCGTCCGTGTAGACCACCAGACGGTCTCCCGCGTCCAGCTCCAGCTCGTATTCGCGGTATCGGGCGCCCTCCATGCCGGCCAGCACGAAGCCGTGCCTATCCTTGAACAGCTCAAAGGAGCCGCCGCGGCGCATGATGGCCGGATACTCGTGGCCTGCGTTGGCGCACTTCATTTTTCCCGTGGAGATCTCGAGGATGCCCAACCAGACGGTGACGAACATCTCCGCTTCGTTGTTTTCGCAGAGCTGATCGTTCACCTTTTCCAGCACGGCCTTCGGGGACAGACCGCTCTGCGCGGCGGATTTCAGCAGCGTTTTGGAGATCATCATAAACAGCGCCGCGGGGACGCCCTTGCCGGACACGTCCGCCATGACCAGCGCCAGATGGTCGTCATCCACCAGGAAGAAGTCGTAGAAGTCGCCGCCGACCTCCTTCGCCGGAGTCATGGAGGCGTAAATGTCAAACTCGTGACGCTCGGGGAAGGCGGGGAAGATGCAGGGCAGCATGGACGCCTGAATGTGGCGCGCCACGTCCAGCTCTGCGCCGATGCGCTCCTTTTCCGCGGTGACGCGGCTGAGATTTTGAATATATTCATTCAGCTCCGACACCATGTACTGGAACGAATGGGCAAGCTCCTCCAGCTCGTCGCCGGTGTTGACCTCCACCCGAAAGTCGGACAAGGCCGCCATCTTGCTCTCCACCAGCCCGATGGCGGCGTGGTGCAGAGTCCTCAGCGGACGGATCAGAATGCGCCGCACATAGTAGTAGTACGCGAAAATGGAAAGCAGCAGAACGGCCAGTACCACGCACAGCGTCAGAACGAGAAATTGCCGGATCTGCTGGTCGATCATGTCCATCGAGATGTCCACGCTGGCCAGCGCCACCGGTGTGCCGGCTTTGTTGAGAATGGCGACGTAGGCCGACGCCAGATAGCCGTACTCCTCGTTGTTGGTGATGAGGATGGTCTGCTCCGCGTCGACGGCGAAGGCCCCGTGCATCAGCTCGTTGCCGCCGCCGTAGTAGGCGTCGGTGTCGCCGAGGTCGCAGACGCCGTCCTCGCCGGGAACGCCCGCGTCCCAGATGTAGTACATGACCTCATCCTCCGGCACGACCACATAGAAGTATTTCAGCCCCAGCTTCTCCCTGGCGTCCTGCAGGTAGCGGTGGATCTCCTCGTAATAGGCGTCCTTCTCGCCGGTCCGGTAGTATTGCTCCACGCGGTCTCCGTCGATGAGATCCGCCGCCACGGAGGCCTGACCGAACGCGAGAGAGGCGTATTGCTCCTCCATCCGCGCCCGGTACAGTTGGGCAATCGAGGGGGCCAGGATCGCCGCGAGGACGGCGGCCATCGCCACCAGTCCCAGCAGCAGCTTGGGCTGTAACCGTATGCTCCTTGCTCGTTTCATGTCCGCACCTCCATCGGATGGATATGAAGCCGCAAATGACCGTCCCTTACGCGGTAGAGCGCCCGCGTGGGGGACAGACGCTGCACCTCACAGGGCAGCGGAGCCGTGCCGGCCTCTACCGCGGTCACATAGAACCACGCGCCGCTCAGCTCCACCTGAGTCATGGAATTGTATTTTCGGAAGATCGCCAGGGCCTCCGCCCGGCTCATTTCAGGATGCAGCGTCAGCAGCTCGGACGCGGGACGCTTCCAGTAGGGCTGCTTTTCCGCCTGCGGCCGGCCGGCGGCCCAGCGGTCGTCAAGGTGCTCGAGGAGCTCCTCGACCGTCGCGCGCGCCCATGCCGCGCTTTGCAGATAGACGTCGATGCTGTCCGTGTCCGCGGTTATGTCAATGGTATGCTGCGCCAGAACGTCGCCGCCGTCCAATCGCTGCGCCACCTTGTGCATCGTCACGCCGGTGCATGACAGCTCCCGCTCCATGGCTCCCTCGATGGGGTAATAGCTGCGCCCCTGCGGGAGCAGCGAGCTGTGGGTGTTGATGCCGCGGAACGCGGGGAAGTCCTCCGGCAGCGTCAGGATGCGGTCATACTCCGCGATGAAAAACAGCTCGCAGCCCTCCTCCGTGAAGTACCGCCGGATCTCCTCCGGCGAGATGGCCTCGTAGTGGACAGGGATGCCAAGCTCTCCGGCCCGCCTTACGATGGCGTATTCCGTGAAATAGTCCTCGTCGTTGTGATAGGTATACAGCGCCAGCACCTGATGCTTTTCCACAAAATATTCAAAGCACGACAGGAACACGTCGCTGCCGAAATAAACGACCTTCATCGCTTTTCCCTCTTTGTCCTCAGATCTTGATGATCAGTGTGTTGAAGCCCTGATAGCGCCGGTAGAAAAATTCCTTCGCCCGCTTTTTGATGACCAGTACGCCCATGCCGTCCATGTCGAAATCCTCGTCCCGGCTGGCGCGGGAAGTATCTAACGCAAAGGGATTGAAGGTCGTGGCGTCGTCCCGCAGATGCAGCTCCAGCACGCCGCTCTCGTCCATGATGGCCGTCAGCTGGAGGTAGCCGTCCGTCCGCCCCTGAAAGCCGTGCTTCAAGATGGCCATGCCGAGCTCCTCCACGGTCATGGTCGAAAACATCTGCTGCTTCATGTCCGCGCCCCAGACTTCGCAGAAGGCCTCCAGCTCGCGGCACACGTCCATCACATCCTCCGCGTTGCTGAGGATCGTCCGCTGGAAGATGCGCTCCTCCGGCAGCTCCGCTTTCTTATAGCGGCCGCCGAGGCCCAGCAGCAGGAACACCGCCAGCGAGCCGGCCTCCGTCAGCAGGAACAGCAGCCAGAAGCGCTGCAGGCCAAAGGCGTAGCATACGAACGTCAGCGGAATGAGCAGCACCGCGCCGCGCAGCGTCTCCAGCAGGAACGACGGCTTCTCGTTCTCGCAGGCCTGATAGTAATTGCACAGCAGGATATTGATGCCGGCGAACAGCGCCCCCGCGCCGTAGAGCCGCAGCGCGGTACACGCCAGCGCCTCCGACGCCGAACCGGCGATGCCGAACAGCAGGCACATTCCCGCGGGCCACAGCTCCACAAGGGCGATCAGCGCGCCGCCCACCGTCAGTCCCGCCGTAAAGCCGAGACGCACCGTGTTCCGCATTCCCTGCCGGTTGTGCTCGCCCTGATAGGTGGAGAGGATGGGCTGCATGGCGCGCCCCGTCCCCTCAAACAGGTACAGGATCAGGTAGGAGGTATTCTGAATGACGTCGAACACCGCCACCGCCGTTTCGCCGCCCAGACGGATCAGCAGATTGTTGCACACGAGGAAGAAGATCATCTGGTACAGATACTGCACCGAGGTGGCCATGCCTGCCTTCAGCGCGGAAAGGGCAGGGACGAGCCAGCGCCCGCGCGGCAGCGCGAAGCGCAGCGTGTGCTTCTGACCGAAAAAGCCCGGCAGATAGATGGCGATGGTGATGATCTGTCCCAGCGCGGTGGACAGTGCCGCGCCCCGCGTGCCCATGTCCAGCGCCAGCACCAGCGTGATGTTCAGCGCGATGTCGCAAAGGTTGCCTATGACCGAGCCGGCGCCGGCGCGGCGCTGACTCCCGTCGTTGCGCAGATAGTAGTTGAACACGTTGGACAGGTAGAACAGCGGCGTGGCCGCGACAAGGATCTGCAGATAGTCCCTTGTGGCGGCATACAGTGCGCCGTCCGTGCTCCGCGTGCCCAGCAGCGCCAGCAGCGGGTCCATGAATACGCTGCCCAGCACGGCGGTCGTGACGCTGAAAAGCAGCGCCAGCGCGAGCACGCCGTGAAAGCTGTCCGCGGCCTCCTGCGTTTTGCCCTGACTCAGCAGACGGGAATAGCGAACGGAGCCGCCCAGTCCGAGGCCGTGGGCAAACATGCAGTTGATCATGTAGACCGGCAGGATCAGACCAATGGCGGCAAGTCCCACGGCGCCCAGCCGCTGCCCCACCACCACGGCGTCCGCCATATCGCTCAGCGCCCAGCCGAGCGACGAGAGCATGGCAGGGACCCACAGTCCACGGAACATCCGAGCGGTAAAGCGGTCCGCCGTCCGATGTGCGGCGGGGCTCATCGTCCGCATGGTGTTACTCAATGGTCAGAATGTCGGAGAAGCCGGTCACCTCAAAGATCTCCATCACCGACTCGCTCACATGGGTGAGCACCATTTTGCCCTGACGGTTCATCAGCTTCTGCGCGGACAGCAGCACGCGCAGTCCTGCCGAGGAGATGTACTCGACCCGCCCGAAGTCCAGACGCAGCTCGGTGACGCCGTCAAGGTCGGCCTTCAGCTCCGTTTCCAGCTGAGGGGCGGTGGTGGTGTCGATGCGGCCCTCAATGGCCAATGACAGCGCGGAATCCTTCTTTTCTTTTCTGATCTCCATGATTTTTCTCCTCCAAAAAACGATTGAATTTTCAGTGTGCGGCGAAGGGCCGCGCGTTTCATTTTCTATGATAGCTGTATCCAGTGTAACACAAGCGAGGCTTTTTCTCAACGAAAAAAGTAAATTCTGCCGAAAATCGGTGTGCGGACGGCGGACGACGGGCCTGTCCCGTGACGCGCACGGGGCTCCGCCCGGTATGAAAAAGAAAAGCGCCGCATACCCTCTACCAAAACAAAATGGGGAGGATATGCGGATGTTTTTGCGGTTTGCCTTGAGGAAAAAGCGTGGGAAGCGGGAGGCGGCGAAGCCGCGCTTTCTTGTTCTGCGGCGCAGGACGCTGACCGTCGGTGCGGCGCTGCTGGCGGCGGCAGCCATCTTCGGCGCGGTGAACGCGCCCGCCGCCGTGCGGGCGTCGGCCGCGACGCGCCAGCTGCCCATCTACTGCGTCGAGCGCGACCAGAAGGTGTGCAGCATCTCGTTCGACGCCGCCTGGGGGGCGGACAACACGCAGAAGATTCTCGATGTGCTCGCGGACTACGGTGTGAAGTGTACCTTCTTCGTCGTCGGCAACTGGGCGGACCAGTACCCCGAGCAGGCCAAGGCCATCGTCGAGAGCGGCAACGAACTGATGAACCACTCCAACGCGCACGACCACTACAATTCCCTGACCGCCGACCAGATCATCGCGGACGTGAACACCTGCAGCGACAAGATCGAGGCGCTCACCGGCGTCCGCCCGACGCTCATCCGCTGCCCGTTCGGCGAGTACGACGACCATGTCATTTCCGCCATCCGCTCCATCGGCATGGAACCTATCCAGTGGGATGTGGAGCGATACCATATAGCTTAAACCCTTACAGCGCAAGGGTTTGCCAAGCATTGCTGCCTTTATCCAATTAAGTAGAGTTGACCCTAATTCGGACATTACTCATGCGGGGAAGCGAAAAACATGGGGAAATAAGGTCAATAAAAGGAGCGGTTGTGTAGTAATCAGAATCCGGACAATCCGATTTGCAGGTGAAGTGATAAAACAATAGACACCCAAAGGTGCCTACCATTATTCCTTTCGCTTCATTAAGTACGCCCGGCATGGGCAACAACTAGGTGGTGAAAGACCATACCGCGCTCGGCATAGGAAGCGTTAGTGGCAAAATTCTCAAAACAACCCCACCTATGGGGAAAACGGCGAAATGCTCTACACCTGCGCTATATGTGATGAACATTTGTTATCGTGACCATCAAAAAGCTCTGCGACGGGTTGGACATTACGCTTGGCGAATTCTTCTCCGCACCGGAGTTTGACGCGCCGGAGCAGGAACTCAAATAGGAATCACATGGATAAAAATAACCAGGTTGGATATTGAGGGGAATTACCTCATTAACCAACTTGGTTATTTTTTCGGCCGATGTACTTGACTGCCTCCTGCCGCGGCGTTGCGACGGCAATGAGAAGGGGACCAGCAACGTCGGTCCCCTTTATCGCCTCAGATACAAAATGCGGCATAGAGAGGAACGATCTTCTTATTTCCCTCACAGCCGAAGTTCTTCGCAGAGAGCTTGATGGCGTAAGCGGGCTTGTAGGTGTCCATGTAGACCCGCAGGCTCTTGGCCTTGGAGTTATCTGCGGACTTGACCTCAATGGGAATGAGTTGCCCGCCACGCTGAATGATAAAATCAATTTCAGCTCCACGCTCGGACTCCCAATAGTAGGTGCGGTAGCCGTTGATGGTAAGCTGCACATTGACATGTCCGACCGCAGGAGATGTTCAGGTTGCCGTTGACCGGCATGAGGACCAGCTGCACCACGGCAGGCAGGATGGCCGGATTGATGGCAAAACCGGGAGTGGAGCGGGAGAGACGGTATCCCCACGCAGGCCACGCCGATGCCCGGGATCAGGGAGACGGCGGTACAGATTAGAAAGGCGGACAGGGCCCTGCTCTGTCCCTATGACAGAATCAAGCGCAGTTTTGCTCCTTCGGGTTCATCATTTTGTTGCTTTGGGCAGGATAAAATCCCAGCAGCAATACAGCTCAATGGAAGAAGCTTTTGCATATTTTATTTCCGGAGTTGCTCCAACGCCAATCCAATCAACCGATCAGTCTGATCTGCCATGAATAGAGGGATGTTCAACACATCGTCATCCAGTTTCAGATTATCAAGAGAGAAGCGCACACGAAGCTTTACCTTGTCCGGGAACAACTCTTTGAACTTCTTCAGGCTCTTGCTGGATATATTGGCTTCAGATTTAACCTCGACCGGGAAAATATCATTCTCTCGTTGGATTAGAAAATCTACTTCATAAGGCGGATTGTTTTGGCTCCAGTATCGAGGGGTTACCTCGAACTGTGTAGCTTGGCATGGAACTCCATGTAATCGCCGGCAAAGCAAGGGGTATATAAGCGTACTCGCTCAACGCCTATGCAATGTCCCGTGTCATGAAAAACCTTTGCCATCAAGCGATTTGCCGCATCATTTGCCAAAGTAATGCTTCTAGCACCGTTGACAACGCCACCGCCGTAAAAAACGTCTCGATCCGACATGCGATAGCGAAAAATAACATCAGAGCTGTCAACATTTGGCGTCATGGGAAAGTCATCTAACTGCTCCCAAGGATCCGCAACAAGTCCGTCAGCCTGTTCTCCACGTTGGAGATGTTTCTTTATAATCAAACGAACATTTCCCTCTGTGCACAGGATTGGGGTGTCAAACCAAACCATTTCGCCAGGCTTGCATTCAGTATCGCCAACTCTAGCGACAGGCGTTGCCAATTTATAGACTTCGGTCCGACAATCACGGAATGTATTTCCAATATTTGTCAAGGTTGCTTTAAAATCAAGCATATCTCCGACGTATACATCCTTGTACCGCCGAAGTACAGCGTGTCGGAGGTAATGGGATACCTGAAAGGGAAGAGCAGTCTGATGATATACGAGAAATACCCGGAACTGAAGTACAAGTATAGAAATAGGGAATTCTGGTGCAGAGGATACTACGTGGATACCGTCGGCAAAAATGCAAAGGTGCAGACGATCGTGAGGAGGTTGACGGCTTTGTCATGAAAGAGCGCGTCCAAAATTTTGCAGCTCAGATGGTTGATGCCGATGACAAACACAAAGTTCATGACGAAATTGAGCGCCGGATCCGCACGAAAGAGCATCAGGATGCAGTCATACAGCATCAGACCGAGCTGATGCGGATAGCGGTATATATATCCGCCTTTTTGCAACATGGAGCAGTCGCCGAGCCGGAACGCCTTTGCGGCATTGAAGACTGATTTGGCGTCTGCGCGCAGCGTGGTATCTACGTTCAGGATCAGGTAGAGGGCGGCGACCGCATAGAGCGCCGTCAGCAGGCAAAACAGCTTTTTTCCTCGATGCTGCGCACCGGAAATCGGCCGCGCACAAAAGCGGCCGCGACGATCAGGACGGCCCAGATGACGAGCACAAGCAGGCTGAATTTCAGACTGCCGGAAATGGTCGTTACCTCATATTCGGTATAGCTTACTTCGGATTGGTACAGCACGTTGAGCAAAAAGACCAGTACCGTGAGCAGGCAGGCCAGCGCCGTCATGATGCCGTGGCTCAGACGATACAATCTGTTGTGCATGGCAGTGATCCTCCGGTCATGCAGGATGAGCCCCAGATGGGGGTGCAAAATATTGGATTTTATTATATCACTTCATGCCGGCGATGTAAATTTCTTTACATCGCCATTGCAAATGCGGCCGGCGCGCCCCGTGCGGGG
>ERZ773181.1654-NODE-1654-length-16900-cov-4.598397_pt1 | contig 16900 bp, 16 predicted proteins | sample MGYA00581001_ERZ773181 | MGnify/ENA primary metagenome ERZ773181 (study PRJEB29015, sample SAMEA2737780) | human gut metagenome | biome: human gut; feature: human-associated habitat; material: faeces | place: China | collected 2012 ... | reverse complement strand
CTCTCCAGAATCTCCCATTGCTGCAGTAGCATAGCTTTTCATTGCAATCGTAAAAAACAGGATCTGGAAGCTATAAGTAATCGCGGCAAAGACATAAGCCATTTTGAAGTTATTCCACCGTTCCCGGCTATTTGTCAACATGTCCAGGCAAAAAAACGGGAAAAACAGCATCAGCGCTACAAGCTCCGCGCCACGCATCCCTGCGACCACCGAGAATATAACTGTTCCGATCGTTATAAAACCAACCAGTAACATATATGCGCTATAGCTTCTGCCTGCAGCTGCACTATCCATCCCCAACAATCCAGTAGTTGTATCACTATACCCTGCCGCATTTGCACTCCCTACAAGATCAGTTGTAAAATGTTTTGAAAAGTTTAACAGGGTGTTAAAAATCCAATTTCCGTTTAAAATAAACGCTTCTGTCTGCGCAATGCGAACGAGTAGATTAAATGGATCCTCTTCCGCGTCATAATCCGTCTCCAGAAAGTATCCGGCGATTATATTTTTTACAACACATACGCCGATGAGTGTCGTTGCAAGTGATACGGTAAAACGTTCCGCATTGATGACATAAACATTTTCTGTTGCCACCTGAACAATCCAATAAAAGATGTTATTTACCACATCTCCGAATACATCCAGAAAGCCACCTATAATATCCACAAGTACCGCACAGAAATTTTCTGTAAGCCAATTCATTACCATCGATGACATATCTTATGCTCCATATTTTGCAAGAATAAATGTTATGGTACTGCCAAGAGTAGCAATTACCACAGCAGCAATTAAAATCTCTGTTGCTTCTTTCTTATATTTAGGTTTTTCTTCCGGCTGCGCATTCATATACTTATAAATTGCCACTGATCCCTTATATATGGTAAATGCCGACACAAAACTCGTGCATATACCTGCAGCCCACGCAAGCAATGTTCTCGTCCCTGTTACAATAGTCGGCTCGGACGCGTAAGCAGATGTACTAACAAGCAGCATTCCCATTAACAATATGCCTGTCCGCCGGATCTGCTGCCTGCATTTTAACCATCTGTTTTCTCTCTTACTGTTTTTCTTACTTTTCATGTTACGTTTCCTCTCTTTCATTTTTATGTCAGAAATGACACCTTTTCCTCTTCCAGTGTCTCCGCTGTCTGCTGTTTACCTGTCTTATATTTTTCCCATATGCTCCACAACTTCGGTGCATTGATCTCATGTGCCGGTCTGTCTTCTATCCTCTTCAAATACAATTTCTTATTATGGTTTTTATCCCCCATACCAAATTCTGCATTCGCATAGTATTCCGATATATCCGGCAGATTCGCGATAAATTTCTTTCCACCATACAAAATCAGTGCATCTGGTTTTTCGATGGCTGATATATCATCCGGATACATCAATGGACGTCCTCCCAATGATGAGGAAGTTCCTGCAGAATAGCTGCCGGTTCGACCATCGTTCACATTCGCTGATGCAGCGTTCATCTGCACCGTATAATTTCCAAGCTGCTTGCTTAACTCGGATGCTGTGGATGGATCTGTTACTTTTAACACAACTATCAGCTGACAGTTTGTCCGGATATTCCTCCATTCTTCTTTATATTTATGTTCAAGCTGCTGATAGTCCTGTATTACCAGTTCAAAGAATATATTTCTTCCCGCACCTGCCGAAAGCATCGTCCCAAGATCCGGAATCTTGGGGAAATTTCCAATTTCTTCTGTCCGGAAAATAAACCGCCGATCCAGCTCTCCTCCTTTTCGGATTGCTATTTCTACGAGTTTCTCATAAATCTGCTTCAGCAGCAGCGCACCGATTGGATGATATGTTGTCTTTTCATCTGGCAGAATAATATAAGTAATCACTTTCTTATCATCAATGTCATCTAACGTCCAGTCAGACTGACTGGTTATCTCTGCAACATTCCAATCCGTATAAAGCCGTAATGTTGCCAGGGCAGACGTAAAAAAGCTACTTCTAGTACGGAATGGTGCTATTTGAGCAACCTGAAATGCACCGCGCGCCGGATGACTCTCTGGCAGCTTTTCCAGATACCTTGTTATGGGCATTTCTCCGGTCTCGCGATCCGGCTCACACATATACGCCAGAAAATAATATACATTCGTCAGATTCTTATACCCCTCCGGCGCATCCTGTGCAATAATCAGGATAGCAGCTGCAATCGTAGCACACTGACCATCCGTCCAGATCCGTTCTCCCTGCGGCTCTCCAACAAGTACCGTCACTATATCCCACGCCTTGTTTACTGCCTCTGATATTTTTTTTGCGGCAAGCAGCCTCACAATTTCATCCAGATTATTAAAGTGCTGTGATCTGGTTGGATTTCTGAAATCTAATACTCTTATTTCATAATCCTTTTTTCGCGCAAAATCCGATGTGTACGCATATATTTCGCCTTTAACATCCGGGATAAACAGGTTTATCCCCAACAGCAAATTTAGCCAGGTCGCGGTCAATAGCAGACGCCGCGTCTTTCCGGATCGTGTAGCACCAATTATGATCGCATTTGCAGCATCTACCAGGCATCTTATGTATTCCATATTCCCCACCGTCTGGAAATCAACAATCAGCCCTGCGCTCTCTGCTAATCCCTTCAAGTGTCCAGCTCCATCGTAAGTAAGCACCGGGAAACAAGTGTCCAGCTCCTCTTTTGTCATAAAATGCGCTGTCCCATACTGTCCATTTCCGGCTACTACCGGGATGTGAATTCCTCTGGCAATTTCAATCGTGTCCGTCTGCGCAATTTCGATATGCAACCGAGTCGTCCAGGATAACAAAGCACAGACGATCAGCAACAGGGCAAATACTGTCAATATCTGTCTATCATGATCTATCATCAATTTTTTTACACAACGCACATAATTCATATCTGGTGCAAAATGTCCAAAATCTACAAAGACACTATTCAGTGCTGTAAGCACCAATTCGCCAATCAACGGAGACGCACCGATCAATATACCTATTGCGACAACAAATTTGATTATCTCCGATTTCTTTCTTTCATCTCTGACTTTCATTCATTATCATTTAAATGGCAGGTTCGCCATCTCCTCCTCTGTCATCTCCATAAATTCTTCTTTGTTCTGATCTGCTTCCTGTTCCGTTTTCTTTTTATCCAGCATCTCGATGGTTTCGATGACAAAATTCATTCCGTAAACAGTTTTTCCCTCTTTATCTTTGTAATTATTGTTGCGTTCCGGTCCGGTTATCAGCAGATGCATGCCCTTTTTCACATACTTCTCAACAAAGTCTGCTTTCTTTCCAAATGCCACACAACGGAAAAAATCTGCATCCTTATCATGCATATGATTACTTGCCAGCGTAAATTTTGCCATCATCTTCTGCTCTCCATCTTTATCGAAGTACGATATTTCCGGATCAGCAGTCGGTCTTCCTGTTAATACATGTTTATTCATACAATCTCCTTTCGTCTTTCAAAACCGGACAAAATGGTTATTCTGTCCGGTTTTACATATGAAGTCATTTCTACATACAGCGTTTCGTTGTATGTTAGAAATATACTACAGATAAGGAGATCAAAAATGAACAACACCGAATCCATCAAATACCTTTATCCGCACGAAAAAACAGCCCTGTTCCGTGCATTAGAGACAGATCAATCTGCTCATTGTCTACGGAACAGAGCCATATTTTATCTTGCAGAATACTGTGGCATGAGAGCCAGCGAAGTAGGTCTTGTCAGGCTTTCTGATATCAACCTTCCCGCTAAAGAGATACATGTGCATCGCCTAAAAAAGAGTAATTGCAACACCCTGCGGATCATCGACGCAAATGTATTTGATGCTTTACGAATCTATTATATTCAGATGCTGCAACTGACATCCTCAAACCCAAACCAGATTCTTTTTCCCTCTCAAAAAGGAACTCCGATATCGCGCAAAACACTGGACGAACTAATGAAAAAATATTGTCAGATCGCCGGTCTTCCGGATGAGAAAGCTCATTTTCATGCTCTTAAGCACACCCGCGCAATTACCCTGGCAGAAGCCGGCGCAGATACCAAAGAAATCCAATACTGGCTTGGTCATAAATCCATTAAGAACACAGAAATTTATTATCAATTTACAACCAGCCAATACGAAGCGCTTTATCGTAAATTAGAAAAAAAATAAATTTTTTCCATTATAAAAAGCAGGATATACCTGTGATATCCTGCCATTTAATAATGCAGTTCAATCAGATATCTCTATTCTGATCTGAATGCAGTTGTTTTTCTCTCAACGCCTGTCTGGAATGGCTCTGTTGATTATTATAATACGTCTGCTGTCGGTTCATAGTTTCTAATCCTGACAACACACTTTTTGTAAGACAATATGCAACATTAAGCCCTCCTGCATCTAATATATTCTGTGCATACTCGCTTCCATCAGCTATCGCTGCCTGTAAATATTGCTCTCCACGTTCTTTGTCTTTTAAAACGCCTTTTCCAAAATAATAAGCTATTCCTAATTTAATTTCTGCATCTGGATTATGTTGCAATGCTGCCTTTTCCAAAAACTGGATACCTTTCTGCAGATTGCAGCTTTCCGGCATCGTCTCATCCATATAAATACATCCCAGACGATAATCTGCATATGCGTTTCCCTCTGAATTCTCAGCTGCCTTTTCTAAATAGCCGATCGCTTTCTCTATGTCACAGTGTTCCGGATCCTCTTTATCCATATAGATACATCCCAGACGGTAAGCCGCATAGACATTCCCCTCTGGATTTTCAGCTGCTTTTTCTAAATATCCGATCGCTTTCTCTGCATCATAGTGTTCCGGATCCTCTTTATCCATATAAATGCAACCCAGGCGATACGCTGCATAGACATTCCCATCCGGACTATCAGCCAATTTTGTAAAATCCTTGATCATTTTCACTATATCATTACTTTGTTTCATGGAGGGAACCCGGTTCCCTCCATCTGATAATTCTTCTCTGTCCAGGGGAACCCGGTTCCCTCCATCTGATAATTCTTCACTGTCCAGGGGAACCCGGTTCCCTTCTTCCATACGAATTGAATTATGAATTGCCTCTAAAATTTTATTGCCTAACCTTCTACGAACATCCCTTTCTGCTTTCATGCATTCTATCTTTATCTCGCTTTTTGTTTTTCCCTGTAGCCTTTGTCCTTCCTCCACTTTTTGTAAATAACACTGCAGAGATGCTTTTATGTCACTTTTATCCAAAATCCGATCAAGCACTCGATCAACCTGCTCTTTTACTTCTGGTGTCATATACTGATACTTAAAGCTTCCTCTTCCTGGCAGATCTGCTATCAGCTTCTGCACTTCATCTGCGATACTTCTCAAATATTCTTTCGATGGTCTTGATGGCAAACGTTCGTATTCTACTCCAGGTACATATAGAATATCTTTTAACACATCCGCCGTTTCTGATAGCAAAAATTTGCGTTCCGCATTTCTGACTGCATATATTGCCTCCAGTTCTTCTTTGCAAGCCTGCTTGACTGCACGTTCATAAGCATCATCAAACATCTGCTCCTGAAGATAAGTTCTTATATTTTGCTGCGTTGCCGTATGTACAAACGGACTTTTTATTCTATCCTTATTATCCCATAACATATAATGTACATGTGGATGCGATTCTTCGGCATGAAAAGCCGCTACCCACGTATGATCCGTTACACTTACCCCCAGCTTTTCAGCGATATCAGGCATTACCTTTTGTAAATACTGATTCCAGGCTTCCGCATTTCGATACCCCAATGCTTCAGCATCTTTTTCCCCCAATGATATGATTCCACGATATATTATTTTCCCTTCTTGAGACTTTTTATATATTTGACTTGATACCTCCTTCAAGTCGTCTGTATCTATATTTCCGAACAAGCCATGACTTCGCGGACGTCTCGCAATATACTCAACATAATCACTGTCACTTGTCTCCCTGTATATCAATTCTTCATTTATTTCAACTTGGTTCGTGACATCTAATAAATCATTTATGGAATTTACATTTTCCAAGGATACGCCATCACGCGTAGCTATATATTGGACATAATTTCGATTTGCGCTGGATGAGCCGTGTTTATTTGGATTATATACTCTTATTTTTGAAATCAGTGGTCTGTATGACATTATCTTTTCCTCTCATATAAAAATATATAGAGGGGAACCCGGTTCCCCTCTACATTCAACACACTATGTTAATTTTCCCTGCATAGCTGCAACTGCTTTTTTTCGTGCAGCATCATAGGATTCATGAACCTCCGCACGTTGTGCTGGCGGCACAAATTTTAAAATTGCCTCCGCGCACAAATATGCTGCCGTGCCTGACTGTATACATGATTTTGCCTCTAACCCGATCATCCGTTCCATCATTGGATTCAATATCGAAGTTAATTGTTCTCTAATAATTGGTACAATATATTCTATATTATCCTGAGTGAGTGTTCCGTTTAATCCTTGCAATGTAAATTGACGTTCAATTTCTGCCATAGATACATGCTTTTTTGCTGCCAACAATTTTATCTGCTCATATTCCTTGTCTGTTAAAATAACAGATATTACTTTTCGTCCATCCTTTTTTCTTGGCATTTCTATCCCTCCCCTACTATAATTTATAGCATTTTAGGGTTTGTTCCTCAATGTACAATCTTCCCAGTCAGCGGATAAGCTCTACTTTTGTTACCTGAGTTCCTAACTTTTTTCAACATTATATGCTTTGTTCCTAACACTGCGACTTCTTGATAGTTGCCGGTTTACCGGCAATCTGTATAGCTGGCGTTCCTTGCCCTATTCCTGCCTTTAAAATTTGTTTTTTAAATTTTAAAGTTTTTTTGTGAAAAGAAAGCTTAACACCGTTAAGATCATCGGACGATGACTCTGACATTTGTTTCCTGGGGTGCGAAGCAACCTGCATTCTGTATGATTAGTTTTTCCAGATCTACAAGAACTTCACCAAGTTGCGGATGCTGCAAGTCACGGATGCTTTTTCCGGGGCGCGCTGCATCCAAGACGCGGTAGACAAAGGGGTTCGGGGGAACGTCGTCCCCCGTCCCGCTCCGCTTTCCTTTCTCTGGCCGGAGCGGGCATCGCAGGGGAACCCGGTTCCCCTCATCTGACCTCCGACTTTTCTCTCCAATGAAGGGAACCCGGTTCCCCTCATGAAAAGAAAGCTTAACACCGTTAAGATCCTCAGACAATTGCTCTGACATTTTCGCGGTCTCTTTTGCCCCCTTTAGAAAAAGGTGGCAAGGCGACGCCAAACCCGCCAAACCAATCTGCTCGCCGCAGGGCAAGAGGGAGAAAGCACTTTCTCCCTCCGTGGAACAGCATCTGGAGAAAAAAATTGTCAACTCTTAAATTCTCCCGCTTACAGCGGTGCGATTTACGTTGACAATTTTCACATTTCATATTTTTTTATTACATCCATAAAAAAAATATTGTAAAAAAACTGTACATATAGTATTATTTATGACAGATAGAAAACCGGACAGAATAACCATTTTGTCCGGTTTTTCCTTACCATTTACAATTACAAGCACAGTTTTTTCAAGGAGCGTTATTATGATAATCCCTATGCCTGCAGAATATCTGGATCAATTATATACTGAAATAGGTCTTCTCTTCCTCATTTCACTGTTTCTTTTAATACTTTTCCTATGTACTGTAATTCGATTCCACACGAAAAAAAAGGCTTTCAGTGAACATGACTCGCAAATTCGTAAACTCAATGAACAACTGCAGACTCTTGCCTCTGAACGCGATCAGCTTCGTTCAGAAGCTAATGATTATCAGAACCAAATTCGCCAAATGGATCTTAAGATCCAGGAATACGAGGATCAATTCAAACTTCAGGACATCCAACGCCAGGAATATATTGATCGCCATTCCATAATATCAAGTGACGTATATAATTCACCTTCCAAATACTATTATTTTACCAAATCATGCATGAACGCCAATGAATCTCTTATGTATTATTATATCAATTATATTTTAAAGGAAATACTCCCTGCTTCTGAGTTCTCAAATTATTACATTTTCCCTCAGGTCAGCATTTATTCATTTATTAAAGTGCATTCCTCCCTGGAGCAGGACGAATCAGAGTATGCTTCACGAAACTACTGGGCGAAAAGCATTGATTTTGTTATCTGCTACTGTCACAAAGCAGACAGACAATATCTGTACACCCCTGTTTTACTTATGGAACTGGATGGTTCTTCTCATTTTTCATCAGCAAAATACGGAACCAAAACCTTTAGACGCCAGCAGGAAAATGACAGATTCAAAGATTCACTTTTTAGTGACCTGGACATTCCCCTTATTCGTTTTCAGATTCCTGACAATCATCTGACCCGCAAGGATCTTCCTCGTCTGCGGCAGTTACTATCTGAATACTTTCCGCGGCAGAGCCAGAATAAATAAAATAAAAGATACATAATATCTATAGAAAAAATATACTGCATTTTATATATCTCTCCAATGCCCTTATTTTCTATATTTTCTATCCCCTCGCCCTGCAGGAAATTTGAATCATCTACAGCAGCAAAATTACATCAAAATTTGAACATTTTTTCACGATATGCATGAAACTTGAATCTATTCTTCTTGATGCCTTGAAACTTGAATGCTTTTTCTAAAATATGTCACAAAACTTGAATACTTTTTTCATGATATAAAAAAAGCATTTGCAGTCCCGGTTCATCCGGCAATCCTGTAAATGCCATATAGCATGATTTATTCAATTTATGACTCATTGTCACCTACCAAAGAAACGCCAACTAGACCATCTGCATAGCAGATAGCCTATATTTTCTTTCACACTACGCTTTCGACGTCGATGACTCAGGTACATCATTAAGAAGCAGCATCCGTTCAAGTGCCTCGAAATCGTAATTACGCTGTTTGAAATTATTAAATTTATTCTTATACCGTTGCCGCTGATCCGAAGTACACTGATTACCTGGATGTGTTGCTTGATAATACAATTCCGCAAATCCTGTGCCTTGTGGCGTCAGTTCCGGCAGCTCATAACTGCCAGGCATCGGTTCTTTCTGTTTATATGGCTGTGACCAGTTCTCCCGGAGTAGTTTATGGATGAGCTTTATATTAACTATCTTGTATTTGATCCATGTTTTTCCTTGATTTATAATTTCAAGGCTCTTTTTTACCACGCGGTCCATTAGAGATACAAGATGAATTCCTTCTGTCTCTGCTTTCGCATCATACTGTTTAAACAGATTATACAATTCCTCTTTCCCAGTTCCCGTCTCCTTGATCCTGTTTCTGCGCAATACAACTTCCACTGCTTTTTCTCGATACCGCTCTACCTCTGCCCCGGATGTCGCATTCTTATGAACATTCTTTTTAGGTGTAATATAATATTTACCATCCTTTATAACAATAGAAAAAAATGGCTTCAACGACATCAAATAAGATCTCATAACACGTTTACCGACACCAAAACGCGTTTGATATCCGTTTTCTTTATCATAGAATTTTTTTACACCAATCTCAAAAAAACCCTTTCCTGAAAAAGAGATAATGAGAAGTTTTAATGCCAGGAGCTTCGCGCCTGCCTTTAATTGATAAAACTCATTTTGTGAAAAAATATTATGACTTGTATTGATATATCCGCCTCGATTATATTTTTCTCCATCATAAGCATTACCAACGATGGTAATGTCGCAATCGCTGTAGTCACATTTCTCGCATACAATAAATCCTTTCTCCTCCAACGATGCTTTTGTGTCGTAATACCCCTGTATACTCATACCTGTTGCATCACATACATCCTTATAATGCACACCAGTCACTCTTCCAGTAATATCCTGGTACGCTGAAACGTAGATCAGAAAATTTATTTCATTTGCCGTGCATTTTTGTGCTATCATTCGGTCGACTATGCTGTTTTTTATTTTCTGCACCTACGTTTCCTCCTTTCTTTCGTGCATTTTTTCAGTTCTACAAGTTCGTCACTTGCCTGTATTTTTCTCTGTATTCCTCGGGAGCAGTAATCTCTTCTCCTTCTGACTCTTCATAGACTGCTGTATACTTATCAAGAATCTCTTTAAACTGTGCTGTTACACCGGCAATCATCTGCAGCAAATTTTCAACCTGCAGTGCCGTTCGCATTCCTGGTGCCGGATCCGTTTTTTTCCTAGTCTGTTCCGCCAGCTTTGCTCGTTCCTCTTCTTTTTCCTTTTCGATTTTCTTTACAAGCTGTTCATATTTTCTTAGTTCTCCCTCAGCATTCGCTAAGCGCTCCCTGGTTTCTTCCAATTCTGCCTGATGTCCTGTTGTACTTTTCGCATTATTTTCAATTTCTTCCTTAAGCTGCCGTATTTTCTCCTCCTGTTGTAATTTAACAGCAAGTACCTCATTTTGTTCCTTTTCAAGGGTACTGATTTCTGCTTCTCTCTGCTTTATCTGTTTCTGCGCCGCCACAAGCTGATCTGTAAGCAACTTTAGTTCTTGCTTGTCACCACCATTTTGTATCAATGCAACAATTTCTCTCTGTTCTGTCTCTGATAATTTCGCGTAATTTGCACCATCTTTCAAGGTAATACTATTCTGCTCAAATAGCTGTCTCAGTTCCGGAATCAATTTATCAATCGACATATATGTTTTTATCTGGCGGGCAGACACGCCAAACTCCTGTGCTACCTTTTCGTTTACATTTATTCGGTCCCGGCCAGATGACAATGCATTAAGCTGCGTATATAAAGTATGTAGTTCTTTCACAGCATTCTGCGTCCTTGCCGGATCCTCTCTCCGAACTTCTTCGTTCGCTATCCGAAGTCGGATTTTTGACTCGATTTTTGCTCTTATCTGCTCTACATCAGAAATTTCATCATTGCCGGTAATATTCTTTTTTACATTACACGGATACCCTTCGTCCGCATACTGTTTCACATTTTTCAGATACATTTTATACTCTGCAGCATCAACTCCTGCACTTTCTCCGCCATCTCCAAATTTTGCAATCAGATAATCCAGAGCACGGGTACGCCTCTCTCCGGATTCAATCACGTAGCTATCAGTTTCATCTGCGTACAATACTTCCAGATTATGAATCAGTCCAAAGCGGAGTATTGTGTCCGCCAACTGCTCAATCATCTCCATCGGATATTCATTATCTTTATTAAAAACGAGTTTCTCCCGCGGAATCAGGTGAAAATTAAAAGCTTTTTCGCCACGCTCATTCTCGATCTGTCTTATCTTTGCCTGCACGACAGTTTCCGCTTTCTCTCTATTTTTATCCTGATCTGACTCGCCTGTCTCCTTTACCGGTATAACCGGATCTGTCAGTGTCTTTGTTGCCAGTATTTTCGCCGCATTTTCAAAATTATACTTTTTTCTTTCTGCCATCTTACATATCCTCTCTTTCACCGATTGCATACGCAAGCACCTTTTTCTTGTCCTCAGGTAAAATATTCATCTCCAGGATCAACCGTGTATAATCATATACAGCATTTGTATTCGGTGCATAATCCAGGATAGGTTTAAATATTGTCTCAATCTCACTCACCCGGATATCTTTACGGATAGACGTCTGAAAAAATTTTCCACCTAATTCGTCCGTATACGATTCCTTTAAATCACGATAAAGCACTGTATTACGCTCCGCCTGTGTCACGAAAGTACCCAAAAAGCTTACTGAATCCACATCATGTTCGTCTTTTATGTAAGTAATCGTATCAAGCGTCTCCTCTAACCCCTTGTACGAGAAGCCATCTATTCTGACTGGCGTCAGTACGTAATCCGAGGCGAAAATACTATTAACTGTCAAGATATCCGAGGCAGGCGCATTGTCAATTAAAATGTAATCATAGCCATCCCGGATCGTGGCAAGACTTTTTTTCAAAATCGTATTATTATTGGACAACTTCTCCGCTATAATCTGATCCGGCGTCTTCTGGTGTCTTTTGCTGCTCGGTATCATATACAGGTTTTTGACAAAGGTTGGTTTGATCAATGGCTCAATTTCCTCCCGGCTTCGATAACGGTATCGAAATAATTCTGTTATATTTTCTTCCTCCGGACGTTCTCTCCAGTTAAGTACCGGCACCGGATCTTTCACGTAGCAATTAAATAGCATTGAAAGATTGCTTTGCTGATCCAGGTCAACACACAATACCCTGCATCCTGTAAATGCCAGTAATTCAGCCAAAATTCCTGTGCTGCTCGTTTTTCCGACTCCGCCTTTATTATTTATAATTGATATAATTTTTCCCATCGTTCTCTTCCTCTTCTTTCAACTCTTATCCATTTATCTGCTATATTGTTACTTGACGTTCAATCACCACTCTGCTATCTTTTAGATAAGGCATCAGTCATGCTGAATCTTAACAGGCATTTGCTTTTGTTTCGCTTCACTTGACTGGTGGCTTTTCCGTTTTTACCAACTCTTTTTTCTAATATCACGAAATGTGACCTTCTTTAGTTTCTGCCCTTTGCGGCGCGGTATCCCATACTGTGCATATAACCTGTTCAGGATCATCCATCTGGATCTGTAATTTTTCCATCCATCTCTCACATCCTTACAGATAGCTTGTACCTCTGCCTCACATGCAGCAATGTCCTGTTGATATATCTCGTCACTTTTTTGCTCCAATACCTCAAGGATTGCTTTGCTTGACGATTCCTGCGCACATCCCGCAATAACATGTGTCACTGTTCCCCGGCAAACGCCTGACCTTTTAGCTATTTCTGTTATATAAGTGCCACAATTCTTATAATACTCAGCTACATCTACACCATCTGATGTAATTGACATATATTGAATCATCATATTCCTCCCTTCTGGAATCACTTTGTATCCAACTCCTAGGACGTCCATCTAAAGTACACTACAGATCTCTTTGCCGGATTTTTGCGGCACTAACGGTTGACTTCTTTTCAACAAGTACATTTTTCGTAAGCCGGCAATATTTTTTTCCCGGAAAAGATAATCTCCCCATGCCGTTTTTCGTTTCTCTTCAACATCCTTCATACGGCAGTTGCATCTTTCAACTGTGCGCTCATAATCCTCTACTGTTTTATCTTCCAGATATTCAAGTATCCGGCATACCATAGGCATCGTGATTTGATTGATTAAAAAACCCGTTAATACCTGCCTGGATATTCCTGTCTCTTCTGCTACAGTTCGTACCGACATTCCAAACTGATGATAAAAATCTGCCGTATCAACACCACATTTTTTCTTGCTATAATAGGTTCTCGACATAACCGCAACTCCTTTCTCCACCATCAAAAAAAGAATCTGATTTCTCAGATTCTTTTCACAAATCACTATTAAGCATTTACCTAGGATAAAGGCTGAATGTGATAGAATCTGAACTTTAATCAAGACTTATATCTGATGTGGTTTTTTGAATCGAAACGTGATATTTACGGAATTATTCTCGTATACATCAATCCGCTCGATGAGATTGACCAGTACCTCCCGGCTCAATTCCTTGATCTCTCTGTGCTGTAAAAACGTCTCAAGCCATCTCTGGTACTCGTCCATATATATCTTACCCGTGTCTTTCTGCTTTTGCAATACCTTTTTTCGATTTTCTATCATTTTTTTCTGGGCTGTGTATTCCGTCTTGAATACATTAAAGTCATCAATCGAAATCAATTCCTGGGACAAATTCATAATCATCTTTCGATAGTTACGCTCCAGCTGCTCTAGCTGCATTTCCAGCCTGCTGCTCTCGTCGTTGATCCCGGTCTGCAGCTTCTGCTGTCGGATTTTCTCAAAATCCATACTCTGAATTGCCTCATTTACGTTCGCCTGTATCGCCTGCAGAACCAGTTCTTCTAATTCCTGCAGATAGATCAAATGCTGTGAACAATATTGCACGCCGATCCGTGCGTATGTCGTACAACGCAATATAGTACCATCCTTACGTTTCGATTTTGTCATTGCTCTCCCACAATCACCACAAAACAGAAGTCCTGCAAAATAATTGATGTTCTTGCTGCAGTCCATCTGCTTCCATCGATGCCGGATCATCTTGTGCACCATATCATAATCTCTCTGCTCTATAATCGGCTCATGTGTTGCCTCATGCCGTATCCATTCTGACTTTTCCACCTGTGAAAATTTCTTTATGTTATACGCCATTTTTTCAACCCGGTGCTGTACCATATTTCCGATGTAATTCTCATTTTCATTTAACAGGATCTTTTTTACTGTGCTATAAGTCCAGTAATAAGTCTTATCCAGACGCCTGTTATTTGAATAATTACAGCCATTCTGCCGTTTGTATTCTGACGGACATGGAATCTTGTCATCATTCAACCCATGCGCAATCATCATAATATCCTTACCGTCAATAAATTCTGCGTAAATTCTCCGGACGACTTCCGCTGCTACCGGATCTACGATCAGATGATTCTTGTCCTTAGGATCTTTCACGTACCCGTATGTGGCAAATGATCCTATAAATTCGCCCCGCTGAGCCTTTGCTTTTAAAGCCGCCCTCACATTATTTGACGTTTCCATCGAGTAGTTGTCATTCATGACCACCTTGATCGGAATGTCAATGGAAGTAATGCGACCGTTGAAATCAATATTGTCTACCACCGCAATATAACGGATGCGCTTCATCACAAACGTTACCTTAAAAAGCCGGATTGTCTCTGCGTGTTCCCGTCCAAGTCTTGCCAGGCTCTTTGTAATAATGCAGTCGATTTTTCCCGCATCCACGTCTTCCATCATCCGGATATAACCGGCTCGGTCATAATCAAGCCCCGTGTGTCCGTCATCGATATAAACCTCGGCTTCTTCCAGTTCCGGTCGTTCCTCTATGTATTTCCGGCAAATAAACATCTGATTTTCAATGCTTTCCGATACTTCTCTTTTCTTTTCGTAATCTTCGTCCGATAATCTACAGTAGATCGCCGTTCTGTACTTTTGTTCTCTCTGTTTACCCATAATAGCATATCCCCCTGTTTATCATATCGAACGCTTCCTATAATTGCAATCCGTCATCCGGATTTTTTTCTCCTTGTCCCGCAGCATGTTTTCCACACATTGCTCCAGCCTCTCCTGACCATACTGAACCGTAACATGATATTCTGTGCCTAATACTTTGTTTTTCTTTTCCACCATACTCTCACCAGCATTCTTTTGTTCTATCCTTATGCTCTCTGAATTTTCAAAATTCAAAATAGTTTGTATGGCTGGTTGACACATCTGTTTCAAAATGCTATTATCATTTGGAAACATAGGCGCAACTACAGCCATGTTTTGGTTTGAAAAGCATCTGATCGAGGCTCCAATCTCTTAGCAGATGCTTTTCTTTTTTATCCTAATGTCTGTTCACCCGACAAATCAAGCATATCCTGTAGCTTTCTTTCCGGTACCGGCTTTACATCCCAAGTCTGCTCCATACACTCCTTCATATATGCAACAAATGGGTCTACCTCTCCCGTTTTATCATAATGTGCAAGTGCATTATAATATTTCTGCTTGGTTTCATTATATACCACCAATGGCGGATAATTATGAATCATCAGAAAATAGTTCATCAATGTGCGTCCCACGCGACCATTTCCATCCGCAAATGCATGTATATTCTCAAATTTACAATGCAAATATGCTGCAGCTTTCCATATATTCTCGCCACGATCCGGAACGTCCTCCATCTCTTCACACAGTTCCTGTATTTCCATCGGAACATCTTCCGGTGGTGCCCCCTGCCCATCTGCCACGCAGTAATCATGTACCTTAAATGTCCCCGGTCTTTCGCCTCTCTCCCAACGTCTCTCATCATAAGTTCCCTGCGTCAGATATTTATGTATTTCACATATCAGTTCTGACGTCACAGGATCTCTGTCTACAATATGCTGCAGCATGGCACCAAAGCAAGCTTTCTGATTTGCGATCTCATAAACGGTTCTCAAATTTCCGGTAAAGTTCACCACTTTTCCATTTTCAAATACCTCTCTGGTATTGTGGTAAGTAATCTCCGGATTTTCAATGGCGCCGGAATTATACGCGAAAATTATGCTGTAGCTTGAAAGGCTTTCTCTCAGATCCACCACTGTAGCTATCTTCTTATCTTTCCAATGTTTTATAATCTGCTCATATTCCATATCATTTCCCCTGTTTTATGATATAATATTACTGTTGTCGCACCCATTCTGGCAACAGAAAGAGGGTGTGCTCGTGGAAATTACTTTATCCTTTTTGGTTTCCGTTATGGCTGGTATAGTTAGCTACTATATCTGCGAATGATTAGATGGAAACGACAGTGACAACTAGCCTAAAGAAAGCCCCAGAGGTGACGCTCTGGGGCTTTTACTTCCACTTGGATACAATCTCATTTCCTGCTTACCGGCATTATAGCATATGCAGGCAGCATTTTCAAGTATTCCCCAAAAGTTCCTTTTTATTCTCTATTCCACTTTGTTTGGTGCCATAAACTGATTATAAAATCGTGTCAGCGCATCATCGCTTCTTGTATTACCAAAGCCATTGTCATCGATGAACTGCTTCATCGCCAGAATGTCCTCATGACTAAATTCATAGACCTCCTCCGCTGACCCGTTGCGGGAGTTTGCAAAAGCCGTCTGCAACGCCGCTGCATATTCCGGATCTGTCAACCAGATGGAATCTGCTGCCAGACCACCGTTTGCCTCCGGCTGGTTATAATAATACTCGTTGATGAACCGGGTTGTTCCCTCAGGCTCCACCGCAACTGCAGTGGTGTCTATCACATAGACTGTAATCTGCTTATAATAGGTACTTCCGGTGCTGTCCACCACCGTCAGGTTTTCCGTACAGCTGCCTTCGCGTCGAAACTGCGTAAAATCCGATGCCTGATAGTCCGGAATCGAAAAAGATGTTCCGTTTTCGTGGAATCCCGGTTCAATCGGACTGCCGTCCTCTCTATCGTATGCCGTTGCATGGCTTAGG
>ERZ773181.1644-NODE-1644-length-16948-cov-21.042029_pt1 | contig 16948 bp, 22 predicted proteins | sample MGYA00581001_ERZ773181 | MGnify/ENA primary metagenome ERZ773181 (study PRJEB29015, sample SAMEA2737780) | human gut metagenome | biome: human gut; feature: human-associated habitat; material: faeces | place: China | collected 2012 ... | reverse complement strand
GTTGCAATACATAATCAGTAACAGCACAATCTTCCATATGATCCTGCTATGTTTAAAATTATATGATCGTTTCATATCTATTCAATTTGTTTAAATCCTGTTTTAAAATGGTTTAAATAAAAAATTAAAAAAGTTACGCTAGGTACTTGACTAAGGCACACAAGTGTGCTATTATATAATTGAAGAAAGGGAAGAGCCTTCAAGTTCAAGATAGTACAAAAAAGTGATAGGTAGCATAGCTACCGATCGCGTCACTATCAAATTGCACATTGAAAATTGAATATTGAAAGTCACTAGTTTAGCATTGTAAAATGATAGAAAGGGGGGTAGTAATATGATCATTGATAACAGAATATTTAATGATATGTTAGATAACATATCACGTAGAGGGTTAATGACAGATGTGTGGTGGTATTCAGCATCAGTAACCACATATACTTATGCGATAGGCGAGTACACTTATAAGCTTATTTTTACTGAAAATAGCATAATGGTAAAGGAGTTTTACAAATGTGTAATAGTGCATAAAATGGCAAGTGTTTTTGGAAAGGTGGTAAGATTATGAAAACTAGAAAAGCGTTTTATATGGATAACATTGAAACAATTAAAGTATTAGAGGATAGGCTATTTGATTTAATACAGAAAATGGATCATGAGTGTGGTAAGCAAGATTTCAATGAAAAGCTGAATCAGGCATGGTCACTATTATACCAGGTATGCAAAGAAAAATAAATAAGAAAGTGAGGTATCAGTATGAACAAAAAATTACAGATTCAAGCTAATAAGGAAGTGTTAGCAGTAGTTGACCGTTACAATGAAGAAATGGAACACTGCACAATAGGAGAAGGAAATCGACTTCGCACTTGTCAGGCATACGTGTACGAAACACCTAGTTTCTATGTGTTGAGAAGCTACAATACAGTAGTAGCAATTATTGAGAAGAAAACAGATACTTGTTACGATTTTCTTCGGGCTGTCTATGGATATACAAGCACATCAGCACAGCACATTTCAAAATTTGATAAAGACTATGGTCGTGGTGCATGGGGTTGCACGGAACGTGTAACTTACCGTGAAGTATAAGGGGGGTATAAACATGAGTTTACTTATAACTTTTTGGAATGGCAATTACACACAGTTTGACGAATGTAATTCTATTGAACACGATTTAGGTTTATTTAGAATATATCAAAATCATGAGTGCTACGAGTATGAAAAGGATGGTATTAAAGAAATAATTATCGTCAACGATTATACAAGGTCATACGCAATAGAACAGGGATTTGAAGCGTAGCTAAATATGGTGCGTGGTTAGGCACGATTACAGTTTCAACGCTGTTCGCCCATTAGCACTAACAAGGTTCAGAAACTAATAAACACAATAGAAAGAAGAGGTATTACTATGGCAAGAGAGAAAATGGTAACACGAACAGTAACACAGACAACAGCAGACGTTATGACGATTGATGTCACAACAGCGGAAGTACAAGTAAGTGAATTTACAATCGGTGGTACTTATGATTCAGATGAAATATTGTTAAAAAAACTACAGAGTCTTTTTCAGACCGATACTCTAAAGCTTGTACATATCAGTAGCACTACGGTAGAGGATTTACTTTTAGGAATGAGTGAAGAGGACTTCATCAGATACGCTACAGTTCTTCCACCTAGAAGTACTAAAAAAGAAAGTGAGTAGATTTAGCATGAAAAAGTCAAACACGGTGCGTATAATGGTAGAATTTAAAGATTCTGATTCAGAGCGTTTTGTAACAGATTCATTTTCGCTTGATTCAGGTATATTGACAATCAAACAAGATTCTGTCAAGCGCACATTACGATTAGACTGCATAAAGTCAATTTACATATTCTAAGAATACATAAAGTTAGTCAAAACTAACAAGGGTGCGTGGTTGACACGGTTACAGTTTCAACACTGTACACCCTTTAGCATCAACAAGGTGTGGAAACTAATTAAAATAAAAAACCAGAAAGAAAGAGGGAACAAAAATGAGTAAACATTATGTAAAGTTAGTAAAGGAAATGATTAAAGAGGACATCAAGGATCAAGTATCCATATCAGTGGTAAACGGTACTCTTGTGGTAGACATCTATGTAAATCACTGTTTATGTTGGCACACAGCTATACCACGTATTGAATTACGAGCCAGTTCATATATGACAGCGAAAATCGTAGCAGACACGATCAAAAATCAATATAAGCAGTTCATTTTGGATAAGTATTTTGTTCGGAAAAAATTCAAATAATACTTGACATTTAGATTACCATATGCTATTATATAATTGTAGCAAGGTAATAAATAAAAGTCCAAGTTACGTTTGCCATAGGTGGTGTAGGCTTCAAACCAACTATGCCACCTACCCCCTTAGTAGGTGTAGTTTATTGGTAAAATGCGTGAATCTTAAATAAACCCTATCATCGCTCATTCACGTGAAACAGGTTCAATCCCTGTCACCTGCTCTAGTGCTTTATAGCACTAAACTATATCTTGACGTTTTTAAAAAAATAAAGAAAGAGAGGAAGAAAAACATGGCAAGAGTACCAATGGTAACACGAACAATTATCACAACAAAAGTCAACGTAATGTGCTTAGACATTGAGACAGGAGAACCTTGTAACAGGTCTGTAGTAGTTCCGCGTACTTACAAGGACGACGAAAAGCTTCTTAAGAAAGTGAAAGAAGCTCTTGAAACGGAAACTTTGAAAGCGGTACACATTGTTGACAAGGAAGAGATTGAAACTCTTTATGGCATGACAGAGCAGGAGTTTATTGAACACGCAGAAGTTCAGCCACCTAGAAAAGTAGCAGAAGAAAACGTAACAGAATAACAGAAAAAAAGAGAGGTAAAATAATATGATAGAAATTAAAGCTTGCAGTAGAGAGTTTACAGATATTGAACAATATCTTATGACGATTGCGCCATCAATCACTTCAATGAAAGACGTACCAGATGGCACGCGTATCACCGTTAACGGTATTTTGACATTCGACGACACCAAAGACTCAACTGGTGAAACGTCAGAAATTCTTTCAGTAATTACACCAGAAAAGAAAGTATATTCCTGTCAGTCAGCAACGTTCAAACGTTCGATTAGAGATATTTCAATTATTATGAAAGGTAAATCGTTTACAATCGTAAAAACATCTGGAAAGACGAAAGCAGGTCGTGACTTTATCAACTGTGAGTTAGATGTAGAAAGTCTTAGGTAGCCTATAAATATTAACAGCGTGTACTTTAATCGGTACACGCTTTTTTAGACAAGAGGGTGATTTTTCATGGCAAAAAGAAAAAAGAAAGTATCAGCTTATACACGTAACAGAAATCGTATCAACAGTTACATAAGACGATTAAACAAAAAAGGACTTATCACTGACCTATATTTTCCGACAGAAAGAGAACTAAAATTGCAAGGAATAAAAGGTGCAGAGTTAACTCGTTACACCAATGAGTTGAAAAAGGTAACGCCAGATTTCTTAAAAAGTGAAGCTATTCCAATTCCAAAAACACCTCAGAATTTTAACGAAAATGGTGATTTAAAAGCCGGTGATAATGGTATGTTTAATAGGGCAGTAATAGGAGATATAAAAAATAACATATCACATTACCCTAAAGAGATAGCTGATAAAGTTACTTCTTTAATCGGTCAGTTAATCACACAGCAGGGTATAGATGATGTAGTAGAAGCTATTATATCAACACCAGATTTACATTACTATTTGAATAAAAGTAAGTATGACAGTGAATCAGCATTGGAAGATTATGCTACTGGAATTATAAATGCACTGCCTAGTGCAAGTGATCAGTATAAAATGGACTTAGCTGACGCTTTCGAGTTCAACGAGTTAGGGTATACCATTGAAGATTAAAAAGTACAGATATTTTATGTGCGACTTTGAAACAACTGTTTACAAGGGACAAGAGTTCACAGAGGTATGGGCGTCTGCTTCGGTAGAACTATTCACAGAAGATGTTCAAATATTTCACTCAATAGACGAACAGTTTAATTACTTTGTAAAGCAAGATTGCAATATCGTAGCCTATTATCACAACTTAAAGTTTGATGGTTCATTCTGGTTATCATATTTGATGATAGATAAAGGGTTCAAACAGGCTTACAGAAAAACAGGTGAATCTATAAATGAGGTAGAGTGGTTGCAGGAAAAATTTATGGAAAACAACTCTTTTAAATATAGTATATCAGATAAAGGAATGTGGTACACCATTATTATAAAGGTAAATAACCACTTTATTGAAATAAGGGACTCACTAAAGCTTTTACCATTCAGTGTTAAAAGAATTGGTGATAATTTTGGTACAAAGCATAAGAAGCTTGACATGGAATACACAGGTTTTCGATATGCAGGTTGTGAGATAACAGAGACTGAAAAAGAATACATTGCTAATGATGTCTTTGTTGTTAAAGAAGCACTTGAAATTATGTTCAATGAGGGGCATGATAAGCTGACAATAGGTTCTTGTTGTTTGGAAGAATACAAAGATATATGTAAGAAATCACTCAAGAATCAGTTAGAGTACAAGGAAATGTTTCCAGACGTATATAATGTGAGTATTAACCCTACAGAATACACATACGAAAACGCTGGAGATTATATAAGAAAATCATATCGAGGTGGTTGGTGTTATTTAGTAAAAGGAAAAGAGAACCAAATAAAAACAAACGGAACTACGGCTGATGTAAATTCACTGTACCCTTCCATGATGTCTTCTGAATCTGGAAACAGGTATCCTATTGGTAAACCTTGTTTCTGGAAAGGAAACTATATTCCAGACGAAGCTATAGCAGATAATAAGTATTATTTTGTTAGAGTTAAAACAAGATTTTATATCAAGAAAGATAAGTTACCATTTATACAGATAAAAAGTTCTTACTTATATAAAGGCACAGAAGCACTGGAATCGTCAGATATTTATGACAGTAAAACAGATTCTTACTTTTCATTCTATAAAGATAAGGACGGTATATTAAGAGATACAAGGGTTGAATTAGTCTTGACAATGACAGATTACCAGTTGTTGAAAGATCACTATGATTTAGTTGATTTTGAAATACTTGATGGTTGTTGGTTTTACGCCTTAACAGGCATATTTGATGAATACATAGAAAAGTACAAACACCAGAAGCTTGTTAGTAAAGGTGCATTGCGTGAGTTGGCTAAACTTTTTCTTAATAATCTTTATGGAAAAATGGCATCTAGTAAAGATTCATCGTTCAAACTGGCATATGTGAAAGATGATAAAACAATTGGATTTTTACCTGTTACAGAATCAAACAAGAAAGCAGGGTATATTCCTGTTGGTTCAGCTATCACAAGTTATGCAAGAAACTTTACTATCAGAGCAGCACAAGCGAATTATCATGGTGTTGATAAAGCAGGTTTTATTTATGCTGATACAGACAGCATACACTGTGATTTACCACCAGAAGAAATAGTTGGAATCAAAGTGCATGATAAAAACTTTTGTTGTTGGAAATTGGAATCATGTTGGGATAAAGCAATATTCACAAGACAGAAAACCTACATTGAGCATGTAGTTGCAGAGAATCTTGAAACGATTGAAAACCCATACAACAATATAAAGTGTGCAGGTATGCCAAAACGTTGCAAAGATTTATTTGAATTATCACTGACAGGTGATGCTGATAAAAATAAAGAATGGAGTGATGAAGAAAAAGAATTTCTATTTGACGAAGATAACAACCCTATTAAACGTGATTATAGTTCATTTAAAATAGGGTTGAAAGTTCCCGGAAAATTACGACCAAAGAGGATACGTGGTGGTGTATTGTTAGTAGATACATCATATGAAATGAGATAAAAAACAGAGGGAGAACTAAGTTCTTACCCTCTGTTTTATTTATATCTATAACCCATGTGTTAATCATTGCGTTCAGCGAAAACGACAAGTAACACAGGCTCTATACTTTCAAGAGTGCTATCCTATGTCCTCAATGTTAATCGCATGAGTAGATATACCTAGTAACTAAGTGCACTTAATGTTGCTTCCTTGCATCTTAAATCTTTAAACCTAAAGCAACCACGTTCAAATAGATACCTAAGATTATTCAAAAAGAAGTCATTACGTTTTAACATAACATAATTGATTTCGTGGTCGTCAGTAGTTACACTGATTTTTAAACCAAAAGTGCGATCTGGCCTATCATCACAGTATAAGTACCCATTTTCAGGAAATTCCCTTATACCAAACTCACACCCTTTATATTTAAGAGTACAAAGGTATTTATTTTTTCCAGTAGGTCTTTCAATAAAATTTTGATTATCATTTAAGTAAACACATTCACTACTATATCCAACATAACTGTCTTTCTTAAAAGCTCGATTGAATCCGCTAGTTTTCTGCGCTTCACTTGCTGATTTATTAAATCCCTGTTCTAGCACAAACCCGTCGCCACGTAAAAATTTTGTATCTTTATGCAGTCTAGCACTTATTTCCATTTTTGTGTAATATGGATTGATAAGACTGACAGGGTTTGCGATCATATACACAGGTACATAACGAACCTGTTCCCCCTGGCCTCTAGCAATAGAAGTGTGAATACTGATGAACTTTCTTACTTCATCAGGGCAGTAGTGATTAGATTCACTTTGAAATTCGTCAAACTCTAGCCTTGAAATATCAGCAAATAAATGACTGTATTTTTTCAACTGGTCGGCACTGTTTAAACTGATAGCATAACCACAGCTTTTTTCGTCTAAGAATAACTCATGGAAAATTCCACTCGCCCGTCTTTTTGAAGTCATGGTATGCCCTGTGAAGAACAGACTACCTATATCTTTATAGAATTTATCTACCACATTATCAAGTTCATAATTATAACGGTAAATAAGTCCAAACTTTTCACCTTTATCAAGAAATCTGTTTATACATAGTCTGCTAAAATAGGTTGTCTTTCCTGCGCTTCGGTTGGAAGTAACCATATAGATTTCTGGTTTGTTACCGTTGATATCTAACATTGACAATAATTTAGTACCGTCATAATATTTTCCCATATAAAAAATCTCCTTTTCATATTTAATTATAACACACATATTGCTTTTTTGCAAGTATTGTGATATAATAAAATTGAATTAAATAAGAAAGGAGATACCATGGAGAACTTATATCCAATCTTTGTAGCGTTAGTGTTTAACGCCCTAGACGTACTAACCGGTATCGTGTCAGCCATAAAAAATAAAGACATTAAATCAGCTAAACTACGTGATGGTCTTTTCAAAAAAGTGGGTTTTATTTTCTGTTATTTTACGGCTTGGTTAGTTGATGGGTATGGTGGTGTTATAGGATTCAAACTAGGTGTAGCAATATTACCAGTTATTGTCCTTTATGTATGCACAACTGAACTAGTTTCAATACTAGAAAACATATCCAAAATTAACTCAGACCTTTTACCGGGCAAACTTATGGAACTTTTTCACATTTCAGAAACCAGAAAGGAGTAACAAATGGCTGACATTAACAAAGCTGTTTCTTTCATGATTAACACAGCAAAGGACAATATTCATGGTTATGACCAACAGCACAGAAACGGCCCAGATTATGACTGTAGTTCACTGGTAGGGACAGCATTATACTATGCAGGTTTCGCTGTTTCGCCTTATTCATGGACTGGCAACTTAGAATCACAGTTAATAAAAGCAGGGTTTGTTGATTGCAAAGCACCATGGAAAGCAGGTGACATTCATTTAAACAGAGGAAACCACGTATGTATGAGTATCAATGAAAGCCAGATAGTTGAAGCGTCAATTAACGAAAAAGGAACAGCCACAGGTGGTAAAACTGGTGACCAGACAGGTAAAGAAATTCATATTACTAACTATTATAATTATTATCTAGGTTGGGATTTACACTTGAGATTTACTGGTACAAACAATAACATCAATAAAGTTTATACGATTGAAGAAATAGCTAGACAGGTTATTGCAGGTAAATGGGGTGTCGGTAACGAGAGAAAAAGACTCTTAGAAAAAGCAGGTTATAATTATGATGAAGTGCAAAGCTATGTAAATGGACTCTTTACAAAAGGTGGCTACAAGTCGAACGGTGAAGTTGCAAGAGAAGTTATCAAAGGTGTGTGGGGAGTAGGAAAAGAAAGAAAAAACAGACTTGAAAAAGCGGGTTATGATTATAACGAGATTCAAAAACTCGTTAATCAGATGCTAGGTTAGTACAATGCCAGACATAAACAAAGCTTATTCATGGGCAATCGAAACGTGTAATGCCCCTAACGTGGGATATAGTCAGACATATAGAAACGCCCAGACCGTAGGTGGCATTACATATTACGATTGCAGTTCTTTTATCAACTACGCACTCTTAGCAGGTGGATTTACAACACCTAATTACGCACCAAAATATAACGCTTTTACAACTTATACCGAAGCAGACGTTTTACTTTCACTAGGTTTCAAGGAAGTTGATGCTAGCGGTGAATACTTAGCGGGCGACATTGGTCTTTCAGTTTCCCATACAGAAATGTGCTATAAAGGTGGTAAGGGAAAAGGTGTGTTCATGGGAGCGCACACAGACAACGCACCATTAGCACATCAAGTTAGCATAGGTTCAACAACTGGAAATCAAAATTATGAAACATCATTCCCACGTTTATTCAGATATGGCGAGGGTGGTGCAACCGGTTACGGATGTAGTGCATATGTTGTATCAGCAATATGTGGTAATATGTGGCAGGAAAGTGGCATAAACCCTGGAATGTGGGAAGGACAGAATGTTAGTTCGTTTACTGCTTTAAATGTTGGTTTTGGACTGGGACAATGGACAAACACTGGTGGGGATACACACGGTAGACTTTATAAGTTGCATGAATGGCTTCAAGAAAATGGATATCAAGATGATGATGGTGTCGGACAGTTAAATTATTTAATTCACGAAAATGTATGGTATTCCAGAGATGAAGCTAGTCAATATGCCACGTTAACAGATTTTCTGGCTTCCAGTAGTACAGATTTAGCTGAATTAACACATGCTTTCAACGTAGGTTGGGAGGGTATTCACGATCACACATGGGATTTCCGTGTAACCTATGCAGAAAAATGTTATGACTTTATTACGAAACACGCTAATGACACCTCAATCAACAAATGGTTTTCAAAAAATGAGTTCTTATCAGTCGACGAAAGACTCAACAATGCTGTTCTTATCTACAGATTCTTATCGGCAGGTGGCGGAGGTGGTGGAACGCACACTACAAAAAAGAAATCAATGCCAGTTTGGATGATGTTAAAATATCATTATTAAATTGAAAGGGGGTGATGTATGATGTTATTTAAAGAGGGAACATATAAGCATGAAAGTGGGTTTACAATTTTGGTTGATAAAAATGGAATGGTAATGCTTTCACCAAACCACCCCCTTTCATTGAGGCTTGATGAAATGTTTGACTCTACAAAATGGACTAAAGTAAACCAGTAAGGAAGTGATTAAATGGCAGTAAAAACTAGAGAGGAAATTCTGGAAAGTTTCAAAACAAGATTAGGAGAAAATACTGACGATGAATCCATATCGTTTTTAGAGGACGTTACCGATACACTTGATGACTTTGAAAAAAGAGCAAAAGGTGACGGCACAGACTGGAAAAGTAAGTATGAAGAAAACGATGCGAACTGGAGAAAGAAATATACAGAAAGATTTTTCTCAGTTGAACCAGAACCAGAACCAAAACCAGAGCCAAAACCAGAACCAGATGATACCCCAAGGACATTTTCAGATTTATTTAAGGAGATTTAAAAGATGGCTAGAAGAATTGCTAATAGTACGCTTAATGCGTCTACAATTGACATTATGAATGTAATCAGGCAGAACGCTTCATATGATTATCAGCAGAACGTACCGGCTGTCGCAAAGGCAAGTGACATTCCTAAAGTCGGAGAAGTTATCTACGGAACACCTGCTTTTGCAAACCAGTTTATTAACGCACTTGTAAACAGAATTGCTATTGTGCGTGTGCAGTCTGCAAACTTTAACAATCCGTATTCAATTCTTAAAAAAGGATATCTTGAATACGGCGAAACTGTAGAAGATATTTTTGTATCAATTGCAAAAGCGGTAGACTTTAGTGCAGAAAAAGCACCGAAGAGAGAGTTCCAGAGAAGTATCCCGGATGTTCGCTCAGCATTTCACGTAATGAACTGGCGTGTAATGTACCCAGTAACCATTCAGGACGAAGATTTAAGACAGGCATTTCTTAGTATTGATGGTGTACAGAACCTTATTGCTAAGATTGTTGATGCAGTTTACACAGGTGCAGAGTACGACGAGTTCCTGCTCTTTAAGTACCTGTTGATTAAAGCAATCAGTCATGGTAGAGTGCATCCAATCTCAATCGGTACTGGCAAAGTACTTACAGAAAGTGCAGTTCAGTTTAGAGGTACTTCTAACTTATTACCATTTATGTCAAGTGAGTTCAATGAAGCAGGTGTTAAAACGAACACGCCTAAAGAAAGACAGGTTATTTTCATGGACGCTATGTTCAATGCACAGTATGATGTAAATGTACTTGCAAGTGCTTTCAATATGGACAAAGCGGATTTTATGGGTAGGCTGTTCCTCATTGACAACTGGTCAGAGTTCGACAATGAACGTTTTGACATTATCAGAGCTAATTCTGATGGTATCGAAGAAGTTACCACGAAAGAACTTGCACTGTTGAAAAATGTAAAAGCTGTTATTCTGGACGAAAACTGGTTTCAGGTTTATGACAACAATAACAAATTTACCGAGAAGTATGTGGCATCTGGTTTGTACTGGAATTATTTCTATCATACATGGAAAACAGTTTCCAATTCTCCGTTTGCAAACGCTTGTGTATTTGTAACAGATGATGCTACAATCACATTACCTGCAACAATCACAGCACATGTTGATGCCAAGGACGAAAGTGATATTGCTACAGTATTTACAATCAGTCCAGCCTTAGACGGTCAGAGTCTTGAGCCACACAATGTTAACTTTATTCAGACCGAAGCGTTGACCTCAGCAGGTATCGCAGTTCAGCCTTATGGTGGCATTATGATTCCTAACAATAAGATTGGTACAGAGATTACTCTGGTAGCAGAGATTAACGGTACTAAGTACACAGCCCCTACAACTATTACTGGTACTACAACTGTTGGTACAGCTATTACATTAGATAAACAGTAATGATAAGGATGTGTGGTGGTATTAAGTTACTGCCACACATCAGTTAGAAAGGAATTTATTATGTATATATATCCTCAGACTAATATAAAGTTACTAAAAGATGTGCCACTAGATACAACATATGACCACACATTATGGTTTGACAACGCAAGCGCGCAGTTCGAATATTTCAGTGCGTTGACAAAGTACAATATGAATAACTACAGTTATCAAAGAGTACAAAAAGGAGTAACAAGAGTCGGTATTAAAGCTGACAGTCTTTATGATTGCAACTACATGATGTTTCAAAATTCAGCTTATGGTAATAAGTGGTTTTATGCTTTTATCACAAGTGTTGAATATGTGAATGACGTAACATCTAACATCAGTTTTGAAATTGATGTCATGCAAACATGGCTATTTGACTGTTCACCAGATTATTGTTTTGTTGAAAGAGAACACTCAGAAAGTGACCAGATAGGTGCTAACATTATACCAGAGAACCTTGACACTGGCGAGTATGTGTATAATGGATATGGTAAATTAACTAAAGTTCTTGACCCATTGTGTATTATATGCATGGTCTGTGACACGGCAGAAGACCCAGACGGTACATTATATGATGGTATTTACGGTGGGTGTACATTATTTGCGTATAACGTAGATAAGAAAGGCGTTACCGCGTTGACCAAAAAATTGCAAAGCTATAACCAAAAGCCAGATGCAATTGTTGGACTTTATATGTGTCCTGTTATCGCTACTGGTCAAGCTATTCCAGATGACGGGTTACAATTACTGTTTTCAAAAAGTGCTTATGGGTTTGACATTTCTGTTCCTGCCTTGACAACAAATGATACTATTGACGGGTACAAGCCTAAAAACAATAAACTGTACACTTATCCATATAACTATTTATCAGTAGAAAACGGAAAATCTACTGCCAGTTTTAGATATGAATTTTTTAACAATTTAACTGTAGCACTTCACGTTGATGTTCCAGTTACAATGCCAGTACAAGTAGCATTAAGACCAAACGGGTACAAGGGCAGTAAGGTTGGTACAACTCTTAACGGTGAATCATTGATACTTGACGATTATCCAATGTGCAGTTGGTCTGCTGATTCTTTCAAAGCATGGCTAGCACAGAACGCACTCCCATTAGCAACCACAGCTACGGCAGGTGCATCTGCTCTAGGATTGTCTGCTTTAGGTGTAAGTTTTCCACCACTAGGGGTACTAGCAGGAGTTGGTACTGTAATGAATCTTTTATCGCAGGGGTATAAAGCGTCTATTGCGGCTGACGTGGCAAGAGGGAATATCCATAGTGGTAACGTTGATGTTGCAAGTGGAAAGAAAACTTTTTGGGGCGGTAGAATCAGTGTAAGTCATCAGTATGCAAGAATGATTGACGATTTCTTCACTAAGTTTGGTTACGCAACTAAGAGAGTAAAAATTCCTAACCGTAACAGTAGGCCGCATTGGAACTATGTGAAAACTGTTAGTGCTACAATGACAGGAAGTGTGCCGTCTGATGATATGAAAAAAATTTGTAGTATCTATGATAACGGTGTGACATTCTGGAAACATGGATATGAAGTCGGTAGATACGACCTAGACAATAGTCCAGTGTAATAAGGTGGTGATAAAATGGGACGAAGAAAGCATGACATTTTTGACGAAAGTATGGCGTTGAATAACCTTACTTATCGTCAGTATTTGAACAGGTTAACAGAACTTGCAATATCCATGTTTGAATGGAAGAATTTACCAGATACAGTTGACGCAAGATATCTTGAATTACATTTATTTGAAACTGGTTGTATGGTTTATTTCAAAGATGAAGTAATAGGGGACTTGTGCTTAGACTGTATAGTTAATGGGAGACTTGATGTGTATGGAAATCCTTTGCTTAGACGTGCGTACAGTGAATACAACAATTATCAGAAGTTACTAAAATATAATAACAGTGTTATTATCTGGAATAATTATCTACACGGTAACAGTATTCTTGATGTTGAAATGTTTGCACGAAGATTGTACAACATTGACAGAATCATTGATGTTAATGCAAACGCACAGAAAACACCAGTGTTGTTACAAGGTACTGAAAAACAAAGACTTACTCTTTTAAATTTATATAAAGAGTATGACGGGAACGCACCTTTTATTTTTGGCGACAAAAATTTGGACCTTAATTCGTTGAAAGCACTTAGCACTAATGCACCATATGTGTGTGATAAACTGTATCAGTTAAAAACACAGATATGGAATGAAGCACTAACTTATCTCGGTATCAGCAATATCAATATTCAGAAGAAAGAAAGATTGATAACTGATGAAGTTACGCGAAATCAAGGTGGCACTATTGCTAGCAGATATAGCAGGTTAGAATCACGTAGGCAAGCTGTTGAAAAAATAAATGATATGTTCGGTACAAATATTGAAGTCAATTATCGTGAAGATTTTCAAGAGGTTGGTAACGATGATGTAACAGATAACGCAGGTAAAGCAACGACAGGCGGTGAAGAAAATGAGTAAATACACGACAGAGGTTAGGTATATTTGTGAAACTGATAGCGGATTAGATGAAAGTGTTGGATTTAACTCAGTAGATGACGTTATATCAAAATCATGGGACAAGATTTTTACCAGTAAAGTACCATTCTTTGATGAAGATTATAGAAAAGTACTCTGTTGTAAAATCTTAAAGCACTATTATTTAAGAGAGATTTGCTGTGAAACTGTAGGAATCTGGAAACTTTGGGTTAACACCAAGTTGGAAGAAATCATGCCTTACTATAACCAGTTATACGAAAGTGCTAAGTTAAAGTTTGATCCATTCCATGATGTTGACTTAACCAGAAAACGTAACAGATATGAAAACGAAAAAAGCACAGGCAATAGAAGCGGAAATATTAACATAGATGTAAACAAAACAAAGACAACAAGTAGCGATAAAAATAGAAATGAAAACGGAGAAGAAAAGAACTTGTTCAGTGATACACCTCAAGGTGGGTTAGATGGCGTTGATAACCAGACTTATCTAACAGACGCTAGAAAGATTAACGCCACAAAAAGCGAAAATGAAAGTGTAAGCAGTAACGCTACCGAGAAAACTGGTGGTAGTTCTAAAGATAGCGAACAAAGTAGTGGTAATGTTGACACTACAGAAGATTATATCGAAACTATTGTTGGTAAACAAAACTCAGAAAACTACAGTTCACTAATCATGAAATACCGTGAAACATTCTTGAATATTGACATGCAGGTTATTAAAGAATTTGATGAGCTATTTTTTGGATTGTGGTAAAAGGAGGAATTTAACATGGATGAAACTATAAAAACATTGCGATTTTATTGCCAAAAGGTACTACCATTAGTCTATGACGATAGTTTAAGTTACTACGAACTATTATGTAAAGTTTGTGACAAACTTAACGAAGTTATTACAGCACAAAACGGTATACCAGAATATATTGAAAAAAAGATTAAGGAATACATTGAAAGTGGTGATATTAACGCTATTATCGCACAAATTTTAGCTAATTATAACCTTAACGTTAAATTTCCGCCTAGCGGGTTAAAACCTGCAAGTGGTGATGGAACAGCAGATGATACACAAGCTATTCAGGCTTGCATTGATTATGCATCACAGCATGAGGGTATGACTCTATTCTTCCCAAACGGTTCGTACTTAGTTAGCGAATTAACTTTACATGATACTTTATCAATGTATGGACAGGATAGGTATAATACTAGGGTAGTAATTAGAGGTGGAGTTAAAAAAGCTATCATTAGCGGTACATTAAGAAATCTCTCATTAACAGGGTTAGGGTTTGACGGTAATGGTGATATACAAGTTAACAACGTTGATATTATCGATGTTAGTTGTGATAGCTGTTCTATTAGTAACTGTTTCTTTACTGATGGCTATACATTGCTAAAATTAAATTCTAAAGTACAGTCTGACATTTCTAATTGTTATTTTGAAAGTGCAGTTGTAGAATCAGCTAACTTAACTGGTACTGGTGTTAGACTTACTAACTCTATGTTTAAGTCTATATCAGATGTTAAAGGAAAAACATTCTTAAATGTAGGATGTGATAATTCTATCATTGACAACTGTATTCTCGATAAAGAAGTTAAAGACCCTTTAATTATTAGTGGTGAAAATAATGTTGTAAATGTAATGTATAATTACCCTTACAATAGTAAACAGGTTTACGGGAATAATAATGTAAAAATTTATCGCAAATACGAAGAAAGTAAAGCGGATAAGAAAATTTTTCATGGTACTGATTTTGTCGTAGATGCTAACTTAGTTTATTCGACACCTGCAACCGGTGATAGTTTCTATGACACCGTTACAATGAAAACAGTTAATACAAATAACTTGTATAAAGTTATGGTGGAAAATGAAACAACAGATACAATTCCAACTAGAATTTCAGAAGCTGAAAAAAATATCACAACTAATACTAACAATATCAGTGCAAATTCAAATGAAATTACGAAAACAAACATAGCTCTTACAGATTTTAAAAAACAAACAAATGATAATTTTACAACAGTTAACGGTGACATTACAAATATCAACAAAGAAATTGAAAAAATTAAAGGAATTGAGGGTATTCGAGCTAATCGCAAAATTATTATTGCATGTGATAGTATTGGTATTGGAACAAACCCAGACGGTAATGTGACAGGATTTACTGAAATCATTAGACAGAAAATGGGACTAACAACAGGTACTAATTTCTTCATCTGTGGTGGAAATAACTTTGGATTCAACACGCCAAGTTCAGCTTTTAGATGGTTAGAGGGTATGAAAAAAGTTACTACACCAGATGATAATTCTATTACTGATATTTATGTCTTTGGTGGGGACAATGACGACACTGAAATTCTTGACGTAAATAACATTACACCAATATTAGCACAAATAGAATTGTTCTGCGATTATTGTAAGACACGTTTTCCAAACGCTCAAATTTCTATTGGAATGATAGGATGTAAAATGAATGGTACACCTTATAGACTAGCTGCTGTTAAAAATGCGTATAGCAGATGCGGAACATACGGCGCAAAATTTATTGACAACTGCAATTACATTTTACAAGACTTATCACTCTTTGCTAGTGATAATATACATCTAAAGCAAGACGGTCAAAATCTATTAGCTGATTATTTGTTATCTGTTATACACGGTGGCGAAGTATCAGTTGTAAAACAGTATTACGGTTTTGAAATGAACAAGACAAATAAAATAACACCAGTAAATAATACTAAATTTAGTTGTATTCAATGGATGTTTAATAATATAAAGCATTGGAATTTTGACCGGTTAAGATTTGACCTTGTAACACCTGCTACCATTGATGAGGAAATGAACATTGAAGCGTTTACTTTTAATACGGGATATATTTGTGGTGATAATTCATATAACGGTTGTAGATTTACTACAACAGGTTTTGGGTATTTTGATGACGACCAGTATAGAGTAATTACCATTCGATTTAACGTTATTGAACGTAAAATTGTTCTAAGTATTGCATGTTTAGATGGAACAGGTTATCCGAAATCTAAACTAAAAGGTATTATTATACCAGCGTTTGAAACACAACAGGTATCAGATATGTGCTAATTTTGAGGAGAGGTTATACTTTTTAGCCTCTCCTATTTTTATTATTTACGGTGCAAATGATAAGTGAGTTGATAGCTAAAATGAAAACGGGGTTTGAAATTTAATGGGGCA
>ERZ773181.1639-NODE-1639-length-16977-cov-7.655537_pt1 | contig 16977 bp, 12 predicted proteins | sample MGYA00581001_ERZ773181 | MGnify/ENA primary metagenome ERZ773181 (study PRJEB29015, sample SAMEA2737780) | human gut metagenome | biome: human gut; feature: human-associated habitat; material: faeces | place: China | collected 2012 ... | reverse complement strand
TACTTACTTTAGTATTTGCTATAATATTTTATTTTATTATAAATATTTTTAATAAAATAAGTATAAAGAAAAGAATATATATACTGCTAATACCAGTACTTGGATGGGTTTTATTATTACAAGTAAGTCCATATAATAATAGAAGCATAGAACTTAATAGAAGTATGGATATTGATATAAATAGACATATGGATGATACATCCATAGTAGATGATAAAACCATAGTTATGGACGATACATCCATGAACATAGATAAAACAAAATATGTATATCAAAACTATAATAAAGATTATTTGCCAAAAGTTTTTTTTGAAAAGTATTATCCGATTAAATATGATGAAGAGTTTTGGTATAACTTTGTTAAAAATAATAGTATAGATAAAATTAATTATAGATATATAGAAAAAAGTATAATAAGAAGAGTAGTAGAGGTAAATAATAATTCATTAGATAAATATATTGGTATAAGTAATACAAGAATACAAAATATAGTTAATATAGAAAGTGATTTTTATTTACATTATTATGCTTTTGGTATTATTGGAAGTATTATTTTACTTGTTATTTATTTGATATTATTTATTTATGCATTTAATAATTTTGTAAAAATACAAAATTATTATGCATTTATAATGTTATCATGTGTGGTATTATTTTTATTCTCTGCATTTTTAACCGGGAATATAATTAATTCAATTAATGCAGTATTACCATTTATTTTTGTTGTTAGTGGATTTATTTACAAAGATAATAAGGAAATTAACTAAGAAAGGTTGATATTTATCAACCTTTTTTGTTATAATATCAATTGAAAGGATTATTGATATGAATAAAGTTATTAACAATTTTAAATATACTTATCATAAGTATGGTTTCTTATTACAACAATTAGTATCAAGAGATTTTAAAGTTAAATACAAAAGGAGTGTTTTGGGTGTTTTTTGGAGTTTGTTATATCCAGTATTAATGATGGCTGTTATGGCTATAGTTTTTTCTAATGTGTTTAAAATGTCTACACCAGGAGTTAGCTATTTAGCGTATTTAATGATTGGTTTAACATATTTTAATTACTTTAATGAAGCATCTAATTTAGCTATGAGTAGTGTTGTTGCCAATTTTGGCTTGATTAATAAGGTGTATATGCCAAAATATATATTTCCTTTATCAAAATGTTTATTTGTTGGAATAAATTTTTTACTTACATTGATTCCTTTGTATGCAGTAATACTTCTTACTGGTACAGGGCTTTGTTGGTGGCATTTATTATTACCGTTTTCATTTATATGTTTATTTTTGTTTACTCTTGGTATGGGATTTATTTTATCAACAATTGCAGTATTCTTAAGGGATATGTTTTATATTTATGGTATCATTATTACAATATGGACATATTTAACTCCGATTATGTATGATATAAAAATTATTTCTAATACTAATTTACAATTTATTATGAAGTTTAACCCAATGTATCAAATAATAAATTTTGCTAGAAGTATTATCCTTTATCATAATTGTCCAACACTTGGACAATTTGCAGGATGCTTTATTTCAGCTTTAGTAGTATTTGTAATTGGTATTGTTGTGTTTAAGAAAAAACAAGATAAATTTATCTATTATGTTTAAGGGGTGAAGATATGAAAGATAATATAATGATTGAAGTTAATGATGTTTCAATGAGATTTAATTTAGGAATAGAAAAAGGTTTTTCATTGAAACAGGGATTTGTTGAATTATTTAACAAGGAAAAAAGAAAGAATAAAAAGAAAAATGAATTCTGGGCTTTAAAAGATGTTGACTTTAAAGTTAATAAAGGTGAAGTTGTGGGATTCATTGGATCAAATGGAGCTGGTAAGTCAACACTTTTAAAGGTGGTAGCTGGAGTTATGAAACCAACTAAGGGTAGTGTTAAGGCTTATGGTAATATTTGTCCAATGATAGAGCTTGGTGCTGGATTTGACCCTCAACTTACAGCCCGTGAAAATATTTATTTAAATGGTGCTATAATGGGGTATTCGAAAGAGTTAATTGATTCTAAGTTTAATGACATTGTGGAATTTTCAGAATTAGAACAATTTTTAGATGTTCCTGTACAAAATTTTTCATCTGGGATGGTTGCAAGATTAGCATTTTCTATAGCAACCATTGTTGAGCCAGAAATTTTGATAGTTGATGAAATTTTATCGGTTGGTGACATAGCGTTTCAAGCAAAAAGCGAAGCTAAGATGTTAAATATGATTAATAGTGGTACTACAGTTTTGTATGTTTCACATTCTATAGAATCAATTGAAAAAATTTGTTCTAAGGCGGTATGGTTAGATCACGGGCATGTAAGAAAAATTGGTAATGTTAAAGAAATATGCAGATTGTATAAGGAAAGTTCACAATAAAAATATGAGAGGTGAGGTAGTTTATGAATAAAGTAAAGGAAATGATTGATTATAGTTTTTTTGATAATTATGAATTTAAAAAAATTAAGCCAGTTAATTATAATTGTAAATTTTCTTTTTATATTATAGTTAATTGTGAATTAGAAGTTGATATTAAAACAATTCAATCAATTTTAAGTCAAACTTTTACTTGGTTTGAGTTGGTTATTTTTAATCTTTCTAAAAAAAATATAAAAATAGTTTTGGAAAATAATAATATTTATGATGATAGAGTTGTAATTTATAATGTGGATGATATTTGTGAAGATGATATTATAAAAAAAACTAATTCTGATTATTTGATTAAAACTGAGATGGGAACTTATTTTAATAATTCTTATCTTGATATAATTTATTCTAATATTAGCATAAATAAAAATTCAGATCTTTTTATAACAAATTCTGTAAATTATAAGGATAACGAGACTAAAAATGATATAATAGTTAATTTATCTAGAAGAAGAATTAATGTTTTTACTAATACGTATTGCTTTAGAAAAAATATATTATTAGATGTTATAAATAATAATTTATCTAATAAAAATATAGTTCACTTAAATTATTATGGTGTTTATGAACAAAAAACAATAAATAATTATTTTTCAATTTCTGGGTCATTGATTAATTATCCTAAAAGTTCAGTGTATTATTTTAATTCTGAGCCATCTAACCTAAATTTAATACCTAAAACTGCTAAATTTGATGATAGTATTTTGTGCTTTATGCCATGGGCAAAAATTGGTGGAGCTGATTTGTTTAATTTAAATATTATAAAGTATTTAAAAACAATTGGTTATAAAATAATTGTTATTACAACCGATGATTGCCCTTATGAGGCACGTGATTCTTTTGAATTAATTGTTGATGCGTATTATGATTTAACTACTTTTTTGCCTAGAGAATATTGGCCGGATTTTATCAAAAATATTATTGAAAATATGAATGTTAAACTGATATTTCAAATGAATAGTTTGTACACATATCATTTATTGCCTTGGATAAAATCGAAATTTTCTAAGTTACCAATAATTGAATATTTGCATGCTGAAGATTTTTCTTGGAGAAATGGTGGATATCCTAAAGATTCTACAGCTGTGCAGTCTTTTATTGATAAAACTTATACATGCAATAACCATTTGAAGTTTTTAATGAGAGATAAAATGAATAGGAATATTGATAATGTTCAAACTCTTTATATTGGTGTTGATACTGACAAATTTAATCCTGATGTTGTAGATATAACTGATGTTGAAACTCAAGAGTTTTGTAAAGATAAAAAAGTAATTTTATTTCCAAGTAGATTTTCATTAGAAAAACGACCAATGTTTTTATTGAATGTTATGAAAGCTCTAAATAAAAAACGTTCTGATATTGTATGTTTAATGGTTGGTGATGGGGATGTAAAAAATGATATGAAAAATTATATTGCAAAGAATAATTTAAATGATTGTGTAAAATTAATTCCCATGCAAAAAGACATTAGACAATATTATAAATTGTCTGATATTACTGTTATTTGCTCTTTATCTGAAGGAATTACATTAACTACTTATGAATCTTTATCTATGAATGTTCCTGTGATTTCGGCTGATGTTGGTGGACAATCTGAGGTAGTTAATCAAAATAATGGGTTAATTATTCCAAGATTTCAGGACATTTCTAAAGATTTGTATAATTTTAATTATAGCAATGATGAAATTGAACTTTACATAAAAGCGATTAATAACATTTTAAATAATACTAACAAGTATAAGGGATGTAGAGATAGTGTTTTAAATAATTATTCTCAAAAAGTTTTGTTTGAAACTATTGGTAAAGAAGTAAATAATTTGGTTAGAAAACAATCCAATTTTAATGATTTTATTGATGAAAATTTCGCTATACGTTTTTTAGTTTTATTTAATGAAGCTAGTAAAGTTTATTATCATAATAGCATTGAGTACGATGATTTTAAAGAATATATAAAAAATAAAATGTGGTCAAAAAGATGGTGGAGATGTACAGTAAAAGTTATGAAGAAATTTAAAGTTGATAAAATTGTAAAAAAAGTATATTTTAAGGAGAAATGAAATGAATAAATTAATAAAGTTTGTAAAAGAAAAGAATAAAAAAGGAAAAATTAAATATTTTATTAATCGTGTGAAGTTTTTAACTCATAGAGAAAATAAATATATTCCAACTGGTTATTGTGATGGAAAAAAAGATATGATTATGTTTACTAAACCGAAAGTATCAATATTACTTCCTATTTATAATCATGCAAAAGTTGCAAAATATGCTATAAAGTCTATTTTAAATCAAACTTATGATAATATTGAACTTATAATTTTAGATGATGGCTCTACTGATGATTTATTTGATGTTTTAAAACCTTATTTTAAATTGAAAAATGTTAAAATATATAGTCAAAAAAATCAGAAATTACCAAGGGCTTTAACTCATTTACATGCTTTAGCAACTGGTGATTTCATTACTTGGACCTCTGCCGACAATATTATGCATCCAAAAATGATTGAACAATTAGTTTTTCACCTTGTTTGTAATCCTAATGCTGCATTGGTTTATGGTGATGTATATGTTATTGATAAAAAAAATAAACCATATTATGGAGTATGTAGAGATACTGATAGAGATTATAAACATCCAAATATATTAAGACTTTTAAGAAATGAAAATCCCCTAAGTATTGGTGATAATAATTATATTAATGCTAGTTTTCTTTATAGGAAAGAAAATAGTGATATTTTGAGTGGAAAATATGGAGATGATATAATTGGTGCTGAGGATTATGATTTTTGGCTAAGAATGCAAAAATCTGGTAGGTTAGTTCATATAAAAAATGAAAAACCACTTTATTATTATAGAGTACATGATAATTCTATGAGTCATGAACTTGAGACAAAAAAAGCCGAAGAACATCGTTCAAGAATACATTCTTTACAAGAATATGAACAAAGAAGAATTGAATGGTGTAGAATAAGACCAAATATTATTATTGACAATAGTCTTTCTAAGTTTGATAATAATCTTTTGTTAAAAAATATTGGCTTTTTAGCCGCAGATGTTAATAATAATAGTTGCAAAAAAAATATTATTTTTTCTAAAAAAGATATAAAAAACGATGCTTATTTTAAAGTAGATGATTTATATTATACTTTAAAAAACAATAATAAAGTTATTGTTAATATTTTTAAAGGTTTAAATATTCCTAGAGAAGCTTATTGGGCAAGAAATTCATTTTCTCATTCTTATTATCAAGACAACTTAATTCGCATTAAAAAACCTATTTTAGGTACACATATTGACTCTAGCTCTACAAATCTTGAAAAAGTTGAAGAAATTATAAAGAACAATAAAGATTTAATTTTTGTTGTACTTGATGAAGTTGAAAATAACAAAATTAAAAAATTATCTTCCAAATATTCAAATTTACTTTATTATCCTAATAAAAAATTTGGGTATGAGTATCAAACTTATTCTTATTTTGCAAGAATTATATGTTTTGATGAATCTGATATGAAGAATAACTATAAAAATTTGCTTTTGAGTTATGCTATTGGACGTAGAATTAATTTCCGTTATAATTCATTTGGAAGCTTTTATGATAAATTTCCTTTTTCTATTCCGTTTACTAAATATATTGAGATATTTGAAGAGGATTATTTAAGTGAAAATGATATTAATATTATGGATGATTATATTGAAACTTATAGTGAAGTTGGTTCTTTGAAAAAATGTATTACTTTTTATAATGCATTTACTCAAGAAATGTTTATTGAACGTCCAAAATATAAAATAAGTTTTATTCCTGAAGATTCTTCTCCCAAGAAAATTAATTGAGGTGTTTGATGAAAAAAAATAATATTATTGAATTTTGTTATGAATTGAGTTTAAGTGTTTTATTGTTTATATTTAATATATTGTTTATAAGTTCACTTTTTTTTGTTTTAAAAATTTCTATTTCTAAAATTAATTTTTATGTTTCTTTAATTTTAACTTTAACTTTAATTGGTTTTTATTTCTTTAAAAAGGGTTATGGATTTTTTAAGGTAGTAATAAGATTTGTAACATTTCTGTTAATACTTTTTTTGTCAATTTTTGTTGCATCAAAGTGTTACGATTTAACTTGGGATGGAAACTCTTATCATAAAACTGCTATTGGGGAATTAAAAAATGGTTGGAATCCTTTATATCAAGACATAGGTAATTTTAATTCTAGCAAAGAAAATAAAAATTATATTTCTGATACTCATGATATTTGGACAGATCATTATGCAAAGGGACATTGGATTTTTGCGGCTAATATATATTCTTTAACTAATAATATTGAATCTGGAAAGTCTATTAATTTTTTGTTGGTTATATCTTTGTTTTTGTTGTCAGTAAGTTTTCTTTTAAGATATACTAGTAAGTTATTTGCATTTTTAGTTTCATTAATTATTGTTTTTAATCCTGTTTCTATTGTTCAAATTTCTTGTTTTTATAATGATATTTTAATATATAATTTGATTGTTATTGAAATGATATTTATTCAATTGATTTTATTTGAAAATAAAAAAGAATCTTATTTGGGCCTTCTTTTAACTCTTTGTATATTAATAAATATTAAATTTACTGGGTTAGCATATGGTGCTATTGTAATGTTAATATATTATATTCCGATATTGGTATGCAAGAAATTTAGAAATAAATATTTAAAGCAATTTACTGTTTTAGGAATATTAAGTGTATTAATTGGCATTTGTTTTATAGGTTCTTCAACATATTTAAAAAATATTAAATATGAAAATAATCCTTTATATCCTTTATTTGGTGAAAATAAAGTTGATATTATGACTCAAAATCAGCCAAAGATTTTTAGTGAAATGAATAAAGCTGAAAAATTTATATATGCTAATTTTTCAACATTATCTAATATTACATTTTTTCAAGATGAAAATCCAACCTTAAAAATCCCTTTTACATATTCTCAAACTGAGCTATATCAATTAATAGTCCCTGATTTACGAATAGGTGGTTTTGGTCCATTGTTTGGAGGAATTTTACTTATTAGTTTAATAATAATTATTATTGGTTTATACTTTTTGTTTAAAAAAGATAGAAACTTATTTATTATTATTTCGTTATTATTGTTGTCTATTATTATTTTTGTAATAGTTTTAGATGAAGCTTGGTGGGCAAGATATTTACCTCAATTATATTTATTGCCAGTTATTGCTTTATATTTATTATATTATTTTAATTATAGAAAAATTAATGTATTTTTATCTTTTGCTTTAGTAGTTGTTTTAATTTTAAATTGCTATTATATTTTTGATAATAATACTTTTCAAAATTTAAAAAAATATAAAGTTATTGATAATCAATTAAGTCAAATTAAATCTTGTACCAATTGTGAAGTTTATACGAAAGATTTTAGTGGTGCTATTTATAACTTGTATGATGTTAATAATAGTATTAAAGTTTTAAATGAACCAAAAGTAGAATCTGGTGATATTATTTATAATAATATGCTTTATATTTATAGCAATAAAGATAAGTGATTAGATTTAATAATTTTAATTTTTTGATAAATTAAATATGAATATATAATATAGTTTGGAGGAAAAATGAAAAATATATTTGTTACTGGATGCACAGGTTATATTGGAAGTCATACTTGTGTTGAATTGTTAGATGAAAATTATAATGTTATTGGTTTAGATAATTTTAGTAATAGTAAAAGAAGTGTTCTTGATAATATAACTAAGATTACTGGAAAGTCTATTAAATTTTATGAAGGTAATATGCTTGATAAAGAATTGCTTGATAAAATATTTAGTGAAAATGAAATAGATGCTGTTATTGATTTTGCTGCATTTAAATCTGTTGGAGATAGTGTAAGTAAACCAATTGAATATTATATTAATAATGTTAGTAGTGTTTTAACATTATTAAGTGTTATGAAAAATCATAACGTTAAAACTTTAGTATTTAGTAGTAGTGCAACAGTTTATGGAGATTCTAAAATAATGCCAATTACTGAAGAATGTAAAATTGGTGGAACTACTAATCCATATGGAACAAGCAAGTTATATTGTGAAGGAATATTACAAGATTTATATAAGTCAGATAATAATTGGAATATTTGTATATTTAGATATTTTAATCCAGTTGGAGCTCATAAATCTGGTTTAATTGGAGAAGAACCTAATGGTATTCCAGCTAACTTAATGCCTTTTATTTCTAAAGTTGCAACAAAAGAATTAGAAATTTTAAGTGTATTTGGAAATGATTATGATACACCAGATGGTACTGGAGTAAGAGATTATATCCATGTAGTTGATTTAGCAAAAGCTCATGTTAAGGGAATTGAAAGATTAGATATGGATAAAAAGGGAATGCATATTTATAATCTTGGTACTGGAAAAGGATATAGTGTTTTAGAAATGATTAAAGCTTTTGAAAGTGCTAATGGTGTAGAAGTTCCTTATAAGATTGTTGGAAGAAGACCTGGGGATATTGCTACTTGTTATGCTGATCCATCAAAGGCAGAAAGAGAACTTAATTGGAAAGCTGAGTTGGGTTTAGAAGATATGTGTAGAGATGCTTATAAATTTACGATAAATCAAGGAGGTATGTAAAAATGATTAAAGTAATGAGTATATTTGGAACTAGACCTGAAGCTATAAAAATGGCTCCACTAGTTAAAGAATTAGAAAAAAGAAAAAATATAGAAAGTATAGTATGTGTAACAGCTCAACATAGAGAAATGTTAGATCAAGTTCTTGAAACATTTGATATTAAACCTGATTATGATTTAAATATTATGAAACAAGGTCAAACACTTGGTGATGTTACAACTAGAGCATTAACTGGTTTAGAAGAAGTTATTAAAGAAGCAAGACCTGATATTGTCTTAGTTCATGGTGATACCACTACAACATTTGCTGGTGCTTTAGCTGCATTTTATAACCAAGTTGCAATAGGTCATGTTGAAGCAGGACTTAGAACTGATAATAAATATTCACCATATCCAGAAGAAATGAACAGACAAATGGTTGATAGATTAAGTGATATGTATTTTGCACCAACTGAAATAAGTAAAAATAATTTGTTAAAAGAAAATATTGATGAAAGCAAAATATATATTACAGGAAATACTGCTATTGATGCAATGAGTACAACTGTTGATAAAAATTATACACGTAAAGAACTTGAATGGATTAAACCGGGTGAGAGAATGATTTTGCTTACTGCTCACAGAAGAGAAAATTTGGGAGAACCAATGCGTCACATATTTAGAGCAATAAAAAGGATTGTTGATGAATTTGATGATGTTAAAGTTATTTATCCGATTCATATGAATCCAAAAGTACGTGAAGTTGCTAATGAAGTATTTGATGGAGATGATAAAGTTAAATTAATTGAACCACTTGAAGTATTTGATTTTCATAATTTTCAAAATAAATCTTACATTATCTTAACTGATAGTGGAGGAATTCAAGAAGAAGCTCCGAGTTTAGGTAAACCAGTATTAGTTTTAAGAGATACTACTGAAAGACCTGAAGGTATTAGTGCTGGTACTTTAAAACTGGTTGGTACTGATGAAGATGTAATTTACGAAGAAACAAAAAGACTTCTTACTGATAGTAAAGAATATGAAAGAATGAGTAAAGCATCTAATCCATATGGTGATGGTCATGCAAGTGAAAGAATTGTTGATGCTATAGTTGAGTATTTTAGTGGAGAAAAGATATGAATGATTATTTAAAGTTAATACGTGTTAAACATTGGGTTAAAAATATACTTATTTTTATCCCTCTTATATGTTCTGGGTTAGTTACTTATTCAAATGTAATATCTTGTATAGAAGCGTTTTTTGCTTTTAGTTTTGCTTCATCTTTTATATATATTATAAATGATATACGTGATATTGAAAAAGATAAGTTACATCCTAGAAAGAAAAATAGGCCATTACCTAGTGGAAAAATTAAAAAGTCTACAGCAATATATATTGCTGTGTTGATGATTATTTTAGCAATAACCATCAACACTATAATAAATAATAATTTCTTAAATACTTCATTGTATTTCTTGCTTGGTTATATCATTATAAATATATGTTATAGTATGGGATTAAAGAATATAGCAATTATTGATATTGTTTTGTTAGCTTCTGGTTTTGTTATTAGAGTTTATTATGGTGCAAGTATTATAAATGTTGATGTGTCTAGTTGGTTATTTTTAACTATTATGTCTGCATCATTATTCTTAGGGCTTGGAAAAAGAAAAAAAGAACTTATTAATAATAAAGAATCTAGGAAAGTGCTACAAGAATATAATGAAGCTTTCTTAGATAAATTTCAATATTTAAGTCTTACTTTAACAATAGTATTTTATTCACTATGGACTATAGAACAAAGTATAAAATTTTTATATTTAACAATACCACTTCTTATTATAATTTTTATGAAATATTCATTAAATATTGAAAAGAATGATGAAGGTGATCCTACTACTGTTCTTTATCAAGATAAATTATTAATGGGATTATGCTTAATATATGGTTTTATTATGTTAGTTTTGTTGGTGCTTTAATATGAATATATATGATTTTGATAATACTATTTATGATGGAGATTCAAGTAAAGATTTTTTTAAATATTGTTTGAAAAAAAATAAAATTATTCTATTTGATATTATTCCAATATGTTTTATGTTATTTCTATATCTTATAAAAGCTGTGGAAAAAGAAAAATTTAAAAGTTTCTTTTTTAGATTTTTAAAACGTATAGATGGGAATAGATATGTTATAGATTTTTGGAAAGAAAATGATTGTAAAATTAAAGATTTTTATATTAAACAACATAAGAAAAAAGATATTATAATTAGTGCTTCACCTTATTTCTTACTTGAACCTATGGCAAAAAAATATGGTTTTAAATTGATTGCAACTGATATGGATATTAATAATGGTGTAATTAAAGGTAATAATTGTTATGGTGAAGAAAAAGTAAAAAGATTAAAAGAAATTGGGATTACTAAATGTGATGAGTTTTATTCTGATTCATTGAGTGATACTCCATGTAGTAAGTTAGCAAAGCAATCTTTTATAGTTAAGGGTGACATGTTAATTCCTTGGAATAAATATAAGTTGAGTAAGAGAAAGAAATTATTAAAACAATTTCTAAATAGAGATTTTATTACTTTTGTATTTATTGGTGTTATTAATGCATTTAATGGAATTTGGATTGCTTATGTTTATTCATTATTTATTGCAAATGCAATTTTTGCTTATATTACAGGTTTTTGTACAAGTTTAATAATTGCATATATATTAAATTCTAAACTTAATTTTAAAAAATCAATAAGCATTAAGCGATTTTTAAAATTTGCAATTAATAATATACCAAATTTTATTATTCAAGTAATGAGTGTTGTATTGCTTTTGAATACCCTTAGTTTTAATAAATTGTTGGCTTATGCTATATCTTCTGTTATAGCAGTTCCTATAACATTTATTTTAGTTAAGGTTAATGTCTTTAAAAAATAGTAATGAAGAAATTCATTGCTTTTTTATATTCCTTTCACTTTTTATTAATTTTATTGTATTTAATTGCTTTACCATGTTATAATAATGTTGTATAAATGAAAGGATTAAATATGAATAAGTTAAAGAAATTATGTAATCATGTTAAAGAATATGGTTTGGTTAAAACTATTAAATGGGTTTATAAATATATTGCATTAAAAATAAATCATTTAAGTGTTAAAAATATTGATTTTGTTGATGTAGAAAATGATAGTGATAGTAAAGAATTTGGTTATCTAAAAGAATTACCAAATATATTTATTGTTGCAAGTATTCCTTATTATGATATTGGAGCTGGTCAAAGATGTTCTCAACTAGCAAAGACTTTCAATAAAATGGGGTATAATGTTAATTATTTATATGCTTATAAGTCTAGTGAAAATACTAAGTTTAGTATTGAGATGCCTATGTCTAGTCATATATTTATTAACGATAAAATAATAGATAATATTAAAGATAAAGTACATGAAAATGATTTGTTTATATTTGAGTCACCATGTAATAAATTTAGCAAAGTATTAGATTATGCTATTAACTCTAAATGTAATATTGTTTATGAAAGTATTGATAATTGGGAAACTAGTTTAGGTAATGGAATATATGATGAAGATATGTTATATAGACTTCTTGCAAATGCAAGAGTGGTGGTTGGTACTGCAAAATACTTGGTTGAACAATTAAATGGTTATTTAAAAAAATATAAGATTAAAAATAAGAAAGTGTTGTATTTACCTAATGCAGTAGATGAAGAATTGTTTTGTGGATTAAGAGAAATGGTTAAACCAAAGGACTTAGTGGTTGGTAAAAAAACATTATTATATTATGGTTCATTATGGGGTAGTTGGTTTGATTGGGATTTACTTAATAACTTAGCTAAAAATAATCCTGAATATTCAATTAATTTAATTGGAGATTATTCTAGAGTTTTAGATAAAGATGAATGTCCAGACAATATTCATTTTCTAGGATTAAAAAAACAATATGAATTACCTGCTTATTTAAAGTATGTTGATTTTTCTTTTATTCCTTTTAAGACTGGAGAAATATCTGATTATGTTTCACCATTAAAAGTATTTGAATATATATCTATGTATACTTGTGTTATATCAACATATTTACCTGATATAAGTAATTATCCGAATTGTCATTTTGGTAATACTTATAAAGAATGGGAAAATATTATAAATAAAGATGTTAAAGTAGATAGAGAAGCTGCAGATAATTTTGTTAATGATAATACTTGGTTTAATAGAGTAGATACTTTAATAGATAATGTATACAATAATAAATCAATATTTAAGGATAATTTGTCAATTGTTATATTAAATTATAATAATAAAGATATTATCTTTAAATCAATTAATTCATTACTTAAATATAATGAATTATATAATTATGAGATAATTGTTGTTGATAATGGAAGTATTGATGGTTCATATGAATTATTAAAGAGTAAATATAAAAATAAAATTAAGTTATATAAGAATACTAAGAATGGATGTTCAAGTGGAAGAAATTTAGGTGTAAGTAAATCTAATAGAGAATATATATTATTTTTAGATAGTGATCAATGGGCAACTAATAAGTATTTTTTACATCCTTATGAAAGATTACTAAAACATGATGATATTGGTTTAATTGGTTGGGCAGCAGGTTTTTTCAATGATTCTGGTATTTCATATTATGTTGTTGATAATTTTCCTTATAGATATATGCCTCAGAATATGTTAGCTAGAAGTGATATAAGTTATTTAGGTAGTGGAGGTATGCTTATTAAAAGAGATTTATTTAAAAAAATAAATGGGTTTGATGAAATCTATGATCCGACTTGTTATGAAGATACTGATTTATCTTTGAAAGTATTAAATGAAGGTAAAAAAATAGTATACTGTCCATATCTTGGAATTATTCATTTGCCTCATCAAACAACAAAAGATGGTACAGATGCTCACACTAAAATATTACTTGAAAAAAGAGAATATTTTAAAAATAAATGGATGGATAAAAATCCTGATTTATTAAAAAGATGTATTAAGTAGGTGACTTATGAAAGATAAAATATCTAAGTTAATTTCTGTTTATAAAAAAGATGGATTTAAAGTGTTTTTTAAGAAGTGTTGTAATTATATTAATTCTAATTATTTTGATAAAGTTAGTTTAAAAGTATTATTTAATAAGGGTAAATATAAAGATATAATACATGATATATTAAATAATAGTAATTATGATAGAATTATTATATGGAGAAGTACTTTTGGGTATAATGTACCTCTTTTTCAAAGACCTCAGCATATAGCTAATAATTTAGCAAAAAATAGATGTTTAGTATTTTATGAAGTTACAACGATGACTGATAAAGTTAAGTTAATGGAAAAATTAAATGATAATTTATATTTATTTAATTTTAATAATAGGTCACTTAGTAAAATATTAAATGAAGAGATAATAAATAAAGGGATGCCAAGGTATGTTGAAATATATTCAACTGATTGGAAGATGTCTATAAATGAATTAATTAATTATTTAGATAATGGATATAAGTTAATATATGAGTATATTGATCATTTGTCAGCAGAATTATCTGGGACGAAAAACTTACCTAAGAATATTTTAGATAAATATAATTATGTAATGGAACATGATAATACTTATGTGGTTGCAACTGCGGATGCATTAATGGATGAAGTAATAAAAAAAAGAGGTAAAAAGAATTTAGTTTATTCAAGTAATGGAGTAGATTATAACTTTTTTAAAAGTTTTGATGAAGAGTTTAGTTTTGATGCGGACTTTAATAAAGTATTGAGTATAGGTAAACCAATTGTCATGTATTATGGTGCTTTAGCAAATTGGGTAGATTATGATTTAATTAAGTCTTTAGCTAAAACAAATAAATATAGTATTGTCTTATTTGGTGTTAAATATGATTCATCTTTTGATGATAATTTAAAAAGTGTTAATAATGTCTTCTTTCTAGGAAAGAGAGATTATAAGGTGTTAAAAAATTATGCAAGATGTGCAGATGTACTTATGATACCATTTAAAATAAATGATATTACTAAGAGTACTAATCCAGTTAAAATATTTGAATATATGGCACTTCATAAACCAATTGTTACAACTAATATGCCTGAGTGTAGAAAGTATAAAAGTGTTATGATTGGACATGATAAGGAAGAATTTATTGAACTTATTGCTAAAGCAATGGACATGAGGGTAAATTCTAATTATATTAAATTGTTAGATAAAGAAGCTTTAGAAAATGATTGGAGTAAGAAAGCTAAAGCAATAGTTGATATGATAAAGAAAGATGAGTAAGAATGAAAGAGTATATAAATAAGTTATATAAGGGTAGTAAAGAGACATATTTCAAAGAAATGGACTTATGGTTAAGTGGTGGCAATAAAAAGATTATTGTTACTGTTAATCCTGAAACTTTGATGTTGAGTGAAAAAAATGATAATTTAAAGAAATTAATGGATAGCAAGTGTGTTTCATTAGTTCCAGATGGTATTGCAGTAGTTAAAGCAAGTAAATGGGTTAAATCACCAGTATTAGAAAGAATTACTGGTATTGAAATAAGTGAAGAATTATTGGCCTTAGCAAATAAAAATAAGTATTCATTATATTTGTTAGGTGCTAAAGAAGAAGTTGTTAGTAGTTTAGCTAATAAAATGAAAGTGGAATATCCATCTATTAAATTGCTTGGGTTTTCGAATGGTTATGTTAAAAATTTGGATCAAGAAATGGAAAAAATATCTAAGTTAAAACCTGATATATTACTTGTAGCACTTGGTATACCTATGCAAGAAGAATTAATATATAGACATATGAATGAATTTAATAAAGGTATTATTGTTGGTGTAGGTGGTTCTTTTGATGTACTTAGTGGCACTAAGAAAAGAGCACCGAAGATATTTATTAAATTAAATTTAGAATGGTTATATAGAATTATAAAGGAACCAAGTAGGTTAAAGAGATTTTGGAATAATAATGTTAAATTTATTTTTAAAGTTAGAAAAGAGAAATAGAATCAGAAGAAAATTCTGATTCTTTATTTGGTTACAAAATGATTGGTAATGCTGTATTAGAATAAATTATCCTGATAATGCTGAAGAAATAATGGATGTAAAACTAATTTGTAATTATTTATAATTTTATATAAATACCAAAATTTCACATTTAGACTTGATTATTTATCTTTTTACCTTTATAATAAAATTATAGAGATATAAATGTTTAATATATATTCTATAGAAAATTGGAGGATTTAAATGGATAATATTTTATTTCCCATTTTATCCCTTATAATTGGAATTTTGGTAGGAAGCATTGCTGTTTGGGTGGCATTTAATATTAAAGCTTCCAAAGCCATTAAAAACGCTAATAAATTTATAGAAGATGCTAAAAAAGAAGCAGAAAAGAACAAAAGAGATACATTACTTGAATTAAAACAAGAAACACATCGTCTTCGTCAAGAAGCCGAAGCTGAAATTAAAAATAGAAAAGCTGAAGCATTACAAGCTGAAGATAGACTATTAAGTAGAGAATCTAATCTCGATAAAAGGGAAGAAATGCTTCAAAATAGAGATAATGTGTTACAAGAAAAAGAAAATGATTTATTAGCTAAACAAAAAAAATTACAAGAAAAAGAGGACAAAATGGATGCATTAATTAAAGATGAATTAGTGCAACTTGAAAAAATTGCTGGTTATAGCAAAGAAAAAGCACGTGCTTTAATTATGGAACGTGTTGAAAGTGATATGGAATTAGAAATTACTAATTATATCAAAGATGAAGAAAGAAAGGCAAAACTTGAGGCTCATGAAATTGCTAAACAACTTATTGTAAGTAGTATGGAAAGATATGCTGATGATGTTGTTGGAACCCAAACTGTGAGTACGATTGATTTGCCAAATGATGATATGAAAGGAAGACTAATTGGTAGAGAAGGTAGAAATATCAGAACTATTGAATCAG
>ERZ773181.1638-NODE-1638-length-16978-cov-3.561248_pt1 | contig 16978 bp, 18 predicted proteins | sample MGYA00581001_ERZ773181 | MGnify/ENA primary metagenome ERZ773181 (study PRJEB29015, sample SAMEA2737780) | human gut metagenome | biome: human gut; feature: human-associated habitat; material: faeces | place: China | collected 2012 ... | reverse complement strand
TTCCCATGATGATGATTGTGATGTAAAGTTATAAAAGTTTAGAAAATATTAATTTATTAAAAGAGTATGGTAATTATGGAATAGATGTTAGAAAAGATAGAGTAACTGCTGAAAATGTACGTCTAGCCCATGAAAATGGAGCAGTAGTTAATGTATGGGATGTAAAGACTGAAGAAGAGGCTAATATGCTTATAGGTATAGGTGTAGATATGATTACTAGTGATTATAAATTAAAATAAAAAAATATAATTTATATGTATAATAACAAGAAAGCTTGTCAAGAATTAAAATAAATAATTCTTGGAGGTTAGAAATATGAATAAAGTTTCTTTAGTTGGTAATGTGGTAAATGATTTAGAGTTAAAAGAGTATAAGAATGATGAAGGTGAAGGAAAGTATGTTAGATTTACTTTAGCAATTAATGAGTACAGTGTTAGAAAGAATGAAAGAATTGCAACGTTTGTTGAAGTAGTAGCATTTGGTAAGAAGGCTGTAATATTGGCTCATAATGTTGGTAAGGGAAGTAAGCTAGCCGTTGAAGGGAAATTAAGAACTAGTAGTTATTTAAATAGTGAAGGTGAAAAGAAATACAAGGTAGACATAATATTAAGTGAATTTACTTTTATTGATAGTAAGAAAAAAGCTGTTAATGAAGTAATTCAGGAAGAAGTTCCATTTTAATATATAATAATGACATAATAAAACTTCAAATTTACTTTAGATTATTTTATAGAAAATAATTGTTGGTAAATTTGAAGTTTTTATTTTTGTTTATTAGGTTTATTTATATAGTTAATATTATTTTATAGTAAATTCATAAATTGGTAACTATTGAACAGCGAATTTAAGTGGAGTAAAATATAAAGTAATATAAGGTCTTAAAAAAATTATTACTTTATAAGTATAAGAGTATATTATGAAAGAAAAAAGGGGTAGGGTACATATGAGAGTTGTAAAAAGAAATGGGAAGTTTGAAGATTTCCAAATACAGAAGTTAGAAAGAAGTATAAAAAATTCAGCAAGTGATATAAACATTGTTTTTAATAATTCAGATATAAAATTATTATGTAATGAAATAATGAAAGAATTGTCAGTTGCATGTAAGGATAATGATCTTACGAGTAGCTATGAGATTGTGGGAGTTACTTTAAGTGTTTTAAAGAATAATAATTTTGGAAAAGTTGTTTTAGGTTTTACAGGTAAGAAAGTTGCTATTTCAACTATAGATGATAAAAATTCATATATTTGTATTGCGTATATTGATGATACTTTAATGAATGGAGGAACAGATGTAGTTGATTTAAATAGTGATTCACAAAGTTCACAAATAGGAGGAGAAATCCAAGATGCATTTGAAAAGCCAGTTGCTAGCAAAGTTATATCTGTAGATTTGATTAATAATTCAGAAATAGATGATTTTATATTTTCTAAAGAAGATGATAATTTAGCTGTAAACTTTAGAGATCAAAATGGATTAAGTAGATTAAATATATATAAAGCTGAAGATGGAAAAGCTGTAGATACAAAATTTAATGAGATATTTAAGCCAGAGATATACAATATTAAAGCTCAATATTTTGATGATGATAAAGTAATTTTTGATGTATTTAAAAGTGATTCAACTACTGATGAAACAACAGGAAAGTATAGTTTAGATTTAAAGAGCAATGAAATGATTAAATTGTAATTAGTTAATAAGTATTTTATAATAAAGAAAAACATAAAAGAGGTTAATGCAATTAGCATTGCCTCTATTTTAAATTATATCAAATATATAATTTATAGATTTTAAGGAGAAAAAATATGAAGGAATGGAATGGAAAAAGGTATCACAGCTTAAATTATTTCCTAAGAAATAAATTCGGCGAAAAAATATATAAAATATCATTAGATGGGGGATTTACTTGCCCTAATAGAGATGGAAAAGTGGCTAAAGGTGGATGTACTTTTTGTAGTGCAAGAGGATCAGGAGATTATGCTGGCAGCAGAATATTATCTATAAGTGAGCAGTTTGAAGACAGAAAGGTAATGATGGAGAAGAAATGGAAAGATGGAAAGTATATTGCTTATTTCCAAGCCTACACAAATACCTATGCTCCTGTTGAAGAATTAAGAAGAAAATATGATGAGGCATTAGCTCAAAAAAATGTTGTTGCTTTATCAATAGCAACAAGACCAGATTGTTTAGATAAAGATGTTTTAGATTATCTTGAAGAGCTTAATAAAAAAACATATCTTTGGGTTGAGTTAGGATTACAAACTATAAATGATAATACTGCACGCAATTTTAATAGAGGATATGATTTAGAAGTATTTGATAAAAGCATAAAAGAACTACAAAAAAGAGGAATTGAAGTTGTAGTTCACACTATTTTTGGACTTCCTGGTGAAACAAAGGAGGATATGCTAAAGACTGTAGATTATGTTGCTCATAGTGGATCACAAGGAGTTAAATTTCATTTGTTGCATTTAATGAAGGGGACTAAAATGGTAGAGCAATATGAAAGTGGGGAGTTAAAGCTTTTAAGCAAGGAAGATTACATAGATTTAATTTGCAAAGGGATTGCTATGATACCAGAAGAAATGGTTGTACATAGATTAACAGGAGATGCTCCGAGAGCAAGCTTAATTGGACCTATGTGGAGCCTGAAGAAATGGGAAGTATTAAATGATATTGATAAAGCACTTGTAGACAATGATATTTGGCAAGGCAAAGATTTTAAGTAAATTATAGGGTGATATAGAGCGACTGTATGAATTGTTTTTTTATAACAGTCGCTTTTTATTTTATAATATATTATGAGAACACTAACTTTATTATGTTGGTAGGTATAAATTCGACTAAGCAAATTGAGATTTCTAATTTTACTTATGGAACAAAGTGGGACAAATAATTGTCAAATGGAGAGGAAAGGAGCGAAAGTTTTGGAAGCTTCGATATATGATTACAGTAAAGATCAATTAATAATGGAAGTAAAAAGAGCAAAAGCTGGAGATAAAGAGGCATTTTGTACGCTAATAAGATTAAATAAGGTAGCAGTATATAGAGTAGCTAAATCTATATTAAACAAAGAAGAGGATGTAGAGGATGCTGTTAGTGAAGCTATATTAAAGGCATATAAGAATATACATACTTTAAAGGATGAAGCTTTTTTTAAAACGTGGTTAATAAGAATAGTTATTAATGAAAGCAATAATATATATAAAAAAAGGGCTAGAGAAATAGCTGTAGATAAGGAGCATTTTAAAAATATAAGCGTTAATGATAGTTATAAGGATTTAACTTTATATAATGCAATTAATTTACTAGAGGATCACTTAAGAACAACAACTATATTATTTTACTTTGAAGATATGAAATATAAAGATATAGCAAAGGTTTTAAACGTAAAAGAAGGAACTATTAAATCTAGATTATCTAGAGCAAAAGAAAAGTTACATAATATTTTAAAGGAGGAGCTTCATGGATAATTTTGATGAATATTTAAAGAATAAAAGTCATATGGAAGATAAAGAATTTATTTTACCAAAATCATTTGATAATAAGATTGAAGAAACTCTGGGCAATTTAGATAAGGTAAATTTGGAGAAAAAGAAAAATTGGTATAGCAATAAAAGGGTTTGGGCCACAGCCGCATGTTTTGCATTTATTTGCCTAACAGCAATATCAATAAATAGTAATATTAATTTAAATAAATCATCTGATATTTTAAGAAGTGCAGAAAACAATATAGAAGAATATAGTACTAATACTCCAGAAGTAGCAATGTATGATAGCGGAGAATCTAGAAGTATTGAGGAAGATTATGGTGATGAAACTCAAAAATCAGAATTAAATTTGAGAGATAGTATAGATGATGGTCTTATAGATGTCAGCAATATAAGCAAAGTTGTTATTAAATCTATGGGAAATGATAATAAATATAAGGCTATAGATAAAATTATAGATATAGAACTTATTATTGGTTTTATTAATGAAATTCCTAAACAAGAAGTTGAAAAGCAAGATATAAATGATTGGAATTTTCTAATTCAAACTAGTGGAGTTGGAGTTAATCACACTATAATAATTCAAGATGATATTATGAATATAGATGATAAATGGTATAAGATAAGTTCTGAAGATAATAAAAATTTTAAAGAAATTTACAATAATCTAAATTATCAAGAAGATGATATACCATATTGTAATTATTAAATGATATGAAGAAATATGATAAGAATTTAAGTATAAAGATTATATTTAGTATGGGAATAGGGTTGATTATTATTTACTTAATTTTAAATCAATTTTCTAAGGTAACGGGAACAATTTGTTTAATAAGAGGCTTAATAGGTACGCCTTGTCCTTCTTGTGGAATAACTAGGGCAATAATAGCTGTATTAAATGGTAATTTTATAGGAGCATTTAAATTACATCCATTATTTTGGATGCCTTTTGTTATAGGAATATTAATAATGTTAAATAGAAAATATTATAAGCTAATATTAATTGGAGCTATTATTGTTTTTATTGGAGCTTATCTAGTTAGGATGAGTATTTTATTTCCAACTGTAGAACCAATGAAATATAATGAAAAGTCTATAATTAATCAATTAAGTGATAAATTTAATAAGGGTATCAAGCTTGGTAAGTGACAAATGGCAAGTTAATGAATAAATTCAGCTTAGGCCGAATTTATAATATATATTAGAAACTCCCTAAGGAGTTTCTAACTTAACTTGTCACCTGAAATTAATTTTATACTACTTGGAAAATAAAGAATTTTAAGTAGTATGATTCATCAGAATTCCAAAGGATTGGATGGTCTGAACTTTGAGTTCTAACTTCAATTTGTCTTAAAGTTCTTCTTGCATCATGTGCAGCCTCAAGAACTGTTTTCTTTAATTGTTCTTCATTCATGTAGTGAGAGCATGAACATGTAGCAAAATATCCACCTGGTTTTACCATCTTTAAACCTCTAAGGTTAATTTCTTTATATCCTCTAATAGCAGAATTTACTGTGCCTCTTGATTTTGTAAAGGCAGGAGGATCTAAAATTACAACATCATATTGTCTTCCTTCTCTTGACCAATCTCCAAGAACATGGAATGCATTATGGCATTCAAATTTAACAGTATCTTGTAAGTTATTTAATTCGGCATTTCTAGTAGCACAATCTATAGCATGTTGAGAAACATCTATTCCAAGAACTGATTTTGCACCTGCAATTCCAGCATTTAATGCGAAAGATCCAGTATGAGTAAAGCAATCTAAAACATCTTTACCTTTACATATTCTATGCATAGCAGCTCTATTTTCTTTCTGATCTAAGAAAAATCCAGTTTTTTGACCATTTTCTAAATCTACTATGTATTTAACTCCATTTTCGATAATTTGAATATTAGTATCAAATGGCTCAGTTAAGAAGCCTTTAGTTTGTTCTAAACCTTCGATTTCTCTAGTTTTTATGTCACTTCTTTCATAAACACCTTTAGCACCATATTCTTCAACTAGTATTTTAACTATTAAATCTCTATATTGCTCCATTCCTAGAGTAGATATTTGAATTACATAGTAATCTTCAAATTTATCAACTGTTAAACCAGGTAAGAAATCAGCTTCTCCAAATATAAATCTGCAAGATGATGTGTCAATTACAGTTTTTCTATAATCCCATGCTGCAGCAAATCTTCTTTTAAAGAAAGCTTCATCAATTTCTTCATTTATATCTCTAGTCATTATTCTGATAGTTATTTTACTTCTATCATTAATATAACCTTTTCCTATAAAGTAGTTTTTATGATTATATACTTCAACAATATCTCCGTTTTCATAATCACCATCATATTCATTTATTTCATCTATGTATATCCAAGGACGGCCTTGTTCAGCTCTTTTGTTTTTTCCTTGATGTAAGAAAAATTTACATGCCATAATATTATTTGCTCCTTTTCTGTTAATTCTCATAAGATTATAACACAACTATTGCTTTAGTGTTATGTACTTTGTTATTAAGTATTAACAACAATTATAGAAAATATAGTTAGTCATAGATATAATTATAAATAATATAGAAATATTAAAGAGGTATTATATGAATTATGTTTATATATTAAGGTGTAATGATGATAGTTTATATACGGGGTGGACAAACAATCTAGAAAAAAGGATAAAGGCACACTCTGATGGAAAAGGAGCAAAATATACAAGAGCTCGTTTACCAGTAGAATTAGTATATTTTGAAGAATTTGAAACAAAAACGGAAGCTCTACATAGAGAAATAGAGCTGAAAAAATTAACAAGAGCACAAAAAATAGAATTAATAAAAAATGTGTCATGTAAAAAATAACTAAAAAACGACATTTTTTTTATGCAAGACATTGATTTTTAAGAGAAAAGAATATATAATACTACTTATGTAAAAAAATTAATTAAGGAGATGTAAAATATGAGTTGTAAAACAAGTATCAAAAAAACAAAAATAATTTGTAGTATAGGACCAGCTAGTACTGACCCAGAAGTAATGAGCAAAATGGTAGAGGCTGGAATGAATGTTGCTCGTATAAACTTTTCACATGCTACAATGGAAGAAAGAGCAGCAGTAGTTGCATCTGTACATAAAGTAAGAGAAATGACAGGAAAAAATGTTGCTATATTATATGATACAAAAGGTCCAGAATTCAGAAGCGGAATGATGGAAAATGATGAAATAAAACTAGAAGAAGGAAAAACAATAAGAATAGTAAAAGAAACAGTTTTAGGAACATCAGAAAGATTCTCAGTTAACCATCCACAAGCAATTGACAACTTAGAAGTTGGTTCAATCGTTTTATTGGAAAATGGTTTAATGAAAATTGAAGTTATATCAGTAGAAGATGATGGTGTAACATGTAAAATAGTAAATGGTGGAGTTTTAGGAAACAAAAAGAGCTTAAATGCACCAGGTGTAAAATTAGATATTCCATTTATTAGTGATGTAGATAGAGAAGACATAATCTATGCTTGCCAACATGAAGGAGATTATATTGCATTATCTTTCGTATCATGCAAAGAAGATGTTTTAGCTGCAAGAGAAATATTAAAAGAATATCATAGAGAAGATATGAAAGTTATATCTAAAATTGAAAGTACAACAGGTGTTGAAAACTTAGATTCAATAATAGATGTTTCAGATGGTATAATGGTAGCTCGTGGTGATTTAGGTGTTGAAGTTCCAATGCAACAATTACCAAAATTCCAAAAATTAATGATTCAAAGATGTCGTGAAAAAGGTAAATTTGTTATAGTTGCAACAGAAATGTTAGAATCAATGAAAAAGAGCGCAAGACCAACAAGAGCTGAAGTATCAGATGTTGCTAATGCAGTATTAGACGGAACAGATGCTGTTATGTTATCAGGAGAAACAACAGTTGGTAAATATCCAGTAGAAGTTGTTACATACATGGCTCAAATTTGTAAAGATACTGAAGAATACTATGATTATGATTATGAATTTGATTCAGAAAGAGAAGTTAATATTACAGAAACAATAGCTAACAGTGTTGTAAATGCAGCAAGTGTATTAGGTATTGATTTAATAATTGCTTCAACAGTAAGTGGTGATACAGCAAGAAGAATAAGTAACTTAAAACCAAGATGCTTAGTATTAGCTGCAACAAATTCAGAAGCAGTTGCTCGTTCATTAGCATTAAACTATGCTGTATATCCAACAATAGTTCCATCTTCAGATAGTACTGACGAAGTTATTGCTATTGCTAAAGAAAAAGCAAAAGAAGTAATGGGAGTTAAAGAAGGAGATATAATCGCTATAACAGGTGGTTTCCCAAAGAACGGAGCAAAAACAACAAACTTATTAAAAATTGAACAATTATAATAAAAGTAAAAAGCCGAAAGGCTTTTTATTTTTTGCTATGATAGTTATAGATATTGGAATTGACATGTAATTTTTATTGAATTATAATTTCAGTATATTTAAAGAAATTAAAAAAGGAGTGATTTTATGTTAGATTTACATATGCATACTAGATACTCAGATGGATCAGATGAAGTTAGTATGGTTTTAGAAAAGGCAGAAAAGCTAAAATTAAAATGTATTGCAATTACAGATCACAATACATGTCTAGAGTATAATGAATTGAAAAATGAAAAGATAAGATCTTTATTTTCTGGAAAAATTATACCTGGTGTAGAGCTAAATACTAAAGTTTTAGGGATTCCAATCGAAATTTTAGGATATAATGTTGATACTGATCTATTGCAAAAATATATTGATGAGACATATATGAGCAATGAAGAAAGATGTAAATTAGAAGTTGAAAGATTATACAACAAATGTATATCAGAAGGTATTTTATTACCTGAGGATTTTGTAGAAAAGTATGATGGATCAATGTATGCATCAAAATATTTACATTCCTTAATTACAAAAGATGAAAATAATAAAAAGCTAATAGATGAAGATTCATGGAAAGATAGTAATATATTTTATAGAAGATACATGTCAGTTCCTACTAGCAAATTTTTTGTTGATATGGATGATATATTACCAAGTTTTGAAAAAGCATCTGGAATAGTTAAAAAATCAGGAGGAATGGTATTTATACCACATATATTTGAATATGGTGAAAATTCTATTAAGATTTTAAATTATATTTTAGATAATTATAAATTTGATGGAATTGAATGTTATTACAGAAATTTTACACAAGAAAAAACAGACTTTTTGTTAGATATATGTAAAAAACATAATTTATATAAATCTGGAGGAAGCGATTATCATGGAAAAAATAAACCAGGTGTAGAAATAGGCACAGGAGAAGGTAATTTAAATGTTCCAGATGACATCATAACTTGGGCTAAAATTTTTGTATGATGTTATAAAAAATGTATTGACAAATATGAATGATGAGAATAAAATGTACGGTATCACAGGCAGAAGTAAAAAACTAGGACCTTAATTAAGGAGGAGTGTTAATGAAAATCTTTTTACCTGAGATTGTCCGGAAAAATGGGGCTTTGGACATGTGTTCACTGCCTTCAAAATGTAACACTAAATTCATAAGTGTTACAGGACAAGATGGAAGTGGAAAAACCAGCCTGAGGGACAATATCGCTGAGTATCTTTCTGAGCAAGGGAAAACAGTGATAACCGCAAAATCACCATGTGATGCTTATCTTGTAAAATTGCTTAACAATGCAATTAGTCAGGATGGTTACAACGACTGGTACACAGAGCAAATGCTTTTTAGCTTTGCAGACGGTTTGCTGTCCAACTACATGCTTCAGATCAATGGCCATTGTGATTACTTTGTATGTCAGAGAGGCCCAATTGATCAGTATGCACACGGAGTGACCAGATCACACAAAACATATGGCGAAATTTATCAAATTCAGAGACCGGAAAGACTTGCGAAATTTGATGTATATATCCATATGAATTGTGATGCAAAAGTTGCATGGGAAAGAGTGGCTGAAGATGAGGGAAAGGATCGATATGAGTATCCTGAGTACTTTGAACGCCAGGTAGAAAACACAAAAAAATTGTATCAAGATATTATGAAGGGCAGTGTTAAGGAACTTGGTTTCTTAAATAGCGCAAAGCATGTGTATATTGATACAACCAACTTGACAATCCAGCAAACTTTCGAAAAGGCAATGAAAGAAATTGAAGATATCCTTTAAAAAGTATGATGAACAAGTTGGATACCAAAGGAGACTACTAGTACAATGGTAGTCTCCGCTTTTTATTATAAATATATGAAATATTGATATGTATTATCATTATAATATAGTGTATACAATTACAGTTTTTATGAAATAAAACAAAAAATATCAATTGACAAAAACTGTAAATCATGATAGAATATTTAACTGTAAGCCGCCTGGGTCGGGTTCATAAAGGCTAATTAAGTTTAGCTACCTAGTATTTTATGCTTAGCGAGTATACATAAAAAGGGAGGTGTACTTAAATGTACGCAGTAATCGAAAGTTGTGGAAAACAATATAAAGTTGCAGAAGGTGATGTAGTATTCTTCGAAAAATTAAATTCAGAAGCTGGTGATACAGTTAAATTTGACAATGTAGTATTAGTATCTGATGATAAAAAAGTAGAAGTTGGAGCTCCTTATGTAAAAGGTGTATCTGTAGAAGGAACAGTAGTTGCAAACGGAAAAGCTAAAAAAGTTTTAGTTTACAAATACAAAGCTAAAAAGAACTACAGAAGAACACAAGGACACAGACAACCATATACAAAGGTTGAAATAAAAAGTATAAAAATGGCTTAATTAGATGCCATAAAAATAAAAAATCCAAAAATGGAAGGAGTGAAAAAACATGGCTCATAAGAAAGGACAAGGTAGTGTTAAGAACGGTAGAGACAGTGAGTCTAAGCGCCTTGGTTTAAAAAGAGCTGATGGACAAATAGTTCCAGCAGGAAATATATTAGTAAGACAAAGAGGAACAAAAATCCATCCAGGAACAAACGTTGGAATCGGAAGCGATGACACATTATATGCAAAAGTAACTGGTAAAGTTAAATTTGAAAGATTAGGAAAAGATAAGAAAAAAGTTAGCGTATATCCAGTAGAAGAAAATGCATAATATAAAATTGGTTATAAAAAAACATCAGATTATTCTGATGTTTTTTTGTTGATTAAAATAAAAATGAAGGAGGAGTCATAAAAATGACTTCTCCCTTAATTGCAACCGCCTCAATATTTATACAGTGTGTACAATTCCTAAATATATAAGAATGTGATTTAACGAATCTGTATCATTAAGACTGTAGATAACTTTTTTATAAGTTTCCACACTGCTGTGGCAGTAGTCATAAAAAAGTCTTGTGATATTTGATCCTGTTAATCCGATACTATCAAATTTTGATAATATGATAACAAAATCAAATTCATCCATCTGTTTTGTCAAATGAAGTAAAAAATTAATTGTGGCTGGCTTGCCATCACTAATTAAAACAATCATCTGATTTACAGTCATTGACGGCTGAAGCTGGTGCCGTAAACGATGAAACTTTTGCATGAGTATGCACCTCCTTCTAAAAAATTTAATGATAATATATTATCACAAATTGACATAATTGTCAAATAACAAAGAAAAATAATTTGATTCATTAATAAATATATGCATGGAAAAATTTTTTATTACAAAAATTTATAAAGTCACTTAAAAGTCACTTATACAATTTAAAATATAAAATGTAAAATGAAAAAATAAAGTAAAAAAAGCTTGGGACTTTATTTCTAATAAGTAAGTATATCACAGGTTATCAAATCAATAAATCATAAGATTTTGTTGTAAATCTTATGTAATTTATTAAATCTATTATACGAGAAAGGATGATTTTTATGGAAATTTTAAAAGTTGAAAATTTAGTAAAAACTTATGGAAAAGGAGAAAACAAAGTAAATGCAGTTGATGATATTTCTTTTTCAGTACAAAAAGGTGAATTTGTTGCAATTGTAGGTGCAAGTGGTAGTGGAAAATCAACATTACTACATTTATTAGGAGGAGTAGATAGACCAACATCTGGAAAAGTTTTTATTGATGGAAAAGATATATACTCATTAAATAATGATAATTTAGCAATTTTTAGAAGAAGACAAATAGGTCTTATATATCAATTTTATAATTTAATACCAATATTAAATGTAAAAGAAAATATTACATTACCTTGTGATTTAGATGGTCAAAAAGTAGAGCAAAGTAGATTAAATGAATTAATACATACATTAGGATTAGAAAAAAGAGTAAATCATTTACCAAATCAATTATCAGGAGGACAACAACAACGTGTATCAATAGGAAGAGCAATGATAAATAATCCTGCATTAATGCTTGCAGATGAGCCAACTGGAAATTTAGATTCAAAAGCGAGTGATGAAATAATTTCTTTGCTTAAAATTTCAAATAAAAAATTTAATCAAACTGTAATAATGATAACTCACGATTTAGAAATTGCAAAAGAGGCAGATAGGGTTATTACAATTGAAGATGGAAAAATAATAAGAGATGAAAATAATTAAGAAATAAAAAGAAAGGTGGTGGAAAAATGAATATTTTAAAAAAGCTAACATTAAAAAGTTTGAAATTAAATAAAAAAAGAACAATAGTAACAATAATAGGAATAATACTTTCAACAGCACTAATTTGTGCGGTTGCAGGGATGATTACTAGTGTACAAAAAACATTAATTAATTATGCTAAAAGTCATAGTGGAAATTATCATGTTTGTTTTAAAAATATTCCAAATGACGAATTGAAATATATAAAGGAAAATAAAAATGTGCAGAATTATTTTTTGAGTAAAAATGTAGGATATGGCAAACTAGAAAAAGTGGAAAATGAATACAAACCATATATTTTTGTTATGGAATATGACAAAAAGGGATTAGAGCAAGGTGGTGTAACTTTATTAGAAGGTAGAATGCCAGAAAATTCAAATGAAATAGTAATTCCAGAGCATTTAATAAAAAGTGGCAGAATTAATTATACAATAGGTGAAAAAATCACATTAAATTTAGGAAAAAGACAAACAAAAGATGGATTAGAGCTAACACAAGAAGATGCTCTTTTAACTGATGAAAGCGAAGAAACAGAATCATCATCAAAATCAAAAAGTGAAACAGAAGATTTGGAAGAAATAGTAGATACAAAAGAACATACGTATACAATTGTTGGTATTATAGAAAGATCAAATTATAAAGGAATTGAAGGATTTTCTGCTCCAGGCTATACAGCTATTTCATATATGGATAATGAAAATGATATAAATACAGCTAATATTTCTGTATTATATTCAAATTTAAAAGATTTTCAAAAGAAAACAGAAGATATAAAAAGTGTAATTGAAAAAAATATTGGAAGTTCAGTAACGGTAAGTTATAATAGTAGCCTAATTGACTATGAGGGTGGAGTTAGTGATACGACAATGGCAAGCTTGTATTCTGTAGGTGCAGTTGTTATTGTTATAATAATTTTAAGTAGTGTATTCGTAATAAGGAATAGCTTTAGTATATCTGTATCAGAAAAAACTAAACAATATGGAATGCTTAGCTCTATAGGTGCAACTAAAAAGCAAATAAAAAAATCTGTATTATATGAGGGCTTTTATATAGGTATAATAGGAATACCTCTTGGTATATTGTGTGGAATACTAGCAGTTGTAATTTTATTACAAGTTGTTAATGTGTTATTAGGTGATTCTTTAAATGAAAAGTGCGTTTTCAGTATTCCAATATTAGCAATAATAGCGTCAATAGTAATATCTGCAATTACAATATATCTATCATGTATATTACCAGCAAGAAGGGCTTCAAAAATATCACCAATAGAAGCTATTCGTGGAAATGATGACATAAAAATAAAGGCAAAAAAAGTAAAAACTTCAAAAATTACAAAAAAGTTGTTTGGAATTGGTGGAGTTATAGCAAGTAAAAATTTAAAAAGAAATAAGAAAAAATACAGAACAACAGTTATATCATTGGTTGTAAGTATATCAATATTTATATCATTATCATCTTTTTTAGATTATGGTGGAAAAATAGTAAATGTATATTATAAAGATTTGGGATATGATATATCGGTTTATGATGGAACAGTTGAAAATTATAATGAAATAACAAAATTAGACAATGTAGAAGAATATTCATATTCATATATGACTGAAGGGTCTGTAGATATTAATAAATATGGATCTGAATTTGGAAAAAGAATTGCCGAAGATAGCGAAGAAACAAATAGCATAACAATTGTATTGATAAATAATGATTATTTTAAAAAGTTTATTGAGCACTTAGGAATACAATCAACAAATTACAAAGATATTGCAATTTTAGAAGATGATGCTTGTGAATATATCGACGAAAAAACTGTTTTTGAAAATTATTATAGTTTAAAGACTGGTGACTCAATAGAGATTACATTAACAAATGGCGAAAAAAGGACAATAAAAATTAGCAAAAAAACAGATGAACGTCCAATGGGATATAAAAATGTATATTCAAATGGAGGATACTTATTTGTATCAGAAGATTTTATACAAGATAAATCAGATAAAAAAAGTTTCCACGTAGGAGGCCTATTAATAAAATCACAAAATCCAGACGAATTAGAAAATGAAATAAATAATTTAAAAAAGACAAATAATTTATATTCAAAACTATATATAAACAATATATCTAAATATGTAGAAGAAAACCAAAAGATAATTTTATTAATTTCAATATTCTTATACGGCTTTATAGCTGTAATTACTTTAATTGGTGTAACAAATATATTTAATACAATAACAACAAATATGATATTAAGAAGTAAAGAATTTGCAAATTTAAAATCAGTAGGGATGACAACAAAAGAATTTAATAGAATGATTAGATTAGAAAGCATTTTATATGGATTAAAATCTCTATTAATAGGAATACCACTAGGTTTGATAGGTTCATATTGTATATATAATGGTATTGCAAAAGGACTGGATTTTGGATATATATTACCACTAAAGTCAATAATAATTGCAATAATATTTGTATTTATAATAGTAGGCTTAACAATGAAATATTCATTAAATAAAATAAATAAGCAAAACATTATTGAAACAATAAGGGAAGATAATATATAATAAGCTTAAAATTTGGAAAGGATATAAATAATGAAAAATATTTTATTAATTGAAGATAATGAGTCTATATTAAAAGGGTTAGTGTATTCATTAGAGCAAGAACGATTCAAAGTTACTACTGCAATGACAATAAAAGATTCAAAAAATTTACTAGAATCAAATAATATATATAATTTAATAATATTAGATATATCCTTGCCAGATGGAAGCGGATTTGATTTGTGCAAATATATAAAGTCAAACTACAATATTCCAATAATATTTTTAACAGCAAAAGATGAAGAGCAAGATGTTGTACAAGGATTTGATTTAGGAGCAGATGACTATATAATAAAACCATTTAGAACACGAGAACTAATATCAAGAGCAAATAATATTTTAAGAAGATATAATAATATACAAACAAACATAATAACATCAAGCAATATAAAAATAGACCTAGATGCACAACGAGTTTATAAAAATGACGATGAAATAGTATTAACAGCCCTAGAATATAAAATTTTAGCTCTATTATTTACAAATATAAATCAAACAGTAAGTCGTGAAAAAATACTAGACAAAATATGGGATATAGCAGGAAATTACGTAAATGACAACACATTAACTGTTTATATAAAAAGAATAAGAGCCAAATTATCACCAAATGATATAATAAAAACAATAAAAGGTATAGGCTATAGAATAGAAAACTAAGGAATGAATGTTTCAATAATTATCATAAAAGGAGAATCATAGTGAAAAAAGAGCAAATAAAAAAGATTTTAATTCCATCAAGTATTTTTATATTAATATGTATAATTGTATTTTCAATATTAACAATATACCAATACCACACATATATAACAACAGTAAATACTACAATAGAAAATATAGTTGATGAAATTAGAGCACAATACCCACAAGTATCGGAAGAAAAACTAATTAAAATAATAAATGGTTCAATTAATAAAAAAGATGCATCAACATTAAAAAAATATGGATACACAGACAACAAAGTAGCATACATAAAAGAGCTAGAAAAAAGTATGAAACATTCGACAATAATTAATCTTACAGTATTAATCTTTATTGGAATAATTGGAATATTAATATTATTACTTGCAAACAAAAAGCAGGAGAAAAAAATAGAGGAAATAAATCATTATTTAAAAACCATAAACAATAGAAATTATCAATTAAAAATAGAAGAAAATACTGAAGATGAGCTATCAAAATTACGAAACGAATTATATAAAACTACGGTATTATTAAAAGAATCAGCAGAAAATAGTGAGCAAGAAAAAATAAATTTAAGCAATTCCTTGGCTGATATATCACACCAATTAAAAACACCATTAACATCAATAAGAATACTATTAGATAATATAAATGAAAATCCTCAAATGGACAAACAAACTAAAAAAGAGTTTTTAAATGAAATAAGTAAACAAATTGATTGGATTTCATCTTTAACAATATCACTATTAAAATTGGCAAAATTTGATTCTGGTTCAATAGTAATGAATGATGAAATGGTTGATGTTACAAAATTGATGAATGAAGTAATTTCAAATTTAGATATATTATTAGATTTAAAAAATATTCAAATAATAAAAAAATATGACAATAAAGCAACAATAAAAGCAGACTACAAGTGGCAAATAGAGGCATTAACAAATATTTTAAAAAATGCTATAGAGCATAGTAAAGAAAATTCAAAAATTATTATAACAACAATAAATACAAGTGTATTTACAAAAATAATAATACAAGATGAAGGAGAAGGCATAGATTCAAAAGATATAAAACATATATTTGAAAGATTTTATAAATCAGAGCACTCATCTAAAGAAAGTACAGGAATTGGTCTAGCATTAGCAAAAACAATAATTGAAAAAGAAAATGGATATATAAAAGTAGAATCGAAAAGTGGGTGTGGGACTACTTTTGAAATTAAGTATGTAAAATGTTAAAATTTTGCTAGAATATGTATGTGTATTATGATATACTGTGAAGAAACAATGAAAGAAGGTCATAAAATAATGGAAGATTTTGAAACAAAAATAACTGTAAGATATGCAGAAACAGATCAAATGGGAGTAGCACATCATTCTGTATATGCAGTTTGGTACGAAGTAGCTCGTACAGAATTTGCAAAAAAATACATAATACCATATTCAGAGGCAGAAAAAGTGGGAATAATGATGCCAGTAGCAGAGCTTACAAGTAAATACTATAAATCAGCATTTTACGAAGATGAACTAACAATTAAAACAGAAATTGAAAATTATTCGCCAGTAAGAATAAAATTCAAATATTCAGTATATAATCAAAAAAATGAGCTAATAAACATAGGCACATCAATGCACGCATGGACTGGA
>ERZ773181.1626-NODE-1626-length-17102-cov-5.055494_pt1 | contig 17102 bp, 20 predicted proteins | sample MGYA00581001_ERZ773181 | MGnify/ENA primary metagenome ERZ773181 (study PRJEB29015, sample SAMEA2737780) | human gut metagenome | biome: human gut; feature: human-associated habitat; material: faeces | place: China | collected 2012 ... | reverse complement strand
GGAGGTAAAAATGAATAAGAAATTTTGGTATTTAACCCGTGTTAGCTTAAAGAAAAAGATTGGTTCAAAATGGTTTTTAGTAACTAATATAATTTTAGCTCTAGCAGTTATTGGCATCATTAATATAAATTCTATAATTAAATTTTTCGGCGGAGATTTTTCTGATAACTTAACAGTATATGTAATAGATAATTCAAATACATATAATTATTTTGAAGCAACTCTAAATTCTTTAGATGAAGATAATTTAATAAAGATTGAACAAACATCAAAAACAAAAGATGAATTAGAAAAAAATCTAAAAGATTCTGAAATAGTGGTCGTTTTAAACGAAAATGAAAAAGAATATTTAACTAGTGAAATAATTAGTAATAACACGATTGACAATGGAATATATCAAGAAATAACTAGTGCCATAAATGCATCAAAAGCTACCATAGGTATGATTAAGTCTAATGTAAATCCTGAAATACTGGCAAATATTTCTGCTCCAGCTAAAGTAGAAAGAACAATTCTTAGTGATAATGCTAGTATCGATGAAAATATGAATATTGTTATGACTAGTGTTTTTCCAACTGTTATATTACCATTCTTTATGTTAGTGGTATTCTTAGTTCAAATGGTCGGTGGAGAAATCTGTGAAGAAAAAACGACTAGAAGTATGGAAATTATAATATCAAATGTTAGTCCTAAAATGCATTTATTTTCCAAAGTTTTAGCAAGTAATATATTTGTTATTATTCAAGGGTTACTATTAATAATTTTTTCAGGTATTGGTTTATTTATAAATAAATTATTAACAGGAACATCTCCACTAAGTTTTATAAGTAGTATTGCAGGAAACATAGATTTATCAATTCTAACTGACAAATTATTAATTCTTATACCAACAACTTTAATATTAATGCTTTTATCATTCTTTGCTTATTCTGTATTATCTGGAATACTTGCATCAATGACAGTAAATATTGAAGACTTTAATCAATTACAATCACCTGTAATGCTAATCTCAGTAGTGGGTTATTACTTATCAATCACTGCATCAATGTTTAGTGGGTCAACTTTAATACATGTATTATCCTACATCCCATTCTTATCAGCATTCTTAACACCAACATTATATATAATCGGGGAAATATCAGTATTTGAAATATTTATATCAATAATTATAATGGTTTTATTTATCTACATTCTTCTTAAAAAAGGATTAAAAGTATATAAAAATGGTATCTTAAACTATTCAACTGATAAGGTATGGAACAGAGTATTTAAATCAATGAAGAACTAGGGCTGAAAAGCCCTTTTTTATTGGAAAATAATAGACTTTTGAGGGTTAATATGATAAAATATTATAAAGAAATGAGGCAGGTAAAATGACTGTGAAAGACATAAAAAAAGCTTTAATCGAACAAAAAAGCATTGGCCTAAATGGCAATTTATATCATAAGACACAAGTGGATTTTGCATATAATACTAATCATATGGAAGGTTCAACCATAACTAGTGATGAAACAGAAAGTATTTATGATACAGGAACAATTTTAACGAATAAAGATAAAGTGATAAATTTAAAAGATGCAACAGAAACCAAAAATCATTTTACTTTGTTTAAATATATGCTTGATACTTTAGATGAATCATTAACAGAAGATTTAATTAAAAAATTTCATTTTATTTTAAAAAGTGGAACCCTTAAAGATGATGAAGTTGGAATAATAAATATCGGTGAATATAAAAGTCTTAAGAATTTTGTGGGAAATATTACAACATCTTCGCCTAAGAATGTCTCAACTGATATGAAAAAGCTACTAGATTGGTACAATAAAATAGATAATAAAACTATTGAAGATATTATAGAATTTCATGTGAGATTTGAGAGCATTCATCCTTTTCAAGATGGTAATGGAAGGGTAGGAAGAATAATAATCTTTAGGGAATGTCTAGTAAATGACATAATGCCATTTTATATTGAAGAAAGAAATAAACCTTTTTATATAAGGGGAATAAAAGAATATCAAATAAACAATGAAAAAGGTTATTTAATCGATACGTGCTTAAATAGTCAAGATAATTATGAAAAGTTAGCCAAGTACTTTTTAGAAGATTAATTAAAGTTTAGGAATAATAACTTGACAATAGAAAATATTCTGATAACATATTTTATATGGAGGTTTACAATGAATGAATATTTGAGTCAAATTAGCGATAATTATGGAATAGTTAGTGATGAATTTGGTGAAATTAAAGTTGTTACAAAAAGTGAAAACAATTGCGAATTTCAAGATATTTTATTAAAAGAAAATGAGTTAGAAAATTTAAATCAAGAATTAATAGCTGCTAAAAGTGAATTAACTGAAAATAAAGCAAATACAATATTTGGTGAACTTGGTAATCTAGTAATTATTGGTGGTGGAATTTTGAGTATAGAATTATTTCCTGTGGTTTCAACACAATCATTGATTTATATGTTAATAGGAACGTACGCTATTATTAAGTCAATTAGTATTGCCCTGTATGGTACTAGAATTGGCAGATATAAGAAAAATAAGAAATTAAAATCAAGTATAGAGTCTTTAGAGAAAAATAGTGTGCAATTAGAGGCTGAATTAAAAAATTTAAAAGAAAAAGCAAAATATAGAGTTGAATCAGATACAAAGGATTATTGCGCCCAATGTGGCTCAACTAAAAATGCAAGTGAAGTTTTAAATGAAGATTTAGGCAAAGTGCAAGTGTTAAAATTAACAAGAAAATATCCAATGAAATAAAACATATCAAAAAAACTATATAATAATTTAAAAAGATTAATTTTTGATAACGAAAAATCTAAACTTTTTTCTTAAATTGTGGTTAAAATCAACTTTAAAGTTGATTTTTTTTCATTTTTCTTGTTATAATGGTCTAGGAAGTGATAAGGAATATGGCAAATTATGATGAGTCATCGATTAAAATTCTTGAAGGTCTAGAAGCAGTTCGAAAAAGACCAGGGATGTATATTGGATCAACTGATAAAAGAGGTATGCATCATTTAGTGTGGGAAATTGTAGATAATGCAATAGATGAAGTAATAAATGGATATGGTAATTATATTAAAGTAATTATAAATAAAGACAAAAGTATAACAGTAGCGGATAATGGCCGTGGAGTTCCAATTGGTATGCATGCATCAGGAAAAAGTACACCGGAAGTAATTTATACAATTTTACATGCTGGTGGAAAATTTAGTGAATCAGGTTATAAAGTTTCCGGAGGACTTCATGGTGTTGGTGCTAGTGTAGTTAATGCCTTATCAAAAGAAATGCAAGTAGTTATTTATCGTGATGGTCTTATTTCTTCAATTGAATTTGAAAATGGAGGACATGTTAAAACTCCACTTCATACTGTAGGTAAAAGTAATAAAACCGGAACAATTGTTAAATTTTTGCCGGATGATACAATATTTAAAAATTGTAATTTTTCATATACAACAATTTGTGAAAGAATGCAAGAGTCAGCCTTTTTACTAAGTGGACTAACTATCGAGGTTATCGATGAAGAAGACGGACATCAAGCAAAGTTTCATTATGAAAACGGCTTAACGAGTTTTATTGAATACATGAATGAGGGTAAAAACACTTTACATAAAGTTATAAATTTTGGTAATACAAAAAGTAAAATTGAAGTTGATGTAGCAATGCAATATACAGATACCTACAATGAAAACATTTTATCATTTGTAAATAATGTTAAAACTTCTGATGGTGGAACTCATGAAGTTGGTTTTAAAACTGGTATTACTAAAGCCTTTAATGATTATGCTAAAAATAATAATATCTTTAAAGCTAAAGATGGTACCCTTGATGGTTCAGATGTTCGTGAAGGCTTATCAGCAGTTATAAGTTTAAAAATACCAGAAGAATTATTACAATTTGAAGGTCAAACTAAAGGAAAATTAGGTACGCCAGAAGCAAGAAGTGTAACAGAAAGTATTACTTATGAATCTTTAAAATTTTTCCTAGAAGAAAATAAAGAAGTAGCATCAACAATTTTAGAAAAAGCTATGAAAAGTAAAGTAGCACGTGAAGCTGCCAGAAAAGCCAGAGAAGATGCTAGAAATGGAAAAAATAAAAGTAAAATTGAAAAAAATTTATCAATGAAACTTGCTCCGGCTCAAAGTAAGAATCCTAAAATAAATGAGTTATTTATCGTCGAAGGAGATTCTGCTGGTGGTTCTGCGAAAAGTGGAAGAGATAGAAAATTCCAAGCGATATTACCATTAAAAGGTAAGGTTATAAATAGTGAAAAAGCATCTTTAGATGAACTTATAAAAAATGAAGAAATTAATACATTAATTCATACTATCGGTGCAGGTATTGGTCAAGAATTTGATGCTACAGAATCTAATTATGATAAAGTAATAATTATGACTGATGCCGATGTTGATGGAGCCCATATTCAAATACTTTTACTTACATTCTTTTATAGATACATGCGTGGTTTAATAGAAAATGGTAAACTCTATATTGCCATGCCACCACTTTATAAATTAGATTACGGTAAGAAGAAATTTTATGCGTATAGTGATGATGAACTAAATGAAATAAAATTAAACAATACGGGAAAATATAGTATTCAAAGATATAAAGGTTTAGGAGAAATGAATCCTGAGCAACTTTGGGAAACAACAATGGACCCTGAAACAAGAAGCTTAATTAGAGTAAGAATTACTGATGCAGCCCTAGCAGAAAAACGTGTTCAAGTTCTAATGGGGGATAAGGTAGAACCTCGTAAGGAATGGATAAATGAAAATGTTGAGTTTACACTCGAAGATAGTTATAGGGCTGAGTAAGGAGGTTTAAATGGATATAGTTAAAAAAATTGAAGATTATAGCTTAGAAGAAATAATGTCTTTACGATTCGCAGCTTATGCCAAAGAAATTATTCAAGATAGAGCTATACCTGATGTCAGAGATGGTTTAAAACCAGTTCAAAGAAGAATTTTATACGCTATGTATAAGGCGGGAAATACTGCAGAAAAAGGCTATATAAAATGTGCTGCCACTGTTGGTGATGTGCTAGGTAAATTCCATCCTCATGGGGATTCATCAGTTTATGATGCAATGGTTAGAATGAGCCAATGGTGGAAACAAAATCATATTCTCGTAGATATCCATGGGAATAATGGTTCAATGGATGGTGATGGACCAGCAGCATACCGTTATACTGAAGCAAGGTTAGCTAAAATAAGTGGCGAACTTTTAAAAGATTTAGATAAATCAACAGTTTCATGGGCTCCAAACTTTGACGATAGATTTCTAGAACCAACTGTATTACCTGCCAAATTTCCTAATTTACTTGTAAATGGAACAAGTGGTATTTCAGCTGGATACGCAACCAATATTCCACCACATAACTTAGGTGAAATAATTGATGCTACTATCAAAAGAATAGACTCACCAAATTGTTATTTAGAGACAATTTTAGAAATAGTAAAAGGTCCAGATTTTCCAACCGGTGGTATAGCATTCGGAAAAGAAGGAATAATTGATGCTTTTAAAACAGGTCGAGGCAGAATAATTGTTCAAGCTAAATATGAATTTGTTAAAGAAAAAGGTAAGGAACAAATAATTATTACGGAAATACCTTTTGAAGTTAATAAGCAAGCTTGCGTTGCTAAAATCGAAGGTCTTAGAATAGATAAAAAGGTTGAAGGAATATCTGAGGTCCGTGATGAAACAGACAGAACAGGTATAAGAATTGCTATAGATTTAAAAGCTAATGCCAACAAAGATGTAATAATGAAATATTTACTTAAAAATACTGATTTACAAATATCTTATAACTACAACTGCGTAGCAATTGTAAATAGAACCCCAAAAACTTTAGGAATTTTAGAAATATTAGATGCCTACATAGCCCACAAACGCGAAGTTATAACCAAAAGAACTGAATTTGATCTAGCGTATTACACAAAAAATTATAATATTGCAACAGGTCTTATAAAGGCAATCTCAATCCTTGATGAAGTAATAGCATTAATCCGTGCTAGTAAAAATAAAAGTGATGCCAAAGTTAATTTAGTTAATAAATATAAATTTACTGAAGAACAAGCTGAAGCAATTGTAACATTACAACTTTATAGATTAACAAATACGGATATTGTAGTTCTAGAAGAAGAATGTGAAAAACTAAAAAATTTAATCGAGGAATGCAATAAAATATTAAATAATGAAACAGAACTAAAAAATGTTATGAAATCAGAACTAAGAGAAATTAAGAAAAATTATGCTGTTCCTCGCAAAACTGAGATAAGAGATGAAATTGTTGATATAAAAGTAGATGCTAAAGAAATGATTCCAGATGAAAAAGTCATCGTGGTAGTAACAAATGAAGGTTATGTAAAAAGAGTAAGTCAAAAGAGTTTCAAAACATCAGAAGAAGAAACAACACTAAAACCTGGAGATTTTGTAACAGGTAGATTCTTAGCATCAACTAAAGACTCATTATTGTTATTTACCAATTTAGGAAATTATTTATATGTTCCAATTCATATAATTCCTGAAACAAAATGGAAAGATTTAGGAAAACATATAAGTAATACCATTATGATTAAAGAACAAGAAAAAATAATTGCTAGTCTAGTATTAAAAGATAAAAATAAAAATGTAACTTTATTTACTAAGAATGGTTTGACAAAACAAGTTCCATTAAAGGATTTTGAAGTAACAAGATATTCAAAACCAATGACAGCAATCAAATTAAAAGAAAATGATGAATTAATCAATGCTGATATTTCTAAAGAAGAAGTGTTATTTGTAACAAGTAATGGTCTATGTCTAAGATTTAATACAAATGAAATTCCTATCGTAGGTTTAAAAGCAAGTGGTGTAAAAGGTATAAATTTAAAAGATGACTACTGTATTTATGCAAGTCCAATAAAAAATGAAGAATATTTAAATATTTACACAAATTATAAGACTATTAAAAGATTAAAATTATCAGATATAATACCAATATCTCGAGCTAAAAAAGGTAACATGTTATTTAAAAAAGCTAAAACAAAAGATTATAAAATTTTATTTGCTTATCTAACTGAAACAAAAGATATTAGCCTTTATAAAATAGATACTGATATCTATGAGCTTAAAAATAGTGATATTCCAATCATGGATATTGCATCAACTGGAAGCCAAGTTAAATTTAATTATGATTTATTTGCATTAAAAAAAGAATTAGTTGATTTAACTAAAACGTCTTTTGAAGCCCCAAAAGACGTTGAAGAGATAAAACCACCAAAAAAAGAAGAACAATTATCATTTGATTCTTTTATAGATGAATTTAAAATATAATAATAAACTCTCAAATCTTTAACGATCTGAGAGTTTATTATATTAAAATGTTATTTGATACATATAAAAACTTTAAATATATGTAGACAATTATATTTAATAAATGTTAAAATAATAACTGTTAAGTTAAGATATAAAAAGGAGTAACAACATATGAAAAATAAAAAAGCAATAATAACAAATATAATAACAGCTATCGGATTATTCGCATTAGTAATTGGCTCAACATATGCATATTTTGCTGCTCAAACTGGAGAAGGAAAATCAACAGATATAAAAATTAGTGCCAATACGGTTGATACATTTACATTTGAGACGGGTTCTGCAATTAATATAAATATAGATCAAGAAAATTTTGCAGATGGAAAGGGTAATCAAAGTAATATAACCTATGCCAAGGCGATGTTAACTGCAAATGATAAAACTAATAGTGCAACAGAACACTATAATTTATATTTAAATATATCAGATAATAATTTTAGCTACACAGCAAACTCAACATATCCTGAAATAATACTAACAATAAAAGATGCAAGTAATAATGAAATAACCAGTATCTCGGGACTTGAATATAAAACAGTAACTGATGGTAAAGGTGTATCAATATCTGGTTTTGATATTACAACTAAAACTGGATTAATAACACTTTTGAGTAACAAAGAGATTACAACCACAAGTACAAAAATAGATGAATGGAATATAACAACAACATTCATAAATTACAATACTGATCAAAGTAAGAATGCCGGCAAATCTTTTTCAGGACAAATATTAATATCAAAAGATTCATTTAATGATTATACTCCGAATACAATCAACACTTTAAATGCTACAAAAAATGGGAACGATTTAACAGTGAATTTAAATGTAGAGAAAGGAAGTAATGAAATAGATAAATACTATTATGCAATTGAAGAAAAAAATAATATAGCGATGATCGATAATAAAAATAATATTCAAAGATTGAATAATAGATTAGCAACTAATACGTTGACATATATAGAAAGTAATTCAAGTTCATACACATTTACAAATCTTAGTGCTTCAAAGGATTATAAGGTGTTAGCATATGCAATAGATAAGAACAAAATTAAAAGTAATACATATGAATTTAATTACTACTCAGATGCATATATATACCCAATTATCAATAAAGTTGAAACAAGCACAACATCAAGTTCAATAACAGCGACAATAACAGCCACAAAAGGAACAAATAATATATCAAAATACTATTATTCAATTGATGGAGGAAACTCTTTTGTTGAGTCAGACAGTAACTTATATACGTTTTCTGGATTACAAATTGGCACTTATAAAATAATTGTAAAAATAATGGATAGCAATGGCAAATATTCAAATATCTATGTTAAAAGTGCTATTACTAGTGATAAAATAATGTTTACGTTTGAGGGAACAAAATATCAAGCAAAAAGTGGCATGACTTTAAGTGAATGGATAAAGAGCGACTATAACACATGGGGATATGATGTAACAAGTAGCACTTTACTTTCGAAAATAATAATTAACGGTGATAATTTTAATATATACCCCACTGATTGGCCTTTAACTACTTATACTAATGGAACAATTGTAAAACCATTTGTTGAAAGTAATTTTAAAGATTTAACTAATTATCAGAATATTACAGATGAAGCATTAATAAAAATAAAATCTATTTATAAAGGTAATCTTTCTAAGTTTAGCGATTATAAAGATATAACTAATACAACTATAAAAAATAACAGAAAACTTGTGGTTGAATACTTAGAAGAAAAGGTGGTTTTATACATGCCATATATATTTAAAGTTACAGATTCTTCTAAAATAAAGGCAAATTCAAATGAAAAATATTCGTTTGAATTAAGTGCTAGAGAAATAACTGATGATTTGAGTGGCATAATGCTATTAACCTATAACATAAAAACGGATTTATTTGATGTTGTTGAGCCAATTCTTGTAGATAAAGGAAATAAAACCATACAAGCTGAATTACCTGATAATACAATTTTTGCTATTGTAAATGATAGTTATTAAAAATATATTGCTACTATTGTAATAACTATTTAATTTGGTAATATATAAATTGTTTGTCTATCATAAACTTATATAGGTGATTATTATGAAACAAGAAGAGTTTAAAAATTTTGTAAGAACAAAACCAGAACTAATAAAATATGTTCAAAACGGTAAAATGACTTGGCAAAAATTTTATGAATTATATGATTTATATGGAACAGATGAATCTGTTTGGAACAAATATATTCTGGATGATCGAAGTGGGGTAGAAGATAGCATTTCTAAAATAACAAATATGGTTAAAAATGTTAATGTAGACTCTATTAAAAGTCATATCAATACAGCTCAAAAAGCTATTGATTTTGTCTCAGATTTAACCAAGAAAAATCCTACCCCTAATATCACAGAGAATTTAGCTAAAGGACCAGTTTCTCCACGTCCTTTAAATAAATTTTTCGAGGATTAAAATGAAATTACAAACTCAAATGTTGTTTAGACAAAATCCAAAAGAATATGAACTTCTGAAACAAAATTCTTATTATTTTAAATATCTAAATCGTGGTACATTAGATTTTAAAATGTTTACAACAAACATGAAAGAGAAATATAAAGAAAGAACTACAGATAAATTAGAAAGTATCGTAGACAACATAGATTTAATAAGTTCAGTTTTAAATGTATTAAAATAAACAAAACTATACATAATTAAAGTATAAATTGCATTTTATAAAAGAATTTTTTTTGTTAAATTATTGACTAAAGTAATTATTTATAGTATTATTTAAAAGTAGAGAGGAGTCTATAAAGAATGAAAAAAAATGTAAGCGGTTTTACTTTAATCGAATTACTAGCAGTTATCGTAGTATTAGCTATTGTAATCTTAATGGCATCTATGGCAATTATTCCAAGAATGAATGAAGCAAGAAAACAAGTATTTGCTATGGAGGCAAATGAAGCAATCAATGCTGCATCATCTTACTTTATGAATGGAGAAGTAACAGGAACAGGAGCATCATTCCCAGTAACAGAAGGTGGCGCTAAATGTGTAACTATAGCAGAATTAGTAGCTAGCGGAGATTTTAAAGGAAAAGAAAACTATGCAGGAAGTATTAAAGTTGAAAAACATGGTAATAGTTATTTATATACTATATCTATGAATAATGGAAAACTAGCAATTGAAAATGCTGGTGTTACCGGTAAAGACAGTGAAAGAAAGTCTGTAGATATTGCAGCATCTGATGTACACGATTATAATAGTAGTAAATTTAGTCAACCAACTTGTCCAACAACTACTAATCCATAAAAACTTCCAATCGGAAGTTTTTTCTTTTCTATAAATAGATAAAGTGATATAATTAAATTGGTGATTATTTTGAAGTTTTTTTTAAGGTTTGGGAACATGCTAGTTTTATTTTTAATATTACTTCTTGCAATAATAGCTTTTTTTAAAACAGATGTAAAAGATAAGTTTATAAAACCTAAATATGAAGATGTTATAAAAAGTGATATAGATTATGATTCGGATGGTTTAGATGATTATACAGATATATTAAACAGTGCTAAAGATTTTATAAGCAAAAAGCCAAAATATAAAAGTAAATATTATGATGGAGGATATCCTACAGATGAATATAGAGTATGTACAGATATAATCTGGTATGCGCTAAAGAATGCCGGATATGATTTTAAAACATTAATAGATGAAGATATTAAAAATAATAAAGATGAATATGATGAAGATGTCGGAGATACAAATATAGATTTTCGAAGAGTTAGAAATATAAAAGTTTATTTAGACAGAAATGCTTTAAAATTAGCAAATGATTCTGATTTTAATCCAGGTGATATTGTAGTATATAAAAAACATATTGCCATAGTTAGTGATAAGGTAAATAGTAAGAATGAAAATTATATATTACATCAACATATGTATCAAGCATATGAGTATGATGGGTTATTTAAAAATGAAATTTTAGGACATTATAGATGGAGGTTAAATGATGGAAAGAAATAGCAGAAAAGAAAAATTAGTAAAGCAATTATTAAATAGAGATTTTGATGTAACAGATGAAGATGAATTAATTGAAATGTTACTTGACAATCCTACAGCGATTGATTCTGATAAAGAAGAAGATGAAAGAAGAACAATGGGGGATAAATTAGCAGATAAAGTAACTGAAATAGCAGGCTCATGGGGCTTTATTGTTGGCTTTTGTATTTTTCTTATCGTATGGATGATTATAAATACTATTATGATAGCTAAATTTGATGAATATCCATTTATTTTACTTAATTTAATATTATCGTGTATTGCAGCATTACAAGCCCCAATTATTATGATGAGTCAAAATAGAGCAGCTAAAAAGGATAGTTTAAGAAGCTTAAATGACTATAAAACAGATTTAAAAAGCGAACTTATTTTGGAAGTGTTACACGAACAAATGAAAGATTTACAAGCAAATCAAAAGAAAATATTAAAACTTCTTGAAGAAAACGATGTAAAATAGACAAATTTATGAAACATTTTATTATTGTTATGGTATAATGTTAAAAGTGATGTAAAATGAAAATAAAAAAACAAGTTGAGTTTAACAATGTAATAAATGATATTTTAAAAAATGATGAAGTAATATCCCTAAGACATGAATATCATCATGGGATATCCAGGTTAGATCATTCTTTAAGTGTTGCCAAATTAACATATAATATATGTAAATTATTTAAAATAAAAACAATTAAAGAAACTACAAGAGCGGCACTTTTACATGATTTTTTTCATAGTTTTGAAGAATCTAGTTTTAAAGGACATCCAAAAACAGCATTAAAAAATGCAAAAAGAGTATTTAATATAAATAAAATGCAAGAAGATATAATATATAATCATATGTTTCCTGCAACATTAAGAATACCAAAATACAAAGAAACATGGATAGTTTCAATATCGGATAAATTAATAGCCATTAAAGAGTGCACCAAATATAAAATTCCAATGAAAATTGGAGCGACATTCTTATTTTTCTTTAATTTTATGATTATTCAAAGATAATTTGCTAAAAAAGATAGATTAATCTATCTTTTTTTTGTATAATTATTCCATAAGGAAGTGATAACATGTTAAAAGAATTTAAAAAGTTTATAGCTAGAGGAAATGTTTTAGATTTAGCAGTTGGAGTTATAGTTGGGGGAGCATTCTCATCAATTGTAACAAGTTTAGTAAATAATATTTTTACGCCAATTATTGGTTTGATTGTCGGAGGTGTTGATTTTTCAAGTCTTTCAATAACATTTAGAGATACAAAAATTATGTATGGAGCTTTTATACAAAGTGTAATTGATTTTTTAATCGTAGCATTTTGTTTGTTTATTGTAGTAAAAACTGTTAATAAAGTTACACATAAAAAGGAAGAAAAAACAGCAAAACCTGTTAAGAGTGAAGAATTAAAAACTCTAGAAGAAATAAGGGACTTATTAAAAAATGATATACAAAGCAAGTAATGGACAAGAACTAGAAGTTGTTTTAATTAGAAAAAATAATAAAAATATATATTTTAGAGTAAAAGATGACTTGAAAATTCATATTACATGTCCTATATATTTAGGTAAAGAAAACATTTTAAAAATGATAGAAAAAAATGAAGAAAGCATTTTAAAAATGTATGAACATGCATATGAAAACTCTAAAGATAATGAGTTGTTTTTATATTTAGGAAAGAAATACTTTATTGAAATAAAAGAATCAGAAATGGGAATAAGATTTGAGGGCGATACTGTTTATACACCATCAATGAAAGCCTTAGATTTATTTTATAAAAGTGAGGTTCAAAGAGTTTTTACATCTGAAGTTGAAATAGCTAAAAAATGTTTTTCTAATCTACCAGAATTCACATTGAAGTTTAGAAGTATGTTAACTAGATGGGGAGTATGCAATCCAAGTAAAAAAACAGTTACTTTAAATACTGAGTTATTAAAAAAAGATATTGAATTATTAGACTATGTTATAATTCATGAACTATGTCATTTTTTTGAAGCAAATCATAGCAAGAACTTTTGGTATCTCGTGGGACTTGCATACCCGAATTATAAAGAAGCAAGAAAGAGGTTAAAAGGATGAAAATAACAAGTATGCATAATGATTTAGTCAAATTTTGGGTTTCTCTAAAAAATAAAAAAGTAAGAGATAAAGAAAGAAAATTTATCGTCGAAGGAGATCATTTAATTGATGAAGCAAGAAAAAATAATTTAATTGAGTATGTAATTAGTTGTGTTGATGAAAATGCTGAGTACTTTGTAACCAAAGAAATAATGGAAAAAATAAGCAATCAACAATCAATAAGTTATAATGTTGCAGTAGTTAATTTCATTCCTGAAGATGCCATAAATGGTAATATTTTGATTTTAGATAATTTACAAGATCCAGGAAATTTAGGTACAATTATAAGAAGTGCTACAGCATTTAATATAAATACAATCATTTTAAGTGATGATTCAGTTGACCTTTATAATCCGAAAGTAGTTCGAGCTACTGAAGGAATGATATTTAATTTAAATATTATAAGAAGAGATTTAAGCGAAATAATACCGGTATTAAAAAATCTAGGATATAAATTAATAGGGACAGATGTAAAAAAGGGAATGGATGTAAGAAATATTAGAAAAGAAAATGTTGCTATCGTAATTGGTAATGAAGGTAGTGGCATGAAAAACGAAACTAAGAATATGTGTGATGAATTTATAAATATTAAAATGATGGATACTTGTGAATCTTTAAATGCTGGAGTTGCTGCAAGTATAATAATGTATGAGGTATACCATGAATGAAATGATTTATATAGGAAAAACTGTTAGTACTTTTGGTATAAAGGGAGAACTAAAAGTAATAAGTGATTTTGAATATTGTGATAGAGCATATCAAGTAAATAAAAAAATATTAATAAATAATATTGAACATGTAATAAGTGGTATTCGTTATCATAAGAATTATGTTTTACTTAAAATAGATAATTTAAATAATATAAATGATATTTTAAAATATGTTGGTTTTAATATTTATATAAAAAGAATAGATTTAGGCTTAAAAGAAGATGAATATCTATATAAAGACCTAATAAATAGTGAAGTAATAGATACTGATAATACTAAATTAGGTAAAGTAATTGAAATATTAAATGGCAATAATGTTTTAATAAAAGTAAAAGGAAGTAAAGAATTTTTAATTCCATTAATTGATAACTATATAAGTAAATTTGATTTAAATAAAAAAATATTATATACTAAAAATGCTAAAGAATTAATTTTTTAAGGAGGCATATATGAAAATAGATATATTGACACTTTTTCCAGAAATGTTTGATGGTTTTATAAATACATCTATTATAAAAAGAGCTATAGAAAAAGGTTTATTAGAAGTTAACTTAATTAATTTTAGAGACTATTCCCCTTTAAATAATAAGCAAGTAGATGATACTCCTTATGGCGGTGGATCTGGCATGATTTTAAGATGTGAGCCAATATTTGAATGCTTAGATAGTATTAATACTAAAGATGCTTATATTATAATGCTTAGCCCTGAAGGGACAAAATATAAACAAAGTGTTGCAAAGAGATTATTAGAACATAAGCATTTAATTATTTTATGTGGACATTATGAGGGATTTGATGAACGAATTAAAACTAGAGTGGATGAAGTTATATCAATTGGGGATTATATTTTAACTGGGGGAGAAATTCCTTCAATGGCTATAACAGATTCTATTGCGAGACTTATTCCTGGAGTCATCACAAGTAAAAGTCTAGAAGATGAATCATTTAATTCATCATTCCTTGATTATCCTACTTACACAAAACCAGCTGTATATCGTGGCCTAGAAGTTCCTAAAGTTTTACTATCTGGTAATCATAAAAATATTGAAGAGTACCGAAATATTTCAAGAATAGAAAAAACTAAAATCTTAAGACCTGATTTAATGGAGGAAGATCATGAGTAGTTATATATTAAAAAATAATAAAGAAGAACATAAAGTTTTATTATATCAAGAAAAAGCAAGTTACACTTTTTCACCTAAAAAAGGATATAATGAAGTAAAAAAAATAACTATTCTTGACCCCAATATGTTAAATACTTTGTGGGAACATAAAATAGATAAAGAATATTCTAAATTATTAAAGCTTATTTATTCATTAGTTTCAAATGATGATACTACTAGCACAGATGTCCTAATAGCTTACACAGAAATAGAAAGAATAAAAGAATATTTGTTAACTTTAAAAAATAAAGGATTAAAAAAAGAATTATTAGATAAATATTTAAAGAAATTATATATTTTAGAATTAGAACTTAAAAAAATTCATGTAATGGAATTAACTGAAGAAATAGGAAAGGGAAGATAGTATGAAAAATAAAACAATCTTAACTCTAATATTAGGAAGTGTAATTGCAGTCTTTGCAATACTATACTTTATGTATTTTCGTAGTGTTACGGTTTCTTTTACAGCTAAAATTGGAGCTGGTATAGCACCAATTACAGTTAAAGTTGGAGAAAAAATTACAGAACCTGTAGCACCGAAAAGCGATGAATATAAATTTTTAGGGTGGTATTTAGATGGTGAAAAATTCGATTTTAATACACCAATTAAAAAGAATATAAATCTTGAAGCAAAGTGGGAAAAAATAGTTGAATAAATTGACAAGCATATGTCAAAGTTAAATATATTATCTTGATTACAATTGGAAATTTTGGTAAAATAAAAAAGAATTGAGGAATGTATGAAAGATAATAAATTAAATATAACAAAAATATCATTAGTAAGTGTGTTGTTATTACTAATATATATTTCTGTTATGGTAGCATTTTAAATTAAACACTCGAGTATAATTTACTAGGGTGTTTTTTTATGCAATTAATTGCCCATCGAGGAATATGGAATAAGAAAGTAAAAGATAATTCTTATGAAGCATTAAAAAGTGGATTATTAAATAATAAATATATAAAGAATATTGATACTAGCGATAAAGAAGTTTATAAGGAAATTAAAGCAATGAAAGTTAGTGGATATACCAATATATCAATAGGGTCAATAGGTTTAGTTTGTTCTACTATATCTTTTATTTCGTCAAGCATTTCTTTGTAGCCTTCTATCGCTTTTTCTTTATAAAAGCAATTTAATTTCTCCCAAAAAAGTTGCTTGTTAAGGTTTTCTATCTCCTGATTACGATTAAGTAATTCATTTAAAAAATCTAGTTCCTGCTGAGTTGTACAGTTCTGAGCTGCTTTAAAAGCTTGAAAGCAAATTCCAATTTTATCTTCAATGAAAGACGACAAACACTTGTAAGTTAATAAAGATAATAAATCATTAGTGGAATTTTGTTTAAAATGTATCGTTAGTTTTAAGTTTCCTTTTTCTATATGACAACTCCTACTGCGGGTAACGTTGAAAGTTGTTATTGGAGCATCAAAAAACATTCTCCAGCCATTTTCTTCTATAGTATCTCCTAACTCATTATCTTTCAAAAATAGTATAAAGAAACTGTTGTCTTCTTGAGTTACTCTCCAATATGAATAATGGATGAAAACGACTCCATATTTAGCATGGTCAAATACTGTAGGAAATTTAGAAGAAGGAGTGGAACCCCCATCTTCTCTAATGCCGATATAGTCTATGCTATATATCTTGATAGTTTTGTTTTTTTCATAAGTTTCTCGCAGCACATCAATAGCTTCTACAATCTTTTTCGGATTATATTCCATAGCATAAATATTA
>ERZ773181.1625-NODE-1625-length-17107-cov-3.733521_pt1 | contig 17107 bp, 17 predicted proteins | sample MGYA00581001_ERZ773181 | MGnify/ENA primary metagenome ERZ773181 (study PRJEB29015, sample SAMEA2737780) | human gut metagenome | biome: human gut; feature: human-associated habitat; material: faeces | place: China | collected 2012 ... | reverse complement strand
TATCCCGTAACTGCTGCTATGGTCACTTGCGCAGACGGAGATGAAAAAAACATTATTGCCATTACGTTCATTGCACCTGTTACTAGTAAGCCCCCTATGGTGATGATCAGTGTTGCGCCGGAACGGCATTCTTACAACATGATTAAGAACAGTGGCGAATTTGTTATTAATATCCCCGGCCCTGAATTGCTGTATGAAACACAGTTTGTGGGGCGTAAATCCGGTAGAGATTTCGATAAATTTAAAGAGACTGGATTGACTGCAATTCCTGCGCAGGTTGTCAAGGCGCCTCTTATCGAGGAATGCTGGGGCCACATTGAGTGCAAGGTGGTTAAGGAAGTGGATGCGGGCATCCACACCATGTTTATTGCTGAGATTGTTGCGGCCTCTGCCAACGAGGGCTGCTTTGAGAACAGCATTATTTTGGGCGATGGACATGCAAAAATGATTTCGTTCCTGGGTGGCAATAAATATGGCATTATTGAGCGCTGTGAATTGGCACCTATGACAAAAGAGGAAAACTGATAAACCGAAAATAAATTTAAAACAAATAATAAAAGGAGAACGATATTATGCCAAGAGCTGAAATCAAGTGGCTGAAAGGGCGCACTAAGGAACAGCAGGATGCTATTGCCATGAAAATTACAGATGCCTTTGTGGATGTGCTTCACTGCCCTCCGGATTGGGTTAATGTTGTGTTCCGTGAGACTGATCCTGAGGACTATTATACTGCTGGCATCTCAACCGCTCGGGAAAGAGCAGAGAGGGCAGCGAAGGAAAAGTTGGGAAAGTAATAGCTGTATCAGAGACTCCTCCTCATCTTATTTTGGAGGCCTGAAGGGGGGAGAAATCCCCCCCAAAAGCCTAATCGCGCAGTTTCCGATAGCGCACTATAAGATGAAAAGGAGCTCGATTTCGCATAGGCAAAAGGAGAACTACAATCATGTTAAGCCAAACAAAAAAGCGTATTTTGTTGATGCAAGGAAACGAAGCCTGTGCAGAGGGTGCGATTGCGGCGGGTGCAAACTTTTTTGCGGGTTACCCCATCCCCCCCGCCACTGAAATCGCAGAGGTAATGTCAGTGCGTATGCCGATGATCGGCGGGAAATTTTTGCAAATGGAAGATGAGCTGGCGTGTATGGGCGCAGTAGTTGGAGCTTCCTTGTGCGGAGCAAAGGCTATGACTGCATCCAGCGGCCCGGGCTTTACCTTGCTTCAAGAGAATATAGGTTATGCGGTTATGGCGGAAGTTCCCTGCGTAATTGCATGCGTTCAGCGTGGTGGCCCATCAACGGGACTGGCGACGCTACCCGGCCAGGCAGATATTATGCAGGCACGTTGGGGAACTCATGGCGACCATCCGGCCATTGCGCTGGCACCGGCTTCGGTTCAGGAAATGTTCTATATGACAATAGACTGTTTTAACCTTGCCGAAAAGTACCGCATGCCGGTGATGCTTCTTTCGGATGCTGTTATTGGGCACTTAAGAGAAAAAGTGGAGCTGCCGGAATATGACACCATTCACCGGGTAAATCGCACGAAGCCAATGTGCAATCCAAACGAATATTTGCCATATAAAGCCGAGGAAAACGGCGTGCCGGCAATGGCGGCTATGGGAGACGGATACAGGCATTATATTACAGGCTGCGTACACAATGAGCAAGGCCTGCCCATGCTGCAGCACCCCAGCATTGCTGCGGACTTAATTGATCGGCTGCATAAAAAGATTGAGCAGAATTTAGATGACATCCTGCAGTGGCAGGCAGAAGATACCGAAGATGCAGAAGTCGTTGTTGTTGCTTATGGATGCACAGCACGTTCTGCCCGGCAGGCTGTTCAAGAAGCGAGAAAACGGGGAATCAAAGCTGGATTTTTCCGCCCGATTACTGTTTGGCCGTTTCCGAAAAAGCCTTTTCTTAATGCGGTTAAAAATGCAAAAGCTATTGTTGTGCCGGAAATGAATCGCGGCCAATATGTGGGTGAAGTGATGCGCGTACTATATAGTGAACAGCAGGGCAAAAAGGTGATTCCCGTGAATGAAATGGGCAGCATCATGATACATCCGGATAGAATTCTTGAGGCGATTAGGGAGGGCATAGAAGATGACAAACATTGATGTGGAATCTTATCTGAGAAATAATGCTTTTCCGACGATTTGGTGTCCCGGATGCGGGCATGGGATTGTACTCAAGGCATCTATTCGCGCAATGCAGAAAATGGGCTGGAAAAAAGATGAAGTAATTGCTGTTTCGGGTATCGGCTGCTCATCGAGAGCTCCCTCTTATGTGGATTTTTGCAGCATTCAAACAACACATGGTCGTGCTATTGCTTTTGCCACGGGTATGAAAATGAGCAAGCCGAATATGAATGTGGTGCTGTATTTGGGCGATGGCGATTGCTGCGCGATTGGCGGAAACCACCTGATCCATGCCGCTAAGCGAAATCTGGATATGACTGTAATTGTAATGAATAATCACATTTACGGCATGACGGGAGGTCAAGTTTCTCCGACAACGGAGTATATGGCTTATACAGCAACTTCGGTATATGGAAATATTGAGCCCGAATTAGATGTTTGTGGTGTGGCTGCGGCGGCAGGCGCTAGCTTTGTTGCGCGGACTACGGCGTATCATGTGCCTCAAATGATGTCATTGATGGAAGCGGCCATGAAAAACAAAGGCTTTAGCTTGATTGAAGTGGTTGATCCGTGTCCAACAAGCTATGGCCGACGCAATAAATTTAAAAATCCTGTGGCTATGTATGAGCAACTGCGAGATAACGCTGTTTCTGTTGAGAGAGCTGCACAAATGACGCCGGAGGAATTAGATGGGAAAATCATTACTGGAGTTCTGAAGAATGAACCTCGCAATGATTTCTGCAGCGAGTATGATAAGCTAATCGCTAAGGCCGCTAATACGGGAAGAAAATCAGAGAATACACTGGAAATATCGGAAAGCGCTAAGGCGAAAGAGTTTGATAGGACAGAGCTGCGACTGACGGGCTCCGGTGGCCAAGGTTTGATTACTGCAGGTATTATTTTGGCTGAGGCGGCCATTCGATTTGGAATCATGGCAGTACACAATCAGTCCTATGGTCCTGAGGCTCGCGGGGGTGCATCTAGGTCTGAAGTTATCTTGAGTAAGGATGGCATATATTATCCGGAAGTGCGCAACCCCGATATTCTGTTAGCCATGACCCAGGAGTCATTTGATAAGTTTTCCGGTTCCGTAAAGAATAATGGAGTTATAATTGCTGATACCACATATGTGAAGAATATTGGAGATATTCAGGCAAAGATTTTTGCCTGCCCTATCACCGAGCTTACGCAGAAGGAGCTTGGCTCTCGTCTGTATGCAAATGTGGCTGCACTGGGAATGCTGGCTTATCTTTTTAGTACTATTGATTTCCACTTCTTTGAGGAAGCGGTTTCCGATCGTGTTCCCGCAGCATTTCGTGAGGCGAATATGAACGCGCTCCGCGCGGGATATCGCTGGGCTGAGGAATATGCGCAAGAGCGTATGTAAGGGAAGCGAGGTGTCAACATGAAGGAAAAGGTATTTCCAGTAGTCAATACAAAGCGCTGTAAGGGTTGCGGACTCTGTGTAGCATTTTGCCCCAAGAAGGTATTTCAAGCTGATTTTCAAGGAAAATCCATTGTTGCCGATCCAGATGCTTGCATTGGTTGTATGAATTGCGACTATCGGTGTCCTGATTTCGCAATTGTATTAGTGAAAGAAAAGCAGAGGTGAAAAAAATGGAGAAGTCTTTTGACCCAATTTTTAAAGCAAGGTCTATTGCGATTTATGGCGCATCAAATAGCCCGATCAAAGTTGGAGGTCGGCCCTTGCGATATTTGAAAGAACAGGACTACAAGGGCGAAATTTATCCTATAAATCCCAATTACGAAACAGTTCAAGGAATTCGTTGCTATCCGACGGTAGATGATATTCCCTATGGTGTGGATCTGGTAATTATTGCCGTACCAGCTTCCGTAACTTTGGAGGCTCTACGGCACTGCGTGCAGCAAGGGATTAAAGCCGCAGTTGTTTTGACTGCCGGCTTCGCGGAGGCGGGGCCTGAGGGAAAAGCAATGCAGGAGGAAATGCGTCAGCTTGCGAATGAAAGTGGCATGATCATTTTGGGGCCAAACTGTTTGGGAGTGATGAATATCACCGATCATATCCCTGCAACATTTGCCACTGTATTGGATGAAAAAGATATTATTCCGGGAGAAATTTCGCTAATTTCACAAAGCGGTGCGTTTGGCGCACACATCTTGGGCATGGCCCAGCGGCAAAAGGTAGGGTTTAATTACTGGGTTACAACAGGTAATGAAGTCGATCTGCAGCTAAATGATTGTATTGAGTATGTGGCCAAAGATGACCATACCAGCGTTATTGCCAGTTACGTGGAGGATGCACGTAATGGAGAAAAATTTATGCGAGCGCTGGATGCATGCTTGGAACGAGAAAAGCCTGTTGTTATGATGAAGGTGGGCAAGAGTGAGTCGGGAGCAAAGGCTGCCATGTCACATACAGGCGCATTGGCCGGTAGTTATCAGATGTATGAAGCAGTATTCAAGCAGAAGGGTGTTATTCAGCCCGAGAACCTCAATGAGCTGCTTGATTTTGCCTCCATTCTGACGCAGAAGAAGGAAGTATCCGGAAATCATATCGCTGTTATAACGGTTTCTGGTGGAGCCGGTGTAATGATCACTGATAAGTGTGAAGAGAATGGGCTAACATTGGCACGGTTTCAAGGGGATACAGAAGAACAGCTAAAAGCAGTTTTACCCGCCTTTGCGGCAGTGAAGAATCCTGTGGATGTGACTGCGCAGGCAGTTGGAAACCCAGAGCTTTTTGGACAGGCCGTAGATATTTGCCTAAAGGATTCCAGTGTGGATGCACTAATCATTTATTTGGGGCTTCTAAAAAGCGTGGGACTAGCTGCAGCCAAGAAGATTGTAGAGGTTGCCAAGCAGTCTGATAAGCCTGTCATCGTTACATGGGTTGCAGGGCCGCAGGATGCTATTGACGAACTGAGGAAAAACAATATCATGGTGTTCGAGGAGCCGATGCGCGCTGTTCGTGCACTTGGAAAGCTGATTACATATCGGTTGTTTGTACAAGAGCGCAAGAAAAACTTGCCTATTTCTGTGGCGGAGGAGAAGAAGGATTATTCTGCTCTAAAGCAGAAGCTGAGACAAATAGCCCTTAGCCGTAAATCTCTATCCGAGTTTGAATCCCGGCAGGTGTTGGAAGCGTTTGGTATCCCTGTAGTGAAGGGTAATCGGGCCTATACAATGGAGGAAGCCGTTTCTCTGGCAGAGAGCATCGGCTACCCAGTGGTAGTGAAGATCAACTCAGCTTTCGTCCCGCACAAGAGCGATGTGGGCGGTGTTGTATTGAATGTTAGGTCTGCAGAGGAAGTGCGTGCAGCATACACCAAAATTACCGAAAGTGTAAGAAGACATCTGGGAAATGAGGTCGCCTTGGACGGTGTATTGGTACAGAAGATGGAACACTTCAATGCCGAAACATTTATTGGCGTAAAAAGCGATCCAGTTTTCGGGCCGGCAATTGCGTTTGGCATGGGCGGTGTGTTTATCGAAGTGTTCAAGGATGTTTCCTTGCGGATAGCGCCTATTGACCGCTATGAGGCAACTCGTATGCTCAACGAGGTGCGTAGCAAAAAAATCCTGGATGGTGTCCGCGGCATGAAGGAATCCGATAAAGATGCTATAATAGATATTTTAACAAAGGTTTCGTATATGGCCTATGAATTGCGAGACTATATAGCGGAATTGGACATTAACCCTCTGTTTGTATTCGAAAAAGGAAGCGGAGCAGTTGCCGGTGATGCGCTGATTGCTCTAAAATAAAAAAATTTTTAGTGGAGGATACTACTATGGCGAAGATGATTAAAATGACTTTTGAGCGCGGCGGCGAGATTTATGCGGAACTGCAGGAAAATGCAGCGCCTCACATTGTTGAAAAATTCTGCAAGACCCTGCCCATTACTTACCCTATGCTGCATGGCCGGTATGCAGGTCCTGCAATGTTCTTTAATACTAGCTTTGACAATGTGGAAGAGGAAAACATGGTCAGCCGCAAGTATGTTGGCATGATGACGATGACTCTGGGAAACAAGAACCATCCTCAGCACGCTGTGCATGTTTTCTACAGCTATAAGCGCCCCATTGAATCTAGCAACAACGAGATTCATCTGGCTCAAATTCCCGCTAAGTACTTTGATAAGCTGGAGGAAATTGGTGACCGCGTTTGGGGGCACTGCCCTGAAAATGTGACTATCGAGTTGGTAGAAGAATAAACTGTCGAGGTAAGAATTTGCGTTCTGATTGTGCATCTTGCCCTGCCTATCATTAAAAAGGAGAACAGACGCATGAAGGACTTGAAATCGGTTGGCAAAAGCATCAATCGCGTAGATGGTGCACACCGTGTAACAGGAATAGCTCAGTACTGTGGCGATATTAAACTCCCGGGTATGCTTGAGGGTGCTTTGCTGTATAGTCCCTATCCATTTGCCAATATCAAACATATCGATGTAAGTGCTGCAAGAGATTTACCTGGAGTTTGTGCTGTAGTTACTGGTGAGGACTACCCGTATCTTTATGGCTCCGGCGTCAAGGATAGACCAGTCATGGCTCTAAACAAAGTGCGCTTTACCGGGGAAATCATTGCAGCGGTGGCCGCCGAAACAGAAGCTATTGCAAGAGAGGCGTGCCGGCTAATTCGTGTGCAGTACGAACCGCTACAGCCACTGCTGGATCCGATTCAATCCATGGAGGATGGCGAGCATCTTTTGCATGAAGACTTCTCTAACTATGTGTTGGGATCTGCAACCCCGGTGCCCGGGACCAATATTTGTAGCCATTATAAATTGCGTAAGGGCGATATGGAGAAGGGCTTTGCAGATGCAGACCTAATTGTTGAGGGAACATATCAAACGCCCGCTGTGCAGCATGGACAAATCGAGCCACATATATCTATTGCAGATTATGATCCCTATACCGAACGCCTGACAATTTGGACGTCAACCGTGGCGCCTTATAATGCCAGACGTGAGATATCCGATATTTGGAATATTCCTATGAATCGGATCCGTGTGATTACACCTGCTGTGGGTGGCTCCTTTGGCGGAAAGATGTATGTAAAAACAGAACTGTACGCGGTGGCTTTGTCGTTAAAGACTAAGTGTCCGGTTCGTGTTATGATAAGCCGCGAAGAAGAGTTCGGCATGGCAGTTCGTGGGGCATCTGTTACCACGATTCGTAGTGGAGTGAAAAAAGATGGCACTATTACCGCACGAGAAGTAAGCACAGTCTGGGATACAGGCGCTTATGCAGATTGTGGCCCGGTGGTATGCTATCTTTCCGGACATGCTTCACCTGGCCCATATTGCATACCAAACAGCAAGGTGGATGGGTATACAGTGTATACGAATAAGAACATTAGTGTGGCCTATCGCGGATATGGTGTGCAGGAAACGGCATTTGCATATGAAAGTCACATGGATGAGATTGCACATCGCTTGAAAATGGATCCGGTACAGCTGCGCCTAAAGAATGCTTTGCGTGTGGGAGACGCAGGCTCTACCGGTCAGATTATTGATTGTGGCGGCCTTGTGGAATGTATAGAGCTTGTGGCTAAAGAAATGGACTGGGATGGCTTTAATCAGCGAGTGCGGCGTGTTGAGGAATGTAATGGGCGGAAGATCTATCGGGGACATGGAATTGCTGCCATACATAAGGGAACCGGAAATGGTTCGTGGGATTGCGCACACATTCGGATGAACGAAGATGCCAGCAGTTATTTGCTGCTTATGAGTGTCATTGAGCAGGGACAAGGTTCTACTACGGCAATGGCGCAAATGGCTGCAGAAGCTATGAACATTGATGTCTCTCAGATTCATGTGGTCCCGCCAGATACAGATACTACGCCTTTTGATGCCGGTACTACAGGAAGCCGTGCAACTTTTTGCCAAGGCAATACCATCATTGCTGCTGCTGAGGATTTCAAAAGGCAGCTGAGAGAGCTGGGGGGAAAATTCCTGGGCTGTGAGCCGGGCCTGGTAGAATTTGATCTCCGGGTTCCTAAGGGCCGGATTTGGGAAAAAGGGCACGAGGACCGTGCAGAGACTATTCACAAAATGATCCGTCGATGCCAAGAGGGACGCGGAGGCGTTATTATCGGCGAAGGCCATTTTAAAGCAAAAGGCGTAGATCGAGATAAAGAGACAGGCCAAACTCCGTTGATGACACCATTTTGGATGTATGCAGTTCAAGGAGCAGAGGTGGAAGTGGATGGAGGCACTGGTGAAATTCGTTTGGTACGTCTAGTAGGGGCTAGCGATGTTGGCAAGGCTATTAATCCGAAACATGTGCTACAGCAAATCCAGGGCGGCATGATTCAAGGAACTAGTGGAGGTATCATGGAAGAAGTGATTACTGACCGCCGGGGAATTATAGTGAATCCTAATCTCTATGACTATAAAATGATGACCACTATGGATATGCCGGAAACAGCCGATGCGTACTATACGGAGTGTGCAAACCCTGATGGTCCATTTGGCGCAAAGGGCCTTGGGGAAGGACCAGTGGCTCCTGGAGCACCATGTATTGCCAATGCGGTCTTTGACGCAATTGGAGTTCAGATTAAGGAGGCTCCCCTGACCCCGCAAAATATTCTGCAGGCTCTTGCGGAAAAGGAGGGTGCCCTATGAAACAAGTCTCAATTACTGTAAACGGCAAAGAGTATCAAAGGCTTATTCCTGAAGAAATGACTCTTTTGGCGTTTTTGCGTGAAGAAGTTGGCTTGACCGGAACAAAAGAGGGGTGCGGCGAGGGAGCCTGTGGGGCTTGCTCAATCCTTGTTGACAGAAGATTGGTGAATTCCTGCTGTTATTTGGCCTGTGAAGCAAACGGGAAACGTGTGCTGACAGTGGAAGGACTGAACCGCAAGGATCGTTTGCATCCATTGCAGCAGATTTATTTGGATGCAGGTGCCGTGCAGTGTGGCTTTTGTACGCCTGGAATGATTATGGCTACCATTGCTATTTATGCAAAAAACCGCAATCCTTCAGAAGAAGAGATTCGCAAGGGTATGTCTGGTAATCTTTGCCGCTGCACGGGGTATGTGAAAATTTTGGAGGCCGTTCGCAAAGCGGGAGAAGATGTCTCTTGGTTAGATGACATTTGCTGGTAAAGGAGGCGCTATGAGACAATTTACACACATTGATGCCCATAGCGTTGGCGAGGTGTTGGCTTTACTTGATCAGTATGGAGAAAAGGCACAGGTGAATGCCGGCGGCACGGATTTAATGACGGTTCTCAAGGGAGATATTTGCCCGGTATATCCGGAGGCGATTATTAACCTAAAAACGATTTGCGGACTTGATACAATTAGGTATTCCGAAGGCGTACTCCGAATTGGAGCAATGGCAAATTTGGCGGACATTGCATCTGATGCACAGGTGTGTAGTTTAACTCCTGCATTGGCAGCAGCTGCAGAAGCGGTGGCATCGCCTCAAATTAGGAATATAGCAACGCTCGGCGGCAATCTTTGTCAGGACACAAGGTGCTGGTATTATCGCTATCCGGCGCATTTGAATGGCGGAGTGGCTTTGATGTGTCCCCGTAAGGGCTCGGGCGCATGTCTTGCTGTAACGGGAGATAATAGGTATCATGCTATTTTCGATGCAAAACGTTGCTTTGCAGTTTGCCCATCTGATACTGCTGTGGCATTAGCGGCCCTGCATGCATCGTTGGTGTTGGAAGGGACCGGAGGAGAGCGAAGGGTCCTTGTGCAGGAGTTTTACCATCCGCTTGGAAATGTGATGGATAAACATGAAATCCTGACAGGAATCGAAATTCCTATCGCAGCTGCACGGAATTATCAATCCTTCCACAAATATGCTCAGAGAAAAGCAATTGACTTTGCGCTCTGCAGCGCCTGCGGTGTACTGAAGATTGATAATGAAGTGTGCGCTGGAGGGACTATATCCCTGGGTGCAGTAGCACCTGGGCCCCATTGCATCGATATTTCAGAGCAAATTGCCGGACACCGGCTTACACCGGAATTAATTGAAAAAGTTGCAGATTATTCCCTTTTAGGCGCACGACCGCTGAAAATGAACGAGTATAAAATCCAAATTGCAAAAACGTTGATAAAGGATGTTTTGTACGACATTCTGCGAAAAATATCAAAATAAATCAACTGTTACGTCATCCTTGACAAGGAGTGATTCCCTTGATACAGGGAATCACTCCTTGGTTCATTTACAGAAAGCAAGCGTGACAGAAACGGGGAGGACATTTATGGTACGAATTATAGTGGATGATAAACGCTGCAAAGGATGCGGATATTGTGCTGCATTTTGCCCGAAGTCTGTGTATAAGATGGGTGAAGCCTATCATTTATCAGGTTGAAAAATGCACCTTTTGCCAAATGTGTGTAAAGCGGTGTCCAGATTTTGCGATCCGCATAGAAGAAAGGTAAGGGAATTATGCAAAGCAAAAATAGAAGATTTATGCAGGGTAACGAGGCAATTACAGAGGGTGCGATCTATGCCGGCGCCAGGTTTTATGCCGGTTATCCTATCACGCCCTCATCTGAAATAGCGGAGACCTGTTCCAAAAGGATGCTGGAAGAGGGCGGAATGTTTGTCCAGATGGAAGACGAGCTGGCAAGCATGGCGGCTATTATCGGAGCATCCTTGGCGGGTAAGAAGGCTTTCACGGCAACCAGTGGCCCGGGTTTTTCTCTAATGCAGGAAAACATGGGCGTGGCACAACTAGCCGAAGTACCCTGTGTGGTGGTCAATGTACAACGTTCCGGCCCCAGCACTGGCTTAGCCACCAAGCCGGCTCAGGCGGATATTATGCAGATCCGGTGGGGTCGTCACGGAGATCAAGCTATTATTGCATTGGCACCGTCCTCTGTACAGGAGTGCTTTGACATGATGGTCAAGGCGTTTAATCTTGCAGAGCGATTTCGTACACCAGTGGTGTTGATGCCAGATGAAATTGTTGGACACATGAGAGAGACAGTCACTATTCCCGAACCGGGAGAGCTGCAGGTGGTGAACAGAACAGCTCCCAGTGGTCCGGCAGATGAGTATCTTCCTTTCCGCATTGCGAATGTTGATGATGTGGCTCCCCTGGCCTCTTATGGTAGTGAATATGTGTTCCATATTACAAGTTCCATGCATGGCGAAGCTGGCTATAGCCAAAACGACCCGAAAAATGCTCAGTTCAAGATTAGCCATCTATATGCCAAGATCTATGAGCATTTGGACGAAATTACGGAAGTGCGAGAGTTCGACACGGAAGATATGGATGTGCTCATCATTACATCTGGTAGTACAACCCGAGCGGCAAGAGAGGCTGCGAAAGAAGCCCGAGCAGCTGGAATGAAAGTTGGCGTTCTGCAGCTTATCAGCGTTTGGCCATTCCCAGATGCAGAGGTCAAAGCGTTAGCTGAACGGGCAGGAAAAGTCATTGTGCCAGAGATGAATCTGGGGCAGATGATTTTAGAAGTTAAACGAGTGCTGGATAGCACAATCCCGGTATTTGGTTTTAATAAAACAAACGGACTTGGCATTACTCCTGCAGAGATTCTTGGACGTATCAAGGAGGTCTACTGAGAGATGAGCATTGAGTATTTGATAAAGGATTCTGAAATGCCCCATATTTGGTGTGCCGGTTGTGGCGGGGGAATTGTATTGGGATCCATTTTGCGTGGAATTGATGCGCTGGGACTAACAAGAGAAAACACGGTGATTGTTACAGGAATTGGTTGCTGCGGCAAGGCTGACGATTATGTGACTACTAATGCATTTCATGGCACACATGGTCGTGCATTGCCTTTTGCAACAGGCATTAAGACGGCAAATCCGGATCTTCATGTAATTGTTATTATGGGCGATGGCGATGGAGCGACTATTGGCGGCAATCACCTCATTCATGCAGCCCGCCGCAATATTGACTTGACAGCTATAGTGGTCAACAATTCTAACTATGGAATGACGGGTGGCCAGTTATCAGCTACGACGCCTGGAGGAAAGATAACTTCTACCAGCGAGTTTGGCAATCCTGAACGTGCCTTTGATTTGTGCGGTTTGGTAGACGCTGCCGGGGCAAACTATGTGGCCCGGGGAACTGTATATCATGTTGCGCAGTTGGATAAATTGATCCAGGATGGCATCATGCGGAAAGGCTTTTCCTTCATTGAGGTAGTAAGCCCGTGTCCCACTCATTTTGGTAGACGTAACCACATGGGGGACGGAGTTGCCATGATGAAATATCTAAAAGAAAAGGGTGTTACCCCCCCGCAGTATGAAATGCTATCCGAAGAGGAGAAGAAAGAGTTCTTCCGTATCGGAAAGCTTACGGATCGCAGCGAACCGGACTACAACTCACAATATGAGGAAATCCGAAAAATCTGTATAGATGCACAGAGCAAATAGGGGGGAGAAAGTATGCGACAGGAATACATTTTAGCTGGCAGCGGCGGACAAGGCCTAGTCATGATGGGCATTATTTTGGGGCAGGCAGCAGCTGAAGAGGGGTACACTGTGGCTCAGACGCAATCGTATGGTATCGCAACTCGAGGGGGCGTATCATTTTCGGAGGTTGTAGTCAGTGATGAGGAAATTTTGTATCCAAAGACGGTGATGCCGGACTTTATCATGACGCTAACGGAGGAGACATATTCAAAGTTTCGAAGGATATATCCGGAAAGCCGAATTTTTGCGGATTTGGACGAGGTGGAGGAGCATCCCGAGGACAAGTTGCTGATTCGCGTGCCGATGAGTTCATATTGCCGATCCATTCATAATATGCGTGCGTTGAATATGCTGGCAATAGGCATGGTAGTAGGCGCCACCGGATTGATCGAGCCTGAAGTGATGGAACGGGTGATTCAAAAGAAGTTTCCTAAGGCATATGAGACAAATGTAAAAGCATTGCATAAGGGCATCGAATTTACAAAGTCCGCAAGATGAAAGGAAGAACGCTCATGAGTATTCAATCATTTGAGGAGCTGCTTTTGGCTGTCAAGAAGCTTCCGACAAAGCGATTGGCGGTGGCAGTGGCGCAGGATAGAGAGGTCCTTCGCGCCGTGGATGCTGCCTATCGAAAAGGCATCGCAGAAGCAACGCTGGTGGGCAATGAAAATGAGATTCTTCACATAGCTGAGACAGAATGTTTGGATTTGTCACCGTTTAAGATTATAAACAAAGCTGATAAAACGGAAGCCTGCCGTTACGCAGTGGATTTGGTGGCTCGAGGTGAGGCGGATTTACCCATGAAGGGCTTTGTGGATACATCTGTCTTCTTACGGGCGGTTCTCAACAAAGAGGATGGCCTGTCAGATGGCAAGCTAATTAGTCATGTGGGCCTTTTCGCTGTACCGGGGTTTGAGCGGCTAATCATCATTACAGATTCTGCTATGAACATTGCGCCGGAAATAAATGAAAAAGCTGATATTATCCGCAATGCAGTAGCAGTTGCACATGCGTTGGGGAATACATGTCCGAAGGTGGCGGTATTGTGTGCCGTTGAAAAGGTAAATCCTAAGATGCAGGCAACGCTGGATGCACAGATCTTGACAAGGATGAATGAAAGCGGAGAGATTAATGGCTGCCAAGTTTATGGACCTTTGGCAATGGATAACGCTGTTTCTTTGCAGGCGGCACTGCACAAGGGAATTCAAAATCCCGTAGCAGGAAATGCTGATATTTTGCTGACACCGGATATTGAAGCTGGGAATATACTCAACAAGGCTATAGAGTATTTTACGCCGGCAGAAAAGGCAGGAGTTATTATGGGGACAAGAGTTCCTGTGGTTTTGACATCTCGGGCCAGCTCAGATGAATCTAAGTTGAATTCTATTGCCTTGGCTGTTTTAGTTGCGTCCAAGGAAAAAACGGAGGGAGCAGAAAATGGATAAGCCATATCAAATCACAGTGCTCAATCCGGGTTCTACCTCGACTAAAATCGCTGTATATCATGATGAAAACTGTGTATTTCAAACGAGCGTCACCCATTCTGCCGCCGAATTGGCACGGTACCGGGATATTCCGGAGCAGCTTCCTTATCGTAAGGAGATGATTCTGCAAACGCTGGCAGACCAAAAAATACCAATCGATAAAACAGATGCATTTGTTGCCATATGCACAGGGCTGCCACCTATGAGTGGGGGAATATTTAGGGTAAATTCACTAATGGTGGATCATGCCCGCCAAGGACTTGGCAGTAGGCATCCCGGTAATCTGGGACCTATTCTGGCAAAGGACTTGGCAGATACTGTAGGTGTGAATGCATATATTGTTGATGCAAGTAGCGTAGATGAATTTCGGATCGAAGCGCGGCTGACAGGTATTAGTGATGTTTTACGCACTAGCCGCGGACACCCCTTGAATCAAAGAGCTGTTGCAAAAAAATTTGCAAAGGATTGCAATAAAAAATACGATGAGTTGTCTCTAATCGTTGTACATTTGGGCGGAGGAATATCTGTTACGGCTCACGACCATGGATTGATGGTAGATACCATTGACAGCACTAGGGGTGAGGGGCGAATGGCTCCAACCCGTTCAGGGGCTATTCCTGCGGTACCTCTAATCGAGCTGTGTTTTTCAGGGAAATATACAAAAACACAGTTGCTGGACCGTGTTCAAAAAATCGGGGGCTGGGTAGAGCACCTTGGTACCTCCGATGGGCGTGAGGTTGAACAACGTATAGAAAATGGTGATAAGTGGGCTGAATTGATCTTTGATGCTACAGTCTATCAGATTGCTAAGGATATCGGAGCCTGCGCTGCAGTGTTGTCCGGAAATATTGACGCGATTTTGCTTACGGGGGGACTAGCCTATTCGAAACGGTTAACAGAATCCCTAAAAAAGCGAATAGGATTTTTGGCGCCGATCCATGTGTATCCCGGTGAAATTGAGATGGAAGCTTTGGCATTGAGTACGTTGGCTGTACTTGAGAAGAAGAGCATAGCAAAAGAATACACGGGAGAGCCGGTATTTACAGGCTTTGAAGCATGGAAAGATGCTCTGGCGAAGGGCGGGTAACGATAGATGGTGATTGAAATGTATATTGGAGCGGCGGTAGCGGTGGCGCTAATTGCCTGCTTATCCATATATACCGGAGTACATATAAGAAAAAACCAGGAAACAAATAGTAATGGACCCGGAATTGTTGCAGGCCTGATTATGGGCACATTGGTGGGGGGCTCATCTACCATCGGCACAGCACAGCTGGCATATCACTATGGCATGTCAGCGTGGTGGTTTACTTTGGGTGCCGGAATAGCGTGCTTAATCCAGGCGCTCTTATATACAAAGCCCTTGCGCAAGTCCCAATGTCGCACACTGGTTGGCATGATTGGCCAGGAGTTTGGTGAGCGATCCGGCATTGTGGCCTCGTTGTTGAACTCGTTGGGCACATTCATCAATATCCTTTCCCAAATGATAGCAGCCAGTGCAGTTATTCTGGTTATATTCCCGCATATTGGAAGTGAATGGCCATTGATTATCTCTGCTGCAGTTATGGTGCTGTATGTGGCTTTTGGGGGCACAAAAGGCGCAGGCATGGCAGGTATTCTCAAGCTGTGTATGCTTTACGCCGCTATGCTACTTTGCGCAGTTGCAGCGGTTAAGCTGTTTGGCGGAGGAACAAATGTCATTTCATCTGTGCGACTTTTGAGCGAAGAGACTGGGATCGATTATTTCAGCCTTTTAGCACGCGGTGCAGGAGAGGACTTAGGCGCATGCCTGTCACTAATCTTGGGCGTTCTCACCACGCAGACATATGCACAAGCACTTCTGTCTGCAAAGACTACCCGCAGCGCAAAACAAGGCGGTCTGATTGCAGCCATTCTCATCCCGCCTATCGGCATTTGTGGTATTCTCGTAGGGCTCTATATGCGGAATATCACCGATCCAGGGACGTTTGTTTCAAAAACGGCTTTGACGCGGTTTGTTATGGAACAATTTCCTCCGCTTTTGGCGGGCGTTATTTTAGGGACGCTGTTTATTGCTTCTGTTGGAACTGGAGCAGGGCTTTCTCTGGGAATAGCCACTATTATGCGCTGCGATGTTTTGCCTCATTTTGCAAAGAAGGCAGTTGACCCCAAAAAGCAATGGATCATTATTGTGGCTGTTTTGGCCTTCGCATGTGTTCTTTCCCTGGGCTCCTTGGGTGATATTATTTTGAATTTTGCCTTTATGTCCATGGGGCTGCGCGGAACGGTACTATTTATCCCGCTTTGCTTTGCGCTGTGGTTGCCAGGGAAAATCAATTATAGATTTGCACTGCTTTCTATGGTGATAAGCCCGCTTGTAGTGCTGGCATTCGGCACAGTTCTTTCAGGTTATACTTCCATTGATCCGCTGTTTATGGGCGTTCTTTGCTCTGTGGTTATTATGGCAGTCGGTTTTGCGCACAGAGAACATGCGACGATCCAAGGAAGGAGAGGGACATAACGGTGAATGGAACCATTGCTGATTTATTTGGTTTCTTAGCAATAGCTACTACATTGTCTGTTTTTATTCAAAAAAATCAGACGACCCTTATTATTATGAAAGTAATCGTCAATATGCTGTGGGCGGTATACTTTTTTTTGCGCAGCTATTGGGGAATTGCCGCATCATATTCCGCATGTGCAATTCAAGTTGTGGCGGTATTGCGGGGGGTAGTAGCGTTGAACTCTGGCAAGAAGTGGGCCGCTGGAAAGAAATGGCTATGGGGGTTCATCTTATTGGGCTGGGTTGGTAGTATAGCTACATGGCAGGGGCCGGTGTGTTGGCTATCAGCAATCAGTTCAATGTGCGCTACAATTATGCTTTGGTGCAAATCTGCACAGCATGCTCGATGCTGGGGGATTGTTACCTATGTTACATGGGGGATATATGCGTGCCTTACTAGTAGCTACTTGGCTCTGGTGTCCAGTGTTGTTGCCATGATTTCTATTGCCGTGGGGTTTATCCAATATCAAAAAGCAAGTACTAAAAAACTCTAAGGAGAAAAAGACATTGATCGCCGCCTCCGTTTGGAATGATGTGCCGAGGCATCATTCCAAAC
>ERZ773181.1619-NODE-1619-length-17181-cov-2.923158_pt1 | contig 17181 bp, 8 predicted proteins | sample MGYA00581001_ERZ773181 | MGnify/ENA primary metagenome ERZ773181 (study PRJEB29015, sample SAMEA2737780) | human gut metagenome | biome: human gut; feature: human-associated habitat; material: faeces | place: China | collected 2012 ... | reverse complement strand
GTAACAGTGTATACAGCACCTCCGGCACCACCGGTGGTATATTTTCCTGCTCCGTCGGCACCGGGGAAGGCGAGAACTTTGGAACGATCCGGGGTAGGATAGTCCTTTGATGTTTTTTCAACCGAAATGGCAGGTTGCATGGCTTGTCCCACTAGAGGAAAAGCCAATATCAAACTACAGATTGCTAATATATTCTTTTTCATTACTAATTTATCATTTGGGTTCGAATTTACTAAATTTATTCTATAACACTGCCACCTGTCGCACCATTTACCATGATTTCGTGCACCAGACTATTGAGATACATTTCCAGATTAGTGTACTTCCCGTTTTTGTCAATAGTCGTTTCTTTTCCATCAGCAGATTTCTTGGGATTCAAACCATATTCTTCTTCCCAGTAGTCGGGAATACCGTCACCGTCCGTATCTTTCACGTTTGCATTGGTTACAGATTTCAGAACATCGTAGGGATCATTTACTCCTAAGGCTGTGCAGACATCTTTCGGGTCGTTGATATATCCACTTTTGTTTTGTGAGTAGCCGGAAAGACCTTCCCATTTGCTGGCATCTCCCGTGCAACTTGCTTTTCTGTTTTTAACGTCGCTAATTATCAACTCGTCGACTTTATCACGATAGTTGCTGGCTCCTGCATAGCTCATCACACGTTCATAAGCCTCATCCGGCGTATGAGTTCTTACATTTCCTGTCTTAACTACCGGTGAACTTGATTTTATCTGGGTATGTTGGTTCCAAAGCTCCGTAGTTGCACAGTTTTTATTATCCATTTGTTCAAATACGCCTTTTGTCCAGTTATCATTGCTAACAGTCGTATTGCCTACCACTTTATTTCCGTCGATATAAAACTTCCCCCAAGTTTGAAGCCATTTTTTGTAAGCTTCGCCGGAGTAATTTTCCGGATATACATCCGGCTTGGCGATACGGTAAGCACGGTCTGCTTTACCGCTTTCATCGGTTCCGGGGCCTGGCTTGTAGTAGTTGTTAACGATATTCACGTGTTGCGCTTCACCACCGTAGCAGCCTTCGCCTCCCCAATTGTAGTAAACATTGTTGCGCATATCCACTCGCTCTCCATCGTTGTTGTTCAGTGCTAATGTAGTATATCGGGGACCAAGGCGTGGAACACGGCTTTCGCAATGGGCTATCAGGTTATGGTGGTAAGAGGCATAGTTTCCTCCCCAGTTACCGCCATATCCGTGAGAAGCGAATTTACCTGTGGCAGCATTGATCTTTACATCAGTCACACGTAAGGCTTGATAAGCTAAACACCATTGTACGGTAGAATTTTGCATACCATAGACAGAAAGACATTCATCGCTTCCCCAGCTTACTGAACAATGATCGATGATTACATTTTGTTTGTCACAACCTCCTAATCCGTCGCAGTCTACGTTAGAGTTTCCGGGGCGAAAACGGATGAAACGAATGATGATATTGCTGGAATTAATCGTAAATGGGTAATTGGCGATACAGATACCGCCCGGTGATGTTTGTCCGGCAATGGTCAGATCATCTTTCTGGGTTTTTAATTCCGATTTCAAATAGATGGTACCCGACACATCAAATACAATCGTTTTAGGACCGTCTTGTTTCATAGCCCAGCGCAGACTTCCGCTGATACTTCCACTGGTGTCGTCTTCAAGGCTAGTCACATGATAAACTTTTCCTCCGCGTCCTCCGGTGGTATTGCGACCGTGGCCTTCGGCGTATGGGAAAGCAAGAAGTTCTCCATAATCCAGTTGCTTGACATCAGAAGATGTCCCACCTGGATTATTTGTTCCTCCACCTGTATCATCTACAGGATCGTCGGAAGAGCATGAGGTACATAATCCTGCGATGCTGAATGCAATAGCTACATAAAATAGAGATATTTTCTGCTTCATTATCTTTTAACTGTTTGGGGATATAGACGATTTATTTGTTGGGATACAACGTTTCTACCAGACTGTTGAGGTAAACCTCCAGATTGGTATACGTTTTACTTAGAGTATATTTGGAACCGTCGGCCTTACTTTTGGGGTTCAAACCGTTGGCAGTTTCCCATTCATCAGGGATGCCGTCGCCGTCGGTGTCTTTCGGACCGGTTTCCTTTTTATATTCCGGCCAGCCACCTACATCGCTGGCTTTATCAATGAGTCCCTTTTCACTGCCATTGCTGCCGTCTGCCGTATAATCTCCGTTGCGAACGTTGGCTATGATGCGTTTATCGACATCATCATATTTTAAGGAAGCACCGGCATACTTTAATACTGATTCATAAGCTTCTTTTGCCGATTGAGTGAATTCGGATGCATCTTCGGAAATAGTAAATTCGTTACTTGACTGAAGTGCTTTTTCTCCTCCATCGGGTAAAGGAACGGCTTCTGTTGCATTGGGGTGTAACCCTTGCCAGTTGTCATTGTTTACAGAAGTAAGCAGAGATTGATATTCGGCTTTCAATTCAGGACATGTGCCATCAAAATAGTTTCCTTTCAGATAAAAAGTACCCCATATACCTTTGGTGTTTTTATTTGTACCGTCATCACCGTTAGGTTGGAAGATACGGTTTACAATATTTTTCTTGGTATTGGTAACTGGTCCGGGCTTGTAGTAGTTGTTCACGAAATTATAGCTTCCTCCTTCTCCTGCATAGCCACCATTGGTCGGTCCCCAGTTATAGAAAACATTTCGTAAATCGACTTTTTCATTTTCCGGTTTCCCTGTATAGCGGCTACCGCATAAACGTGGTGTACGGCTGCTGTGGTGGGCTAATAAATTGTGGTGGAATGTAGCGGGTGATCCTCCCCATATTCCTCCGTAACCGTGATTACCTTTGGTGTGTACCGAACGATTCAAACTTTCGCTGATGATACACCATTGCATGGTAAAGTTAGTGTTATCGTAGAAAGAAGCACATTCATCAGTGCTCCAACTCATCGAACAATGGTCAATGATAATATTTTTATGTTGCTTTCCCCACAGTGCATCACCACTGTCGGCTTCTGCTTCTGTTGTAAAGTTGTCCGATCCCATGCGGAAACGCATGAAACGGATGATTACGTTGTCCGCCTGTACGGATACGGGATGTCCTTTCAGGCAAATACCGTCACCCGGTGCACTCTGGCCGGCAATCGTTACATCTCCGTTGGTTATCCTCAAGGGGCTTTTCAGTTCTATCAATCCACTTACTGCAAATACGATCGTGCGCTTTCCCGTGCGATTTAATGCGTAGCGTAATGTTCCTTGTGTTGTCTTATCGTTGTCTTCAAGCGAAGTTACTATATATACATCTCCGCCTGCTCCGCCGGTAGTATAACGACCTGCACCGTAAGCACCCGGAAAGGCATAACGCGTTTCGGCAGGTGTCTCTTCTTCACCACCTTCGTTCTCATTACCACCGTTACCGGTATTCTGTCCCGGTGTTTCATCAGTGATACTTGGGTCTTCGCTGCTGCAAGCAACCGATAGGTTGATTACACAGAAGCACAATAATCCCATTTTAATAGATTTGAGCATACAAATTATCTTTTAAAAAAATAGAGTTCTTTGTCTCATACATTATATTTGCTGATGATGTGACAAAGAACTCTTTATTAAATCTTATTGGTTTTATTCGCTTACTGTACCGTACTGGCTTACAGTTTTCACTGTATAAATATTGCTTTCGTCAGTGTTGGTCAGTGTAACGGTAGTGTCTGTCGTTTGCCCTGCATAGTTACCATTCATAAAGATGAGGTAGCCGGCAGCACCGGATACTGCATCCCATGTCAGAGTGTTTCCCGACAGATTGACATTGGTAGGTGCTGCAAGGGGAGTTTCCATATACTCTTTCGGGTTCCAGCTGTCAATAGTTATTATATTCTCATATGTATATTTAGCAGCTTCGGATGCTGTTAGCACTGAACTAGTGAAGGAAACGTTTCCGGAGGTGATTGTTTTACTTTCCGCAATCATATTTCCATTCTTGTCGATAGTGTTATATTCAGCATATAGTGTAGGTACTTGTCCACCATATCCCCAGTGTGAATCTATAATATCCATTTTCAACTTGGTGTTGATCCAGACAGTTTTCGTGGTTGTGGCTTGGGAACGTCCGAATGAGAATTTTGTATCATCACCGTTTACCGTACAATCTTTTATAACATATCCGTATTTATCGCTTTCACTGGTACGCGAAGCAGTTATAACGCTACCACCGTCATTGCCTGTATTATAGAATGTACTGTTTTCGATAAGTACATCGCCACTTCCCCAGATATAATCTGTATGACCTTCAATCCATGAGTTATAAACGTATGCACGATGAGGGGTTGTATTGTTCCAATAACGGGTCCACCATGTATCCTGATAGGAGACAAGCAAACAATTATTCAAAGCAAAGCGGTCTTCACGGTTTATCAAGGCTTCTGCCTGTCCGTTTTTACCTAAACCACCAGTGTGACGATTTGAGAATGCACCATAAAGATTGATGATTGAAATGTTTTCAGCATAAAAATCTGTGGCTTCAATCAACACTACTGTGTTTTGCTCTTCACTATATCCGGCTTTGCGGGCTGGTGAGTTTTCGTTGAAAATAGAATAAGGCCATGAGGTAGCATTACTTGAATCATCTACACGGTTTACTGCAAACTGGATTTTAACACCATCGCGGCTCTCACCGATTAAATGAACAAATGGTTTATTCTTATTGATCCGGACACATTCATTATAAGTTCCGTTGGCTATGAAGATTTTATAAGGACTGGTAGGTGGGGTAGTGATGGCGTTGATTGCAGCCTGGAGAGTAGTGTAATCACCATTCCCTTTTGAATCAACAATTGCATCGAATACTTTTCCACCGCCCGAAATTTCAGATTTGGCAGTAAAGCTTAAAAAGAAGTCTTCGTCGTAAGCTCTTCCCTGCATATCCGTTAATGCTCCGGCAGGAACTTCGAAAGTACATTCTTTGTTTTCCATACCAGAGAAGGTATAACGTACTTTTTCGTAGTTGATGGATACACGCACTACTCCTCCGTTGAAATAGATTTCTGTATCCGGAGCCTGACGCATAGCTTTGCTGAAAGTCAGTTCTACATATCCGCTCGGACCTACTACATCACCATCATTGATATTCTGTGAAATCAGAACAGGGATGCTTGTATCTTCTGCATCATCGTTGTCATTACAGGAAGCACCTGTAAGAATCAACAAGAACAGAAGTAAGTATTTACTTATTGTATTGATTGAATTTGTATTCATAATATCTGTTGCTTTTTAGAGAAGATTCTCCGTCAAGTAAATGCAAATTCCAGACTTGACGGAAAACCTTGTAGTTTTATTTAGTTATTTGTTCCAACGTTGGTCACCGATGACTTTGTATTCTTCAGAAACATTGTTGCCATAAGTCAATGTGAATTCGGAATTAGAATCAGTGCATGAGAATAATTCAGATGAACTTAAAGTCATAGTGTCATATGTTGTAGAACTAGTTGTATTAGTGAATTTGAAGTCACTAGTAGCATAAACTTTCTGCCAACTAACATTTGACGGTGCAACTGTTGCCGAATTAAAGACTTTATAATTAGTGTTACTTGCAGCGAACAAAGTATTTGAAACATTAAATGTACATGTTGCTCCAGTAATATCTCTCATTAATTGCTCACCAGATGTTGTTAAGCCATAGAACGTACAATTTTCAATATTAGTAGTGACATTCTGTTGAGTGTTTGCTGTTCTTACTATTGATGAAGCGGCTCCAATGAAGTTTGCAATGGTAGAATTGGTTAGATTTAATTTGAGAGATGCGAGAGAACCTGCACCACTACTTCCTGTTATATCGCTTGCATGTAGAATGCCATAATGTCCACCTTGTAATCCTTTGATAATACAATCGTCAATTTCTATTGTTGTATTTGCATTACTTGTTGTTTTACGTACACGAATAACACCACGGAAATCTCTTATCATACAAGATGAGATAACTAACTTTTCTACAGAACCAGAATTAGTCTTACCTTGATTATCCAAATAAATGACAAAATTGCCACCTTTATTTGTAGAATAAATATCTAGATTATAGAATTCAATCTTTTTACATTGTCCAGAGAAATCAATGTTATTAATTTCTACACTTGGTTTTGTTTCGCTTCCCCAGAATACAATTTCCTCAATGTCAGCAGGAATACTGTTATTAGGCAGAATTATTGATGCATCGTTGCTTATATTAATCAGTACCTTTCCACTCAAAGTAGACCAATCTACATTTTCCCATTCTATTTCAGTATAACCCGTCGGTTTACCTTTCTTAGTTGTAAAGGTGATACGGGAACATATAGAGCCGTTTGCGAAAGCATAAGCCGTATATTCCGTACTGGAAGCCAAACCTGTGATTGCCACCTTATGTGCAGCAATATCTGCTGGTGATAATTGGGTTCCTGATTCAGGTACTCCTTCGGTAGAAAGAACACAAGCATATTCATCTACATCCACCGTTTCTTCCCATGAGAATACAGCTGAATTTGCTGTTATATCACTGATGGTAGATTCGATTTCCAAACCAGGGATGGTAACAGTCTGTGAACCACGCGGATTATTTCCATTATAAATAGTAATCGTGTATTCAGTGAATGACTTCAAATTTTCAACCCATGCTTCACCTGCGGCAGCTTCTGTTGACGAAATAACACGTGAAGTTGCTTCTGTGGCACCCGTTTCCATGATTTCGAAATGATCGACTGCTAATCCGGCTTCCCATGACATACGTACTTTTCCTTGACCTTCAGGTAAGTCTTCAGTAGTTGGAATATTTAGGATAGCTTCTTCCTTAACTGAAGCAAAAGTCTTTTTATAATTTACCCAGCGAGATTCTTTCTCTCCGGAAATAGACTTGATACGCATATAATAAGTCGTATTTACCGCCAGATTATCCATTGTGTAAGGTGACTGCTTGATCCGGTTGGCAGGATCATTTCCATAAACGATATTTCCATTTTCTTCTGATCCCATTGGAGTTTCGTCAGTCATCTCGTTAGGACTAATCTCGATAATGTAATAGTCGGTATTAGATGTTGAGCTCCAAGTTACTACCGCTCTGGCTACTTTACTGTCTGTTTCTATACTGATTCCGTTTTCATCAGTTCCGAAAGGACGGCTATAGGAAGAGTCAATATCCCAATCACTTTTCTCTGTACACGAAGATACAGCCAAAGAGGTCAGGAGCATGAAAGCTCCCATTCCCAATATATTTTTTATATTCTTCATCATTTTACGATTTTAAGATTAATCCGAATAACCATAAGAGTTATGTAATTTACCGTTTGAGGTAGAGATGGTTGTAGAAGCTATCGGCAATAAATAACGATTCTTCACAGCCTTGTTCAATCCGCCAGAAATACTAGGCAAGTTTACTTTCAGATTCTTTTGCTCCTTGTCACTGGTTTCAGCTCCGAAAAAGCTCTTGTTTTCATATTCTCCACCTACTTTAGCTCCAAATACGAGAGAAGTCATATCGATATACATCGGATTGTCCGTGCGATATTTATAGTTCACATACTGTGGATATGTACCATTATACACTGCATTTGTATATTCGTTTTTGAATTCGTCTATTTTTTCGCTCAACAGGTTCCAACGGATTAGGTCGAACTTACGAACACCTTCTCCTGCCAGTTCCCATGCATTTTCGTCAACAATTGCATCGAAGAAGTCTTTTCCCATTAGAGCAGTCCATGCAGCATCACGTTTGGTTGCATCGGTGAAAGCACGGTCGTGTACTTCTTTCAGGGCTGCTGTGGCTGTTAATGTACAACCTTCGGCTGTTGCACCCTTACCATAAAGTTCGTTCACAACTTCGGCATACATCAGCAATACTTGCGGATAACGCATTTTCACTACGTTGATACCGGAACAAACTTTCTGATCGCTGGCCAATACAGCTGCGTACCATTCAGAGTTTTCCATCATCTTACGATAATCCCATTTTCCACAATAAAGACCGAAAGGAGCATTTCCTAACATATATTCTTTAAATACTTTGGTGTTTTTGTCTGTAGAAAGTTGTGAAATAGCACAAGTCAGATCGCGGCGGATATCTCCTTCGCCAAATGACAGATAATAAGGAGCAGTCAGTTTCAACTTACCGGATGAGTTACCTTTCGGACCAAATAGGGAACTGGCACCGTTTATACGATATCCGATAGTATATCCCAGCTCACCACTTTTGTTTAGTCCCATTGGAATCTCGAACAGGTTTTCTTGATAAGTCTGATCTAGTTGTCCGATATTTATTAAACGCCAGTATTCTTCTACAGAAGGATTCAGTTTATGTTTTCCTGAACTGACAACAGCTGCCAGATGTTTTTCGGCCAATTCGAATAGTTCTCTACGTTTGGTATCGCTGCAACGTTGAGTAGGATAAGTAGCGTCACTGTTATCTCCGGTGATATATCCGTCTTTAGCTTGTTCGCGGATAGCATATCCGGCACGTGTCATTGCAATGTTAGCCAAGAGAGCGTGAGCATAGCCTTTGCTTACATGTTCGGTTGTATAACCGTCTTCACCAGCCCAAGGTAAATATCCGATAGCTTCCTCGAGTTCAATTATCAATTCATCCATGATATCGTCACGATCTGCCTTTCCAATGTAAACATTAGACAGGTCGCTGTTGGAAGATTCTGTTTTGAAAGGAATATCACCGAACAAGCGGATCAGATCGAAATAAATCATCGCACGCAATGTCATCGCTTCTGCACGGAATCTCATCATGCTGGTACGGGTTGCTCCTGCTTGTTGTATCAGTTGGCTATTGTTTATACCATCTACTACCAGATTCGCATTCTCGATTACTCCGTACATGGCATCCCATACTTTGGAAAGTTGTGACCATCCCGGATTAGCGTTGTAGTTCATATTACCACGTTCGCTGGACGTGTTGCTTGCATCCGTACCCAAACCGTCAATCAGTTCACAGTCGGTATTGGTTCCGGCAATGATAGGTAGGAAGTTAGAATAAGTCTGGTCTTGCGTCAGGCTGCCGTAAACTTTATTAAGTGCCAATTCTGTATAATAGGCATTATTAAAAGTTGATTCATTATCCAATTCAGACGGTGAGGTCTGATTCAGGAAGTCCGAACAGGAAGACAGGGCAATTAACCCCAGCCCCAGGAATAATGTCTTATATATTTTCATACGATCAATCTGTTTAATGTTTTAATTAGAATGTAACGTTAATACCACCCACAAATGTGCGGCTCTTAGGATAAGCGGCGTAATCTATACCCGGAGTCATCGCATTTTTCTTACTGCTTGTATCGACTTCAGGGTCTGCTCCGCTGTAGTTAGTCCAACAGAACAGGTTATATCCTGTCAGATAGATTCTCACATTCTGCATAAACGCTCTCCTTACAATTGTTTTCGGAAGAGAGTATCCGATAGTAATGTTATTCAAACGCAGGAATGAGGCTTTTTCTACTGCATAATCAGTCAGCTGCATGGTAGTAGCGCTGGCCGGATTGTACATATTGGCGTTAGCGTTTATTTCATTCAGACGTAATCCTGCTGTTGTCATGTCTCCATAGGTATTGAGGACATCTGTAGAGCTGGACGACAGGTTCAAACCAGTTTCCGGATCAATCCATGTGTAACGGTTAGACAATCTGAAATCATTGTTTAAGTTATAACCGGTTCTTGAACCTGAACGGAAAGAAGCTGCCAGTTTTGTTCCATTGACAATTACATTTCCGAGAGAGTAGTTGAAGAATACATTGAAGTCGAAATTACCTACGCGACCATCGAATCCAAAACCACCGGTTGTAGGAGCGATAGTGTTACCCAAACGTTGTTTGAGAGGGTTACCATCTTTATCACATTCCAGTTTCAAACCACCCGGATAGTATTTACCACCGGTGATAGTAGGACTGTTATCTTGCATTCCGTCTTTTAATCCCCATTCGCTACCTGCCCAAACCAGTTCGCCGGTAGGGTTGGTGACAGGATCATATACAGTATAATAACCGTTTGTCTTATATCCCCAAACTTCACCCAAACGTCCGCCTTTCTCTACGCGGAAGTCTTCGTATTTGGCCATTGTACTACCTGACCAGTTACTACTTTGCCAGGGAGAGTCTGTATTCAGTTTATCAATGCGGTTGCGGTTGTAAGCAATGTTGGCATTGAAGTTCAAAGAGAAATTCTTTTTATCAAATAAAACAGCACTAACAGACAATTCTACACCTTTATTGGATGTCTGTCCGAAGTTCTTGTACTGATAGTTATATCCGGAGAGAGAAGGAATTTCAGTACGCATCAATAAGTCTCTGGTTGTATTCCAGTAAAAGTCGATAGCACCGGAGATACGATTGTTCCAGAATCCATAGTCAATACCGATGTTACGGGTGACTGTTGTTTCCCACTTCAAATCGGGGTTGTATAAGTTCGTTCCATGTTCCAACATGGTAGTGCTTTCTCCGTTGAAGAAAGGATTGCGTGCATCATTACCTCCCAAAGAGTAAGTGGTGGAAAGCAAACCGGAATTGATACGGTTGTTACCGGCAGTACCGAAGCTTAAACGTAGTTTCAAAGCTGACAGCCAGTCTTGAGTGTTACTCATGAAAGCCTCGTCAGAGATACGCCATGCCAAAGCTGCTGACGGGAAAACACCCCAACGATTTCCGGAACCGAACTTGCTCGAACCGTCTGCACGTACTGTAACAGCAAGCAAGTATTTATCCATCATAGTATAGTTCACACGACCAAAGAATGATAATATGTTTTCTTTTGCAGCAATGGTAGATTGGTTGGCTAAAGCTTTGCCCGAACCCATATTTGCTTTCATATCATCGAAATTCATAGTAACAGGGAAAGCTACAGATACATTTTCTATTGATTTCCTTTGGCTGCTGCTTACTTCATGTCCGATCAATACATTGAGTTTATCACGACCTTTGAACAGTTTTTTGTTATCATAGGTCAATGTGTTGGCATTACGCCAGCTCATCGTCTTTTCTCTCAACAGGTAGGCTTGTGGCTGACCGTTATATCCATATTTAGAATTAGATACTGCATCTACTCCCCAATACTGTTCTGTATCGTCAAACTTCCATCCATATCCGAATTCGGAACGGAATGTCCAGTTCTTGAATGGTTTCCAGTTTAAACCTACATTGTAGTTCTGGTTGAAAGTATTGCGGGTTTTATCCGTTGCAAGCAGACGTTCCAATGGAGATTTCTGTTGTGCCGAACTGTTTTCTTCGTCGTCATCACTGTATTTAAGTGAATCAACCGGACGGAATACGGTAGCATTAGCCACAGTTGAATTGGCAGCATTGGATTCATTGGTATCAGCACCACCACCTAAACCGTCAATGGTAGAGTTACTTAACCGGGCGTTAAAGTCCAGTGTCATCCATTTATTCAGTTCTGATTTAATTTTTGCATTTACATTGTCTTTTTTGAAGCCGGAATTAAGCATGATACTTTTTTCTTCATTATGGGCATAGCTGACACTATAAGTCATTTGCTTGGTTCCGCCACTTACATTAATGTTATATTGTTGCTGGTTTCCAGTACGTCCGAACATCTCGTCTTGGTAATCGGTACCATCAATAGAACGCCAAATATCCATATCGGCAAAGTTTCCATAATCCAGAGAACCGATTTCACGCTGATAAGCAACGAAATCGTAAGGACTCAAGACTTCAGTCAGTTTGGTTACCTGTTTAAAACCGAAAGAAGCACCGAAGTCTACTTGCGTTTTACCTTCTTTTCCGCTCTTGGTAGTAATGATGATTACACCATTTGCACCACGGGCACCATAAATGGCTGTGGAAGAAGCATCTTTCAATACGTCGATGCTTTGAATTTCCGAGGGAGCGATATCACTAATGCTTGAAACAGGGAAACCGTCTACAATATATAAAGGAGAGTTATCCTGTGATAGTGAACCACCACCGCGAACACGGATCTTTATATCTGCATCGGGAGAACCTTCAGTAGTAGTAACACTAACTCCGGCAAGTTTACCGGTAAGGGCTTCAGATGCACTTGCTACTGGTATAGCAGCTAAGTCTTTGGCACTAACAGAGGCTACAGAACCGGTTAAATCTCTTTTATTGACCGTACCGTAACCAATTACTACGACTTCGTCCAAAGCTTTCGAGTCGTCGACCATTTGTACATTAATTGTTTTTCTACCTTGAACGGCTACTTCTTGAGTTTTCATACCTATGTATGAAATAACCAATGTTTTTTTGCCATCAACTTTAATAGAAAAATTACCATCTAAATCTGTAATCGTACCATTGGTAGTATTACCTTTTTCTACAACAGAGGCTCCAATAACAGGCTCTCCGCTGGTGTCTTTCACGTTACCTTTTACGGTAATCGTTTGCGCAGATACGCTAAGCGATATTGCTGAAAATAGTATTAGCAATAAGGAGCGCATGTTTTTCACTTTGTTAGACATTCTTTGCATGTTTATTAATTAATGGTTGTTGTTTGATATTTCATAAAAAATCCCGATGAGAGTTCATTCATCGCTACAAAAGTATGAGAATGAAGATATAGTGATGTGCAATATTTGTTTTTCACCTCGTATTTTTTGTTTTTTAGTTTGTTGCGAGGTGTAGTTATTAGCTTTGAAGGGTGTTATTTGTGTTCTAAAGGCCGGCAAATATACGAATCAGAGATTTATAAATTGATTTTTTCACCGGTTTTTATCCGGCATTCATCGGAATTTATACCGTAAATCAACTGAAAAGCCTGTGGAAGCATAGGGAAATGATGTATCTTTGAACCATTAATCAATTAATAATAGAAACAATGGAAGAGAAACAAAATTTTCCCCGTGCTACAGGCTTTTCCGGTAAAATACTGATAGCTTTGCTTTTTATCCTTTCCGGGATTCTACTGTTTGCCCGTAATATGGGATGGATAACTTCAGAAGTATTTGATTTGATCGTATCCTGGCATTCACTCCTTATATTATTAGGTATATATGCTATGATTCGTCGCCATTTCATCGGTGGAATCATCCTTTTGCTGATAGGTGTGTATTTTTTGATTGGAGGGCTTTCCTGGTTACCGGAAAATTCACAGGCAATGGTGTGGCCCCTCGCTCTGATAATAGCAGGTGTTTTATTTATCTTCAAACCCGGCAGAAATAAGAGGGCGCAATGGGCTCGTCAGCATACAATGGAACATCGTCGGCAATGGATGAAGATGCATCAGGGTAGACCCGGCATGAACTTTGAGAGTGAGCAACAACAATCGGAATCAGTAGATGGCTTTTTGCGTTCGGAGAATGTCTGGGGAGCTGCACGTCACGTAGTACTTGATGAGTTGTTTAAAGGAGCCATGATTCGTACCTCTTTCGGGGGGACGACTATTGATCTTCGCCATACCCATATTGCACCGGGAGAAACCTATATTGATTTGGATTGCAGTTGGGGAGGAGTCGAGATTTATGTCCCGTCGGATTGGACAGTCGTCTTCAAATGCAATGCTTTCTTTGGAGGATGTGATGACAAACGCTGGCAAAATGGGAATGTAAACAAGGAGAATATATTGGTCATTCGTGGAACGCTTTCTTTCGGAGGCTTGGAAGTTAAAGACTAGCGTATGAAACCACATCCGATAATAGATTATCCATTCCGCTGGATTCCGATGCTGGTGCTGGCGTTGATTCTGGTTGCGACACAGGTGGCTTTAGTCTGTGGATATACCGGAAACGACTATCTTCCTGCTCTGGTAGATGGAGTGGCAACAATTGGTTGGCTGGCAGCCATAGCCTATTTGGCCTGGTTTGTGGTCGGTCTTGTTTCGTTGTTCCAGACGGATATAATCATGATAATCGTTGGAAGCCTGTTATGGCTGGCGGGTAGTTTTATGATCTGTGATATCATGGTGAGGATTGTAGGCATATCCTATATTCCTTTTGCGCAGACCATACCTTTCCGGTTATTGTTCGGGCTGCCAACCTTGATTGCCATTACTTTATGGTATCGCCTGATCGTAACTAAAGAAGAAGTACAGAATCAGGAACTGGATAAAGAATTGGCTGCACATCAGCTAACTGTGACCGAACAACAAGGAGAACCACAGACAGAATTAATAGATCGCATTACGGTGAAAGACGGTTCCCGCATTCATCTGGTAAAGACAGACGAACTGATCTACATACAAGCCTGTGGAGATTATGTAATGTTGATAACCCCTACCGGAGAATATCTGAAAGAACAAACTATGAAATATTTTGAGACCCATCTGTCTCCTGATACTTTTGTGCGTGTGCATCGTTCTACGATTGTCAACGTAACACAAATTTCGCGGGTCGAGCTTTTCGGAAAAGAAACTTATCAGTTGTTATTGAAGACTGGCGTGAAACTTAAAGTAAGTCTTTCCGGTTACCGGTTATTAAAAGAGCGGCTGGGGATCTAAAATTTGTTCAATCTTATCATAAAAACTGATTTTTCCCCCATATCGGTCAAAAAATGAATGTCAGAATGAAAAGCTTCCACTACTTTTGTTTCCATCATCTAATAATGTGAATAAGGAAATGAAAAGAAAATTAGTTTATGTTTGTCTGCTGGCAATGGTTGCGGGAGGAATGATGTCCTTTTCCTATGACATACCCGAAAAACAGGAGACAGGCGGCCGGGAAGATCGAGTGATCTCTTTTCCCGGAGCTGAAGGACACGGTAGATACACGACAGGCGGCCGTGGTGGTAAAGTGTATCATGTGACTTCTTTGGAAGACGATGGTTCGCAGGGGACTTTACGTTGGGCTTTGAAACAAAATGGACCTAAAACGATTGTCTTTGATGTGGCAGGGACGATTCATCTGAAATCGGAATTACGAACAGGGAAAGATCATCTCACCATTGCAGGACAGACTTCTCCCGGAGGAATCTGTCTGGCTGATTATGGCTTTTCTATTAATTCTAATAATGTAATTATCCGTTTTCTTCGTTTCCGCCCCGGAGAAGCCAGTGGGAAAGAACCCGATGGGTTGGGCGGCTGTGATAAGAAAGATATTATGGTAGACCATTGCTCTGTCAGTTGGAGTGTAGATGAATGTCTTTCCGTTTATGGTATGGAAAACTCTACGGTACAATGGTGTATTGGCTCTGAAGCATTAAGAAAAGCGACTCATGTAAAAGGGGCACATGGATATGGAGGCAATTGGGGAGGACATAAAGCTTCTTATCACCATAACCTGATCGCTCACTGTGAGAGTCGCGTGCCTCGTCTGGGCCCTCGTCCTTCTACATTAGCTCTTGGCGAATGTGTTGATATCCGGAATAATGTTTTCTACAACTGGGCTGGAAACGGTTGCTATGGCGGGGAAGATCAGCATGTCAATATCGTCAATAACTATTATAAACCGGGACCGGCAACAAAACAGGCTTCCAAACAGGTGCAATATCGTATTGCCAAAGTCGGAGTTTATCCGCAAGCTTATGTTTACGTTGATGGAGAACCCAAAAAGAACTTAGCTTTTCAACCTTACCTGCAGAAATGGGGAACTTTCTATATTGATGGAAATAAGATAGAAGGTAACAACAAAGTTACTGCCGATAACTGGACGGACGGAGTCTATGCCCAGTTGAAGAATGATGAAAAAGTAGATTTCCTCTGGACAGAAGATGCCAAAGAATCTATCCGTCTGAAAGAACCTCTTGATTTTGGAGTAATCACTACTTATTCGGCTGACAAGGCTTATGAACAGGTGATGAATTATGCAGGTTGCTGTAATTATCGTGATGAAGTAGACAAACGTATCATTTCCGACACCCGGAAAGGAACGGCAACTTTCACCGGAGAAGGAAATAAACCCGGATTTATCAATAGCCCCAAAGACACAGGCGATTCTCCCTGGCCGGAATTATCAATAACAGGTCTTTCGGCACCGGTAGATTCGGACGGTGATGGCATACCTGATGAGTGGGAAATAAAAAACGGACTTGATCCGAATAATCCCGTAGATGGAAATACAAAAACGAAAGATCCGAATGGACAATATACGAATCTTGAGGTATATTTGAATAGTTTGGTGCAACATATAGTCGATGCACAGAACAAATAGGTAATCAGCAATTCCCCGTTCAATGCGGAGAATTTAGATGATATGCCCTTCAGGTGTTTTATGATAACATTTGAAGGGCATATCTTTTTTGTGCATGGCTATACCAGAGGGGCACTTTTTTACCCCAGTCCGTTTTTTACTCCTTTTCTACTAAATCTTACTCTATCTTCTCTTGCTTAATCCTCAATTTTGCACTGGTGAAAGAACAAAAAAATCACTCTAGCGAAAAACATCATTAATGTACAATGAAAATCTAAACAGAATGAGAAACATGAATTTATTATTCCGGAGTATGAATTCTCCTTGAAAAGCGACCCTGTTCTTTGGGTGAAAAGGACCATAAAAAGGTGGTTGTATTTTTATATTGTATATCTTTAAACTGTATAAACTAATATTTATGAGACATCTAACAAGAATTTTATTTTTATTATTTCTCACCTTTTTCTCTTGTTCACAGCAGGTGGAGGATGGATGGGAGTCTGATGAGTTACCTTGTGAGCACGAAACGCATCCTGTAAGCGTTAGTTTTAGCCGTGCAAGTCTTGAAACCTTTACCGAAGAAGGCATAACGGAGATTGGCATTTATGCGTATCTGAAAGATTCTATGGTATATGGAAAGAATCTTTCTTTAAATGATGGAAACTTACAAATAGATCTTCCTCTCGGAGAAAATCTGCAAACTTTCGCTGTAGCAAATGCGGATCATCTGACCGATGTAGACAGCCTCTCTAAAGTAGTAGTGTATCAAGATATCTATGCACAAAAACAGGTGTATATTTCAGATGTTGTAGATCTGACCTCAGACTATTCTGTCAGTAATCTAAGTCTGGAACTGAAACGTTTGGTTGGACAAGCTACATTCCAGCCTAGAGAAACTGCAGATGAACTCAATGCTATTACTCGGTTTGACCAGTTGAATGTCACTTTTACGAATGTCGGTGTCGCCTATAAAGTAAAGACCGGTGCATGTGTTCAACAGGATATAACGATTAGTGTGGATCGGGCTGCAGGCTTTAGTGCATCTGTTTATTCGTTTCCAACAATCAATGCAGACTTAAGAACGTCGGTAGATGTGGTATATTTGAAAGGCGGAGAAGAAGTAAACCGCACAAATAGTCCGCTTGA
>ERZ773181.1604-NODE-1604-length-17264-cov-3.640711_pt1 | contig 17264 bp, 16 predicted proteins | sample MGYA00581001_ERZ773181 | MGnify/ENA primary metagenome ERZ773181 (study PRJEB29015, sample SAMEA2737780) | human gut metagenome | biome: human gut; feature: human-associated habitat; material: faeces | place: China | collected 2012 ... | reverse complement strand
GCCCCTTCTGCCCATATGGAAAGCTGGCGAATCTCCGCCCTCGACTTGGCAAACCTTACTCAAGCATTACATCTGTTGCAACGAAGGTTTCCTCTGTGGCTTCGTGAACAGCGCATTTGCTTTGGCGTTGCTTGACTCGCTCGACCCGTGCTGCCCGTTTAGCGTCACGCTCGCTCCGATGCAGCTGAATTTGGATACTCTTTTCTTTTTGATAGCGCCCGCAATCTCTATTGCGGGGGTTTTTGTATATAGGATTCAAATGGGCGGCTCTCAGCGCATCTTTCCAATCGCCAAAGCGCTCTGCGATGTAACTGCCACCGACGATCTCGATGGGGGCAGGGGACTTTCCCCAATGTCCGGCGCAGCGCCGGAGATAGGCCGCCAGCTGATCCAGGCTGTCGCCTGCGTGTTTTTCCGCAAAAGCGCGGTCCTGCTCAGCCAATGCATCCCGTGTTCTTTTGGCAATGTGCTGCTCGTACCAATTCGCTCCGTCAAAATTTTGCGCACCTGCTACTTTACCCATGGGCACACCTCCTTGTGATGGTAAAAATAATACGCCGATAAACCCATAATGGGTCATCAGCGTACACTCCTGCCATATAGCACCACGGAGAGAGCGCCCGCTGCCCGGAATCCTAAACTACACAATTCTACTGACTTGCGCCACGAGGATCTTCCTCTGCGTCCATAATCTACCTTCTCACGATTTCTCGCAATGACGGGCTTTCGCCCCAGCGGTTTCCCGCCTCGATCATATCCTTGCGCTTACAGTGCCGACCGCATGGGGCATTACACCCCTTTCCTTTTAGGCAATCACCTGGCCGTTTCCGGCTCGGATGACCGCCGTGTCGCATCATCGGATTCAATTATTTTATTTTCGAGAATCAACTTAGGCTTGATGGGGAATGATAGAATAGGAATTCCGGAAATGGGGTTTCGTAAATTTACCCCATTTGCGATACCTAAATCTATCTAACCATCCATATTATATCGGCACTCACCGCAAAAGTCAATGACCGTATTGCCGGAATTTAGCAAAATCTCATGCAAATTACAAATACGCATGATAGTTATACTCGGTTTCAGCGCATTTGTGCCAACTGTATCGGTCAAAACGGGAAATGCAAGTAAAATACGCCGTCAAATACATCGTCAAGGAGGAGCCTATATGCCGAAGCGTGGAGAGAACATTTACAAGCGAAAAGATGGCCGGTGGGAGGGGCGGTATATCCGGGGACGGTCGCCCTCCGGCCGGGCCGAGTACGGCTATGTTTATGCCGGAAGCTATCGGGAGTGCCGTGCGAAACGGCAGAAATGTTTGGACGCCTGTCGAGAAGCGCCGGTAGCAGCTTCCTCGCTCACACTGAATCAGGCTGCGGAGCGGTTTCTTGCGGACAAGCAGGATGACTTGAAACGATCCACCCTTGCCAGGTACACCTATGTACTGGAACACTATATTCTGCCCGTTTTTGGGGCCGTTCTTCTCAGCCAACTGACGGCGAACCAAATTTCCGAATTTCTTCGTCGGTTACAGAAAAACGGTCTTTCCAGGAAGAGCGCCAGAGACGTGGGGGTGTTATTGAAGTCCATCCTGAGATACAGCGCCAAAAAGCTGGACTGCCCCAGTCCGGGGATGACTGTGGAGCTGCCAGCGTATCGACGAAAGCAGATCGACATCTTCTATCCGGACGAGATCCAGCGGTTGGCACAGATGATCATGGACGAACCGACGACAACCGGTATCGGCATTTTGCTGACACTGAACACCGGCTTGCGTCTTGGGGAGCTGTGCGCCCTGCAATATAAGGATATTGACCTGCGGAATGGGGTAGTCCATGTCCGCAAAACCGTACAGCGCATCCGCAGTGGGGACCGCACCAGTCTGATGGTGCTGCCGCCCAAAAGTGACAGCGCCCGGCGTACTATCCCGCTGCCGGGGGACATGGCCGCCCTTCTGCAAAAGCTGGTCCAGTCCCATCCCAACGGCGAAAACTATCTCTTGACTGGGAAAAATGTGCCGATGGAGCCACGGACAATGCAATATCAGTACCGGGCTTTGCTGAAAGCAGCGGGTATCCCGTACCGAAATTTTCACACGCTGCGGCACACATACGCCTCCCGCTGTGTGGAGAATGAGGTGCTCATGTATTTCCGCAGCCGCAAAAAGCTGCAGGGGGAGGTGTCCCTGTCTGATACCATCGAGCCTGACGCCGCCGGGGGCGCCCTCAGCCTCATGGATGTGGTGGGCTGCGACGACACCATGCTCTCGGATATGGCCGACCGGGAGGAGCGCCTGCGCATCCGGGAGCTGGTGGGCCGCTGCCTTACGGACCGGGAGGCGGAGGTGATCCGCCGCCGGTACGGACTATCCGGCCGCCTGCCGCAAACCCAGCGCCAGGTGGCTGCGGCCTTCGGCATCAGCCGCAGCTATGTATCCCGCCGCGCTTACTGTAAGCGCCCGGAGAGAGTCGGTTTGAAGCTGAAAATCGTTTCTGCTGCAAAAAACGATCGACCGATAATAAATTTTGCCTGCCCCTATTTTGACTACAAAAAATTCCAGTATCTTGCAATATTTGTCAAAATATTGCCTTTTTTGCTGTAAAGGAAAATTCTTTCAAATTTTTATTCAAAATTTCGTTTTTAGCTATTGCATTTTGATATACATTTTGCTATACTTTGTCTTGACATTGAATTGCGTATTGGGCTTATCACACAGGAGATAAGCTTTTTGCGGTTTTTACGGCTGCTCCGTCCGGCCAACGCAGAATAATCCCCGGGAGTACATATTATAATGATTCATACGTTTAAAAAGGTTTGGAATGTAGTCAGCACGGTGCTGGTGGTGCTGGTGGTGCTGCTGGCCGTGGCCCTGGTGGGTGTCCGGCTGGTGGGGCTGAATACATATGTCGTCCTTTCCGGCTCCATGGAGCCTACTTATCCCACCGGCTCCCTGCTCTATGTCAAGAGCGTGGACCCGCAGGACCTCCGGGTGGGGGATCCCATCACCTTCATGCTCAATGAGGATACCGTGGCCACCCACCGGATCATTGAGATCCTGCCCGACGAGGAGGACAGCTCCGTCCTCCGCTTCCGCACCCAGGGGGACGCCAACGACGCCCCGGACGGTACGCCCGTGCATTATAAAAACGTCATTGGCAAGCCTGTGTTTTCCGTTCCCTATCTGGGGTATTTCGCCAACTTCGTGCAGAACCCGCCGGGGCTGTATTTTGCCATCGGCTTTGCCGTGGTGCTGGTGCTGCTGGTGTTTTTGCCCGACCTGCTGGATGACAGCGGCAAAAAGGGCAAGGGCAAGGGCGCCGGGGAGGATCCCACGGCCCATAACTGAGGGGGTAACGCCGCAAGGCTCCCATATATATTATTCTTTATCAGGAGGTTTTTGTGATGAAAGCAAAAACAAAGACAAAGGCACTGCTGATGTCTCTGTGCGCGGTGTTGCTCGTGGCCGCTTCCGTGCTGGGCACCATGGCGTATTTGACGGACAGCAAGGATGTCAAGAACACCTTTACTGTCGGTAACGTTACCATCAAGCTGGACGAGGCCAAGGTGGATGAAAAGGGCAATTTGGTGAAGAACCAGGATGATACCCTGGCTGACCGCGTCACTCGGAACGAGTACAAGCTGCTGCCCGGCCACACCTATGTGAAGGATCCTACCGTCACGGTGCTGGCACCCAGTGTGGAGTCCTATGTCCGCATGAAGGTCACCTTCAACAAGGCTTCTCAGATCATTGCTATGTGCACGGATCCCGAGTTTGCTGAGGATGGCCCTACCGGTGTTGAGAATGCATACCCCCTGATCCGCATGGTCAAGTTTGTGGAGGCCAATGCTGCCAAGTGGGACGGCATCATCCCCGACAATATGGTCGACACGGAGGAAATGCTGGCCGATGCCAAGTACTTTGCTTATGATGCAGAGGCCGACACTCTGACCTACTATTTCTATTACACCGAGCCCGTTGCTGCAATCGACGCTGATGTGAAGCTGGCTACCCTGTTTGACAGCGTCAAGGTGCCCGAGTGGGCTACCGGCGATCAGTTGAAGGCACTGCAGGGCTTTGAAATCAACGTGGTGGCCGAGGCCATCCAGGCGGACGGCTTTGAAAATGTCGACGCTGCTTGGGCTGCCTTTGCTGCGCAGAAATAAGACACACCCCCTGACTTCGATTCCGACAGGCAAAGGGGGCGAGGGGCCCCGGCGCCTGTTGAAATAAAATTCAAAACCAAATACAAGGAAGGGAAGAAAAAACATGAAGAAGAAAGTTCTTTCAATCGTGGCAGTGGTCCTGGTGCTCTGCTGCGCCATCGGAGGAACCCTGGCCTGGCTGACGGATAAGACCGACCCTGTGGTGAACACCTTTACCGTGGGCGACATCAACATCGAGCTGAAAGAGACCACTACCAATTACAAGATGGTGCCCGGCAACACCATTTCCAAGGATCCTAAGGTCACTGTTCAGGCTAATTCCGAGGCTTGCTGGCTGTTCGTGAAGGTCGAGAAGTCTTCGAACTTTGATAGCTTTATGACCTATGATATGGCAGACGGCTGGACCGCACTTCCCGGTGTGACTGGTGTTTACTACCGTGAGGTAGCTGCAACCACCGCTGCTACTGATTTCTCTGTGCTGAAGGATAATTCTGTTTTAGTCAAGGACAGCGTTACCAAGGCAGATCTGAACGCTCTGACTCGGGATACTTTCCCCACTCTGACCTTCACGGCTTACGCTGTGCAGAAGGATAACGTCGCCACTGCAACAGATGCCTGGACAAAGGCAAATACCTAACCTCCCTTTGATTCCCCAGTTTATTTAAATACATAAATGAAAGGAAAAAAGAACAATGACTAAGAAAAAGATCGTATCCCTGTGCCTGGCGGCTGTGCTGGTCGTTATGGCCATCGCCGGCGCCACCGTGGCGTATTTCACTGACACCGATAATGAGACCAACACCTTCACCATTGGCAACGTGAAGATCGACCTGATCGAGTCTACCTATCACCGTGAAGGCAATGACAACTCCGGCGATGCCAGCATCCCTGATCCTACCCATACTGCGAGCGGCATGGAGTATGTTACCGATGGCCACAAGGCTTTCACCGATGATGAAATTAAGACCGATGCTGCGAAGTACAAGGAATATATCGGTGAGAAGGGCGGCCTTATGGTTCCTGGTCGCGCCGTTGCCAAGTGCCCCTATGTCGTCAACACCGGATCCAATGATGCTTACATCCGTATCCGCGTGATGGTTCCCTCTGCCGCCAACTTTGACTTCGTTAGTGTTGCTAATGGTGGTGTAATCACCAACCAGTGGACCACCTCTTGCATGCTGAGCGGCGAGTTTGTTGCCGGTGAGTACACGCTTGGGGATGGTACGACTTGGCAGAATGCTCCTGCAATCGAGCGGGACGTTGAAAAGAATGGTGTGAAGTATGACGTTTATACCTTCACTCGCGTTGCGCCTCTGGCTGCCGGCGCTATGACCGAGTGGAACGTCTGGAACTACATTGGTATTCACAAGGATGCTACCAGCGCTGATATCCAGAAGGCTATTGATGCTAAGGCTATCGCTGAGGACGGCACTCTGAACGTTCTGGTCGAGGCTGATGCCATCCAGGCCGAGGGCTTCGCAGATGCTGCTGCTGCTTGGGTTGCTTTTGACGCTTAAGAACTAATTTAACCCTAAATAAACCCGACCTGCGCCCTGCGGGGCGCAGGTCATAGGAGAGTACCCGGCACAGTGCGCCGGATATTCTCCTATGACCTCAATACTGGAGAATGAGGAGTGTAATTATGAAGAAAAGAAGCCTGAAAACCAAGCTGCTGGCGCTGTCCGTGGTGCTGATCCTGGCGGCGCTGTCGGTCTACGGCACCCTGGCCTATTTCACGGCCCAGGGCACCGCCCGGAACGCCATCACCACCGGCGATATCAAGATCGCCCTGGAGGAGCGGATGCTCACTCCGGACGGTGAAAAGACCGTGCCCTTTGAGAATCAGCTGGGCGTTATGCCCGGCAGCGATGTCTCCAAGATCGTCACGGTGAGCAACACCGGCGGCCAGCCCGCCTGGGTGCGTGTCTCCCTGGACAAGGCCATTGAGCTGGCCCGGGGCGTGGAGGGGGAGGCGGACCTTTCCCTGGTCACCTGCGACCTGAACACGGAGAGCTGGACGGAAAAGGACGGCTATTACTATTATAACGCCGCCCTGGAGCCGGGCCAGACCACCGAACCGCTGTTCACTGCGGTCCACTTCGCCAAGACCATGAGCAATATGTACCAGGAGAGCCGTGCCATTCTGCAGGTGAACGCCTTCGCCACGCAGACCGCGCACAACGGCGCCTCTGCCCTGGAGGCCGCCGGCTGGCCTGAAGCCTGAGAAGGGAGGAAATGAGAAATGCTGCAATATCTGAAGCGCCAGGCAATGAAGCTGCGCAGCGGCCTTACCAAGGGGATTGTGCTGCTGCTCTGCCTTGCCACGCTCTTTTCTTCGGCCCAGCTGGGCGGGCTTGCCCTGATCGCGGAGGCGGCGGAGGGGGACACCGTCACCGTCACCGTGAACTATGTGTATGAATCCAACTCGGCCATGGTGGCGCAGCCCTATACGGCGCAGATCGCCAAGGGCACAGCCTTCAAAAAGACCATTGAGGTCCCGTATCTGTTCAACTACAGTATTCCTGTTAACCAGGCAGTGGGCCTGGGGGATGGGATTGAGCTGAATAAAGATAGCGTGTCCAACAAGTACAGCATGAATTTTAACCTTTCTGCTGTGAATGAGGACATTACCGTTACGCTCTATTATGTGGCCGGCACGGCAAAGTATAAAGTGAAGCACTACTATCAGAACCTGGAGGATGGCAGCCAGTATACCATGGATCCCACAATCGTGGAGCTGACCGGCGACATCGATGCCTATACCGAAGCGGACGCCAATAATAAGCCCGGCTTCCGCTGCAAGGGCATTCCGCAGAATACCATTGCGGCCGACGGCACAACGGTGGTAGAAATTTACTACGACCGGGAGTATTACACCGCTGTTTTTGACGTGAACGGCGGTATCAATGGCCCGGAGCCTATCTATGCTAAGTACGGCACGACCTTTAAGGTGAGCGATATTCGGCAGCCCGAACGCAAGGGCTATGTATTCGAGGACTGGTTTGACCCCGATGGGAATCCCATTGCGGGAGACGTTGCCATTGAGGGCAATGTGACCTATACGGCCCAGTGGCGGCCTGAAAAGGCCCATGCGGACTACACCATCGTGCTTTGGGGCCAGAACGCCAATGACGATGAGTATTCCTACCTCAGTTCCCATGAAGCCTGGGGCAACGTGGGCAACCAAGTCACCTGGAACGAGGATACCCTCATCAGCCATGTACATACCGATGGGTGCTGGGAGTTAACTTCTTGCACTCAGGAGGCGCACACGCATAGTGCGGCGTGTGGGCTGAAGTGCACGCATACGCACACAGCGGCATGCTACGGCGGAACAAATGCGGAAAATCCGATTGATGCAGATATTCGTCAGTTTGCCAATCTGTTTGGGTCGCTTCAGAATGGTTATGTTTACAGAGTTCGCTGCAATGCAGGCGCGGCCACAGGAAACACTACTAAATACAATAAATACTATCTCTATTTCAATGGAGCATGGTATTTGGCGAGTGCAACAGCCTGTGACGGTGGTGCAGTAAAGGAAAGTGATGATATTAATGCACACGATCATAGCGGTTATATTATTTCGGGCAATGATAAAGATCATTTCTGGGTATACAACTCCAAGCTATCCTGCACCCACACCCACACAGATGCCTGTTATGCCTGCGGCAAGACAGAGCATACGCATGGCCCCGGTTGCGGCAAACTGACGTGCGGCTTGAGCGATACGCCCAAGGAGTACATGCGTGACATCCAGCCGAACAGCAACCTGTGGAAGTTTAAGTCCAGCGATACCGTGACGGTGGACGCCAACGGTAGCACTGTGCTGAATGTGTACTTCGACAGAGCTGAGTTTACGCTGACAATCAAGTATGGACGAAGCAGCAACAAAACGGAAACCATCATAGACCGTTGGGGCGCGAATGTTAAGGATCGTTTTGATGCCATCGAAACAAATGCGAAGAAAGCTGAACCAAGAAATAATCTTCAAGGGTGGCTTGATAGCACGACCTCAAAGTATACAAATAATGTGATGATTATGCCGCAGGTTAACAAAACTCTTACGGCTGAATACAATAGAGACAGCACTAAGAATACCATGACCTACTATGCAGCTGATCTGAACGGCGATTATCAGGAGATATTCACCATCGTTTTCTACGGCAATGGATTCACCGTTACAGCTGATGAGTATTACGAACGGGAAGGCTTTACGATCAATAAGAGTCGCAGTTCAAAAGTAGGTGATGATTGTGACGGCGCCAAATTCTACTATGATAGAAACACCTATAACCTGGAGTTCTACTCCGCCTCCAATAATGTGGAAGAAAAGACGGAGAATGTTAAGTATCAGGCTCCTCTCAGCGAATATAACTACACGCCCACCCAAAAGCCGGCTGACCTTGAGCCGGATGCCGTCTTTGTGGGCTGGTATTTAAACCACGAGCGTACCGGCGAGGCCTATAATCTGTCCGCACACACCATGCCCTCCCATAACATTGCCCTGTATGCCAAGTGGGTCAACGGCCTGTACACCGTAAAGACGTTCACGGACGAAACGATGAAGATCCCCTACACCTATGACGGCTACACCGGCGTGCAGGAGAAGATCATAAAATACACCCTAGCCACTGCGCCTGCGGACCCCAAGATGAACGGCTACCAGTTCATCGGCTGGTTCTATAAGGATGGAGAGGCCGAAAAGCCCTTCTCCTTCACCATGCCCATCACGAAGGACTATAACCTCTATCCCAAGTTCTCCGAGCCGAAAGAAGTTACCTACACGGTCCACTACTATAAGGATGGAACGACAGATAGGGTGGCAAGCGACCGCCCCAATTCCGTGATGATCGGCACAACAGTGACGGAAAAGGCCAAGATGGGTAAGGAACTGAATCTGGCGGAGCCCGGCATGCAAAATAAGTATTATCCCACCAACACCAGCACCAGCGTCATTATTAACCAGATCAATCAGGAGATCATCTTCTACTACACCGAGGCGGCTTCTGTACAATACACTGTGTACTATCAGGATGCGAATGGCAATGATCTGCTTACCTCCAGAACGGAAACCACAGAACTCTCCACGGTGACCAAGCAGTATGTGCCCATCAACGGCTATGCACCCCGGCAGTTTAGCATCACGCAGGATCTGACCGCTAATTCGGAGCAGAATAAGATCATCTTCATCTATGACCCGACGCTGACCACTCTCACCCTCGAGAAGCAGGGGTGGCAGGAGATTGACGAAAATCAGACTTTCCTGTTCCATGTGAAGGGCAGCCCTGCTGATCCCAATACAAAGGATGTTGACTTGACTGTTACGATCCACGGCAACGGCAAGACCACAGTGACAGATCTCCCGGTGGGCGATTATATCATCACCGAGGAAACCGAGTGGTCCTGGCGGTATACGCCGGATGACGGTGCGGATAGAACCTTTAAAGCCGCTATTGGCGGTACGAACCTGGTATATCAGAACAGCCGCACACAGACCCAGTGGCTCGACGGCGACAACTACAGCGTCAACCACTTTGATTCTAAAAACCAGTAAGGGAGGGAGAACAGCATGATGGAGAATGAACAATACGATGGAAAGTATCTGCAGAGCGAGCATAAGCAGCTGCGCCGTCCGAAGCGCCTGGCCACCTTGCTGGTTTCCCTGCTTCTGGTGCTGGGTGTGGCTGTGGGCGGAACCGTGGCGTTCCTCTCCACCCGCACGGACAGTAAAGTGAATACCTTCACCCCCTCTGAGGTCACCTGTGCAGTGACGGAGACCTTCGAAAACAATGTCAAGAGCCAAGTGGCTGTCAAAAATACCGGCGATACCACCGCCTTTATTCGCGCGGCAATCAACGTCACATGGATGAAGGACGCAGAGGCCGGTACAAAGTATAATGCTGGCGATCAGACGGTATCGGCTAAAGTTCCGGTGAAAGATACGGATTACAGCATTACATTTGCGAAAAATACCAACTGGATCCAGGGCGCTGACGGCTACTATTACTACAAGCTGCCTGTGGCTCCCCAGGGCAGCACGGAAGTGCTGATTGAGGAATGTAAGCTGCTGGAAAACGCATCTGTTCCGGATGGGTATCATCTTTCCGTAGAGATCGTGGCCTCCGCTATTCAGTCTGCGCCGGATTCGGTGGTGCAGAACATGTGGCATGTGACCGTGGAGAACGGCAAGATCACTGGTGTTAACGGAAGTGAGGTGACGGAAGGATGAAAAAGACAATGAAAAAGCTGTCTTGCATCGTTCTGATGGCGGTTATGCTGCTGACACTCTCCGTTACCGCTTTTGCTGACGGGCGGGTCACCTATGACGGCAGCGCCCGGGAGTTCATCTTTGCCCCTGGCAGCGAGTATTCTCCCACCGACCTGTTTACGGATTTCAAGAATGTCATGCCCGGTGACTCCATCACCCAGAAGGTTACCATTGACAACAAGGTGGAGAAGAACGTCAAGATCAAGGTCTATATGCGCGCTTTGGGCGCGGTGGAGGGCTCGGAGGAGTTCCTGTCTCAGATGAACCTGACCGTGAAGCTGGACGGAAACTCAAAGCTGTTCGCCGCTCCCGCCCATGAGACCGCGCAGCTGACCGATTGGGTCTGCCTGGGTACCATCTATTCCGGCGGCAAGATCGACCTGGACGTGACGCTGAATGTGCCCATCACCATGGAGAATGATTTCCAGGCTTCCGTGGGTTATTTGGATTGGCAGTTCAAGGTCGACGAGCTTCCGGTAGAGTCCAGTGATCCCACCCCGCCTCCCACGGGTGATACCTTCAATGCGGCCCTGTGGGTGATCGTGATGGTGGCCAGCCTGGCCGTGATCGTGTTCCTGTTTGTGAGCCGCAAGCGGAAGAATAAGGCCGACAATTAAACAAAATAGTGCAGCAACAGGCTGCAGCAGAAAGCATCCGCATGGAACTTCATGCGGATGCTTTTTTGGGCAAGTGGACAATCTCTCGATCATACCATAGGATTCGGGAGGTGGCATATGAAAAATAAAAGTATTCTGGTTCATTGCAGCTACTCGGATACCGGCCCGGCGCTGGAGGAGTTGGTCAGGGAATCCTTTCGGGTCTATCTGAAAAAGGAGCTGCCGCCATATGGGCAGGCACAAAAGCCGGATGAGGCAGAGCGGGGATCTGACCTGGGGGAGAATGTATGCTTCAGGAAATAAGCAGCCCCGCAAGTTACCGCGCAGCGCTGTATATCCGGCTGTCCAAGGAGGACGAAAGCGAGGGGCCGTCCCAAAGCGTGACCAATCAGCGGTCCCTGCTGGAGGAATTTGTGAGAGAGCATCATTTACAGATCTATGACACTTATATCGACGACGGTTGGAGCGGCACAAGCTTTGACCGCCCGGCTTTTCGGCGCATGATCGATGACATCGAGGCCAAAAAGGTTAACATGGTCATCACCAAAGATCTCTCCCGGCTGGGGCGCGACTACATTATGACCGGCCATTACATGGAGAGATATTTCCCGGAGCATCGTGTGCGATACATCTCGCTTTTGGACGGGATTGACACGGGCGTTGAATCCAGCGCCAATGATATTACGCCCTTCAGGGCTATCATGAACGACATGTACGCTAAGGATATTTCAAAAAAAATAAAGTCCGTCAAACGGGATAAGCAGCGCAAGGGACAGTTTATCGGAGGGAAGCCGGTTTACGGATACAAAATGCACCCCACGGAGAAGAATCGGATCGTCATCGACGAGGAGGCCGCATCCACGGTGCGGCGGATTTTTTCCATGGCGCTGGAGGGCATTAGCTGCCGAAAGATCGCTGCGGCCTTGAATGAGGAAGGCGTGGCTGCGCCCTCTGTCTACTGTGGTCGGGTTGCAGGGTGCAAAGGCCCCTACGAGGGATTATGGAGCGGCGAGCGCATTTCTGAAATGCTGCGCAATGAAACCTATATCGGCAGTATGGTGCAGGGGCGGCAGGTGAAGATCAGCTATAAATCGAAAAAATGCCTCCACCAGGATCGGGAAAACTGGATCGTGGTGCCCCATACCCACGCACCGCTTATTGACGAGGAGACCTTCCACAAGGTGGGGCTGCTGGTCAGCAGCCGCAGGCACACCCGTTGCCGCACCTATGATTTTCTGCTGAAGGGCTTGATATTCTGCCATGAGTGCGGCTACCCGCTGGCCGTGCTGAACCGGCCTAACGCCAAGGGGGAGGATGTGCTGTACTTCGTTTGCCGCACTTATCAGCGATTTACCAAGGACGGCGCCTGCACCACACATTATATCAAGGAAAAGACAGTGACAGATGCGGTGATTTCAAAGATGCGGGAGGTTTGCAAAGATTTCTTGGATGGCCAGGTGCTATTGCCTATGGCGCAGGAGGCGGTTCGGGAGACATCCAGGGAGAGCAGATGCTCTGCTAAAATGGATGCGCTGCAAGAAAAAATAGAAAGCCTGACGAAAAATATCGACCGGATGTATACGGACCGGCTCTCGGGACTTCTGCCGGAGGCGGACTTTCAGCGAATCTTTATCCGATTGAAAGAACAACGGGGAAGGCTGGAGAAACACCTTCAAGAGTTGGAGCAGTGGCAGGAATATCCCATCAATCAAAGGGATAGGGCGCTGGAGTTGACACAGCGATACAGGGACACAGCCTGCGCCAGCCGGGAGCTGCTGGTAAGTTTGATTCAGCGGATCGAGTTGACGGAAAATAGAGAAGTCCTCATTCAGCTTCGCTTTGCGCAGCCGCATATAACGAAAGAAACCACAAATGCGGCAAGCCGCGATCAGCCTTCTGCGCCACAGCCTGAGGCGGGAGGCACCTTACAATAGCTGCGGCGCTATGTATCCCGCATTGAAAAGCGGGCACTGCAAAAGCTGGAGGCGGCGCTGAAGGAGGAGATGCCAACAAGAAACAATAAATAATTACAACCGTGCGAAGCAAGTTCGCATATACCCCCTTGCACAGAATGGACAAAAATGGTATAATGCTATGTGGCAAAGTATACAAAGAACAAGGAAGGTACGCGCATGAGAAACATTTACTGTGGGATTGCAGATATTCGCAAGCGGGTTTTTGCGGAAGTGGCAAAGCTCGCCTACGAAGGCGGCGACTACCATCGTATCGATAAACTGCCGTATGAGATTCTGCCGGGTGAAGTGGGGAACGAACGGGACTCCATCTTCCTGGAGCGGGCCATTGTGGGAGAGCGGATTCGATTGGCCATGGGCCATAGTCTGCGTTCCGCTTCGGAGCAGGGACTTCTGTCCGACGGTGTGGACAAGAGCGCGGTGCGGGAAAAATATTACGAGCCGCCGCTGATTAACATCATCAAATATGCCTGCCACGCCTGCCCGGACACCCACTACGAGGTGACCAACGCCTGCCAGAGCTGCCTGGCGCACCACTGCTCCAATTCCTGCCCCAAGGGCGCCATCAGCTTCCGCTATGGCCGGGCTGAGATCGACCAGAGCAAGTGCATTAAATGCGGCAAGTGCAAGGCGGCGTGCTCCTATCAGGCCATTATCCGCTTTGAGCGGCCCTGCCAGGAGGCCTGCGGCATGGATGCTATCGGCAAGGACGAATATGGCCGGGCAGAGATTGACCAGGATAAGTGCGTTAGCTGTGGCATGTGCCTGGTGAACTGCCCCTTTGGCGCTATTGTAGATAAAGGGCAGCTGTTCCAGCTGATCCATTCCATCCGCAGCGGTGACAAGGTCGTTGCCGTGATCGCTCCGGCCTTTTGGGGTCAATTCGGCGATGGCGTGACCCCGGGGCAGATCGTTTCAGCCATGAAGATGCTGGGCTTCCATTCCGTGGAGGAGGTCGCCGTAGGCGCAGACCTGTGCGCCATCGAGGAAGCGGAGGAATTCATGCGCCATGTACCGCAGATGCAGCCTTATATGGCTACCTCCTGCTGCCCGGCGTGGTCCGTGATGGCTAAGAAGGAGTTCCCCGGCGCCGCGCCGTATATCTCTATGACCATGACTCCCATGGTGCTTACGGCTCGACTGCAGAAAAAACGTGACCCGGGCTGCAAGGTGGCTTTCATTGGACCCTGCGCCGCCAAAAAGCTGGAGGCCAGCCGCCGCACCGTCCGCAGTGATGTGGACTTTGTACTGACCTTCGAGGAGCTGCGGGGGATGCTGGAGGCTAAGAACATCGACTTCACCGATATCCCTGATGTGCCGGCCAATTATGAGGCATCTGCCCTCGGCGTGGGTTTTGCCGCTTCCGGAGGCGTTGCCAAGGCGGTGGAGGATGTGATTCACCGGCTGGACCCCGACCGGGAGGTAAAGACGATGTATGCCGAGGGGCTGCGGGAGTGCCGCAAGATGCTGCGTATCGCACGGACAGGGAAGTATGACGGATATCTGCTGGAGGGTATGGCCTGTCCGGGTGGATGCATTGCCGGCGCAGGCACAATCCAGCCGCCGGAGAAGTCCCGGCGGGTGCTGGAGCAGTACAAGGCCAGCGCACCCAAGGATAATCCGCTGGATTCGGACTATAAGGACGACCTGTATCTGCTCCACGATGGAGAGGATGATTGGAGCTTTGTAGGCAGACATTGAGAGGATGCTAATGAACGAAGTGATCTTGTTGTGTATGGAGATGGTGGGTACCGTGGCCTTTGCCCTGTCCGGTGCTATGACGGCGCTTCGGAGGCAGATGGATTTGCTGGGCGTTATGATCCTGGGCCTTATTACCGCCGTGGGCGGCGGTGTGCTGCGGGATTTGCTGCTGGGCATCACACCGCCCAAGGTATTTGACGACCCGCTGACGGTATGCGTAGCGCTGGTTTCCTCCGCAGCGGCGTTTTTGCCGCCGCTGCGCGGCCTGCTGCTCAGGAGCACGCTGCTATTTGAGCGGCTGCTGCTGTGGGCAGATTCCCTGGGCCTGGCGGCATTTACCGTGGTGGGCGAACAGATTGCCTATAGCCATCTACCGGAGGGAAGCCGGTTTGCCGTGGCCCTGCTGGGGACCATTACCGGTGTGGGCGGCGGCGTGGTGCGGGATTCCCTGGCGGGTAACGTGCCGTACATATTCCGCAAGCATATCTATGCCCTGGCGGCCCTGGCGGGCGCCGCTGTGTGGGTGGTATGCCACCTGTATTGGGACGACACGGCTGCGCTGCTGATGGGCAGCACGGTGGTGGTGGCCATCCGATTGCTGGCGGCTCACTTCCGTTGGAGCCTGCCGAAGGCCAAGGTCCCGGAGGAATAAGAGGTTTGCTTCAAAAGCGTTTCGATACGGAAAAGAAAAAGCTCCCCCTGCCGTAATGAACAGGACCAGTAAAAACAGAAAATAGACAAAAAGCCCCCTGATGTAGTTATTATCCTACATCAGGGGGTAATTGCATGTCAGGAAGTGCCGTGAGGCGGGGGGCTGTTGATGCTTTTATCTATGGAACAGGCCGTGCTTTTCATAGGGTTTGGATTCTACAGCCTTGACCTCATAGCCTGTTTCGGTGATGGCCCTGCGCAGGGCCTCCTCGTCCAGCGGCTCCGGAGAAATAACGGTGGCCGTACCCTTGGAATGGGACGCGCTGACCTTCTTCACGGCGAACTTGTTGCGAATTACATCACACACGTGGCTCTCGCACATGCTGCACATCATGCCGTCGATTTTCAAAATGGTTTCTGTCATATACTTATGCCTCCTTAGCAGATTTATCCCTTTTCTTGAGAGGAAGATCCAGCTGCGCCAGCACCACGGCAATGAGCATCAGCACGCAGCCAATCAGCTCCTTGCCGGTCATGGTTTCATGAAGGAAGATGGCACCGGACACTGCGCCGAACACGCTCTCCAGGCTCAAAAGCAGAGCCACGATGGTGGGGTTGGAGTCCTTTTGCGCCAAAATCTGCAGAGTGTAGGCCACACCGCTGGAGAAAACACCCACATACAGGACTGAGCCCATACAGGGAACAATGTCCGCCCAGGTGGGGTTTTCAAAGATCAGCATGAGTATAGCCGAAAGGATAGCGCATGTCAAGAACTGGATACAGCTCATTTTCACGCCGTCCACCTTTTGGGTGAAGTGGTCAATAACCAGAATGTGCAGAGTGTAGCCAAAGGCACAGAGCAGCACCAAAAGGTCGCTAGGAGCGATGGTGAAGCCGTCCTTGATGCACAGGCAGTACAGGCCCGCTACGCCCAGCAGAACACTAATCCACACGGTGGGGGAGACTTTTTTCTTGAGAAACAGGCCACAGATGGGCACCAGCACCACATAAAGCGTGGTGATAAAGCTGGTTTTTCCGACGCTGGCACCGGCCACCAGGCCCAACTGCTGCAAATTGCAGGACAGAGCCAAGGCGATGCCGCAGCAGATGCCGCCTAAAATCAGGTCCCTCCGCCCGGCCTTTTTCTCCGCAGCGGTCTGCTCCGCCGGGGGCTCCTTGCGAAGCATTTTAAAGATTTGTACCACTACCAGCAAGGCCAAAAAGCCCACGAAGGAACGGGCGGCGTTGAAGGTGTACGCGCCCACGTGCTCGGTGCTGGCGCTTTGGGCAACGAAGGAGGAGCCCCAGATCATGGCGGTGATGATGGGGAATACCACCTGACGAACCTGATTGTGTTTCATAGTGCTTTCCTTTCTGTATCCTGCTTTCTCGCAGCTAGTGATTTTCCCCTGTATCGATGGGATTCACATGCCACTTGAATTTATTTTCTGTGCCGTGCAGCAGACGGCGGATGTTCTCCCGGTGGCAGAAGATGACCAGGGCTGCCACCACTGCGCACAGAGCGGTCAGCAGTGGGTTATGGCCAAAGACAAAGAACGCCGACACCGGCATACTGGCTGTGGCCACGATAGACCCCAGGGACACATAGCGGGTCAGAAGCCACAGGAGGACGAAGAGCCCCCAGGCGATAAGACCCATGCGCCAATCCAGCATCCACACCAGCACTCCGCCGGAGAGAATGCCCTTGCCGCCCTTGAGCCCGTAGTAGGCCGGGAACATATGCCCCAGCTCGCAGCCGATGCCGCCCAGCAGCACGCCCAGGGTCCAGCTGCCGTTGGTGCAGAGCATCAGATACCCGCCTATGAGGCAGGAGAGCAGTGTCTTGCCCTTAATCTTGCGGTCAGCGCCCTCGCTGCCGGATAGGCTGTC
>ERZ773181.1601-NODE-1601-length-17288-cov-5.712238_pt1 | contig 17288 bp, 18 predicted proteins | sample MGYA00581001_ERZ773181 | MGnify/ENA primary metagenome ERZ773181 (study PRJEB29015, sample SAMEA2737780) | human gut metagenome | biome: human gut; feature: human-associated habitat; material: faeces | place: China | collected 2012 ... | reverse complement strand
TTCCATAGGAATACCCTGTATACTCCAAAAGCGTGTCTGGAAAACCGCTTGCCGCAAGGCTTTTGAAGCCCTTAAACCGTGACACACCGCGCCTTTGCCCGCTGGCGGCGCTTGCGCTCGGCTGCATTGCGCCGGGCAGCATAGGGCGCACAGCGGTCACAGTATTTTGCACGGTTGCTGCGGGCGGGAAAGGGCTTGCCGCACAGCTCACATTTCTTGCGAGTGTCCGCCGTGGCTGCAAGATCCGCGCATAGCTCCCGGTCTGCGGGCAGCACCGCTTCCCGGAAGTATCGGCAGAGCAGCGAATAGCTGATGGCCTGCACACAGACGCACGGCTCGCCGTCGTCCAGCAGCAGACAGCACCCGCGCACATTGTTGGCGCAATGGCAGCGGGTCAGCTTTTTCACTCTGCGATGCTGCGCGTCATTCAGCCGGATCATTTTCTCTGCTCGATACGGTAATTCACATACTTCTCTCCCGTATCACACAGCAGCACCGTCCCGTCATAGGTCTTGCCCGTGCGCTCGGAGTACAGCCCCTTGACTTTCGCCTTGCCGTCCTTTAGGAGCGCGGCGGCGATCTTCTTGGAAAAGACGGTTCTCCGGCTCTCAAAGAACTTGTCATTCTTCCACATGACAAAGCGGCAGGAGCGGTCAGAGCAGTAGAAATTCTTCTTGCCCTCATAGACAGGGCTTTTGCAGCGTGGGCAGATGCCGACTGCTTCCTTTTCCGGTGCGAACAGCTTTTTACCGTCCTCGGTGATGTGGGAATACTGCTTCACCAGCTCCCGCGTCATATCCTCGATTCCCTGCATGAAGCTCTGCGGGTCGTCGCTACCCTTGGCAATCTCCGTCAGACGGCTTTCCCATTCAGCGGTGAGCAGCGGCGATTTCAGCATATCCGGCAGGATGACAGCGAGATTGATGCCGTCCTTGGTCGGCACAAGACTTTTGCCCTTGCGCTCGACAAATCCGGCAGAGAGCAGCTTTTCAATCATCGCTGCCCGCGTTGCCGGAGTTCCCAGCCCTTGCCGCTCTGCATCCTCCGGCATATCCTCCTTGCCCGCGTTCTCCATCGCAGCCAGCAGCGTATCCTCGGTGAAATGCTTGGGCGGCGTGGTTTTTCCGGTCTTGACCGATGCGGCAGATACGGAAAGCGTCTGTTGCTCCGTCACCACTGGCAGCGCGGGCGCTGCCTCTGCCTGCTCCTGCTCATAGCGCTTCCAGCCGGGAGCAAGGACGGTTTTGCCCTTGGCGGCGAAGCTCTGACCGGCACAGTCCACCGTAATGACCGTTTCTGCGTAGCGATGTGGTTCATCCACCGCACGAAGCAAGCCCCTTGCCGCCAGCTTCAGCACCTCGCGTTCGCCCAGCGGCAGAGAGGCTATATCTACCTTTTCCGCGCTGATGGTGGGAACAATGGCGTGGTGATCGGTGACTTTTTTACTGCTGCATACCTGCTTGGCGCAGATGGTCGGCGGCTTCTCCATGCCGCAGACAGCGGCAGCGGCGGCGACAAGGCCGGGGACGCTGCCCTCCATATCGTCGGTCAGATAGCGGCTGTCGGTGCGCGGGTAGGTACAGAGCTTCTTTTCATAGAGCGCTTGGAGATAGTCGAGGGTCTGCTGAGAGGTGTAGCCGAGAACGCGGTTGGCGTCGCGCTGGAGGGAGGTCAAATCGTAGAGCGCGGGCGCTTTCTCAGACTTTTCCTTGCGCTCCACGCTTTTGACGGTTACTGTCTTGCCCTTGCAGGCGTTGGCGATGGCATCGGCATCCTTTCTGTCTTTCATTCGGTCTGTCGCGGCGGGAAAGCCGCAATCAAGCTGGACGGTGTAGAACGGCTCTGCCACAAATGCGGAGATCTCCGCCTCACGCTGTACCAGCAGCGCCAGCGTGGGCGACATGACGCGCCCGATGTTCAATGTGCGGCCATACGTCAGGGAGAAATACCGCGTGGCGTTGATACCAACCAGCCAATCAGCCTTGGCACGGCACAGGGCAGATTGATGCAGGCCGTCATAGTCGCGCCCAGACCTAAGCTGCTGGAAGCCGCTGCGGATGGCATCATCCTCCATGGAGGAAATCCAAAGCCGCAGAATCGGCTTGGAGCATCCCGCAAGGCAGTAAACCGTGCGGAAGATCAGCTCGCCCTCGCGCCCTGCGTCGCAGGCGTTGACCACTTCGGTCACATCCTCCCGGCGCATCAGCTCCCGCAGAATGTCAAACTGCTTCTGCTTTTCAGAGCGGACGATGAAGCGGAACGAGGTAGGAATGATGGGCAGCGCCGCCAGCGTCCATTTGGCATCATCGGCATTGTAAACGGCGGCGTCGGCCAGCTCTGCCAGATGCCCAAAGCACCACGACACGATATACCCGCTGCCCTCCAGATACCCGTCATGCCGTGATTTTGCCCCCAGCACGGCGGCGATGCTCTGCGCCACGGAGGGTTTTTCGGCGATCACAAGGCGCATGGTGCAGCCTCCATTCTCTTTACGTCACGGTAGCAGGGGCGAACGCAGCTCTGTCCGAAGCGCTTGCAGCCATAGCAGAAGTGTTCCTTGGCAGCGTCGGGAGGGCTGTCCTCCCGCGCTGCTTTCGGCTTCTGCATCATCAGGCGTTCCAGCGGATTATTGGTGAAATATCTCATGCGTCCGCATCCTCCGTAGTATCCTGTTCCGGTTCGTCCTCATACGGCTCAAACTCATATTCGTCCTCGCCGTAGTCATAATCGTCCAGATCGGCGCTGCCTTTGGTCTGCGGCTTGGCCTTTTTCTGCTTGAAAATGTAGAACGCGGCACCGCCGCCCAGCGCGACGATCAGCAGGACGACGAGGATGCCGCCCACGCCGCTCTTTTTCTCCGGTTCCTCGGCGGCGGGTTCTGTCGGCTCAGCGGGGACTTCGGGCTTTGCCTCCTTGCCCACGCACTCGGTCATGTTGACCGCACAGACGGGGCAGAATGTATTGACCGTACCGGCCACACATTTTGTGGTGCAGGAGCAAGTGGCGGGCGTTTCTTCCTCGCCGGTCAACGCCATCAGGTCAGCCTCATCCACCTGATTCAAGAAATGGACGGTTTCTTCGCCCTCATCGTCGCGGTCAATAATCATGTAAAATACGTTACCATTCTTGCTTTCCAGCGTAATGAACTGTTTTCCTGCCTTGGTGCTGGTGCCAATATCGTCGATCAGCGTCAGATTGCCGTCCGGTGTCAGCGCGTCGCTGCCGCCCGTCATGCTGCCGACAAGGAGCTGCCAGAGGTCGGCCAGCTCTTTTTCATCAAACGGAAGCGTAATGCCGCCGATGCTCACGGTGCTGTCGGCGGCGTCGGTGACGGTCAGATAGCTGCCGTACACATAGCCCGCACGGGCGGGCAGCAGGATTTTTACCCAATCGCCGTCCCTGCCAATCACATCGACCACCGTGCCGTTGGGGAGCTGCGTAAACGCGGTGTTGTCCAGTCCCGCGCCGGTGCGGACGTTCAGGTTGCCGCCGTTGGTCGTGACCGTGCCGATCTGTTTTGTTTCCTGTGCGTCTGCGGCGCTGCTTTCGGCGGTGGGCAGCGCATCATCAGGATAATCACCGCCGCTGGCAAAGGCGGAAACGGGGAGAATCCCGATGCACAGGAGCATCAGCAGCAGGCTGATAAAAATGCGTGGTGTGTTCTTAGTCATGGTTCAACGCCTCCTTTTCCGAAGTGGCCGGTGCAGGCGCGGCCTGCATACGGCGGAACAGCTCGGCAAACTGCTCCATCGTCATGCCGTTCTCACGCACCATGCCGATGATGTCGGTGTCCTCCAGCTCACGAATCTGCTTTTCCAGCTCGCGGTTGCGGCCTTGCAGATCAGAGATTTTGCCTTTGTTCTTCTCCAGCTCTCCACGGAGCTTCATAATTTTCGGGTTCATATCGTTCACTCTCCTTTACGGCAAGCGCCCATAGCGGTAGAAATGGGACTGCCAATAGTTTGAATTTAAGTTTGCATAAGAGATCGGATCTCCGCAGTGGATCATCATATTGTTGCCGACGTAGATACCCACATGGCTGACACCGGGGGTATCATACGTTCCGGTGAAAAACACCAGATCGCCCGGCTTGACATTAGCAGAGGATACAGGCGTACAGATATTGCAAAGTCCCTGCGCGCCCAGCCTGCCCACATCCCAACCGGAATGATTGATGACCCAACTGACGAAGCCCGAACAGTCAAATGAGGTGGAGGGACTGCTGCCGCCCCAAAATAGTGATAGGTAATCCTTTGATGTTATCTCCGGATTTTCCCCCACTTCACACCGTGCATGCGACTTTCACCGCACACGGCGTTCCATCGTTAGTCATACTCACAATCTATTACAATCTACCTTGTTCGTTTTTAGGGGTTGTGTTCCCCGAATTTCTCCTAAACCTGCTTTCAGGCGCAGAGCGTTCAGCTTTTCCATTTGCTTCTTATTGAGATTGCAGACTTCAAGGTAATAAGTAATCGTTTCAACCGTTTCTGCATGGACGAGCCGGTGTACCAGTTTATTTATCAGCACCAGATTTTCGTAGCTGTCATTCCCACCGTATTTTTTCGGCTTGATGTGGTGGCAGTGTATTTCATCTGTTGTCAGAAATGGCATTCCCATAACAGCACATTTCCCGTATTGTGCCGAGAATAGGGAAATCCGGTTATCAGCTAATTCAACGCTCCTGTTTCCTATAGGCTGTCGCATAAGTGCCAGCATCAGATTCACGTTGATTTTCAGATTATCGTGCAATCCCTTCCGCCCCGCTGGGGTGTAGCAGTTGATAGCCCTTTTTCGGCTTAGAGGGATGCTATGCCGGATATAGCTGATAGGATATACTGGTTCGTCCGTCCCTTTCACATAGCGTAGCGATTTAGACTTTCCATATTTCTGCGATTCAAAGACTGTTAATTTTCGGCCGTTTCTCACAAGTCTGCTTCCCTGGCGTTCCTTTAATCCATTGGTCAGCACTGTCATGACAGAACGTCCCAGGGAACTGCAATCTTCACTGATACAAGTTGCTATTCTGTAATAGTCTTGCAGCCCCACGACGATTGAGTTATACAGCGAGATCTCACCACGCTCATGTTTTTCCTTTCTTGGGTGGATTATATTTTTCGCCTGTGTGACCAGTTTTTGACGCGCATGTTCAAGCTGTTTGTCACCTACATGAGATTTGATGACATATTTATCTGCTCTGCGAAACACCTTCATCTTGAACCCTAAGAACTCTGAATAGCGATGTTTTACATTCACTATCCTTGTTTTTGTTGGCGAAACCTCTAAATGCAGACGTTCCATTAACCATTGTGTGACTGCCTTCATCGTCCGTTCCGCTTCATCTTTCGTCCTGCAAAATATTCTGAAATCATCAGCGTAACGGACAATATACATCTCCTTTAGATTTGTCCTTCGCATAAACTTGTAGGCATTGGATTTATTGATACTGCCATTTGCGTTTATGGAGGTCTTGTATTTTGCCGTGACCGGATTATCCTGCCATTGGCTGTCAACCCATTGGTCTAATTCATTCAGCACGATATTCGCCAGAAGCGGGGAGATAATACCGCCTTGGGGTGTCCCTTTGGTCGGGTATTCCATTGCCCCATTTTCTAACCGTATTGGTGCTTTAAGAATCCGTTTCAGCACGAACAGGAGATTTTTGTCCCTGATTCCGAGCGACCATATCTGCTTTATCAGCTTGCTGTGGTCTACATTGTCAAAGAATCCTTTGACATCTAACTCAACGACATAGTGCAGTCTTGTATTCTGTATTAAGAACTCCGCTCTTGCGATGGCGTTTTCAGCAGACCTGTTTGGACGGAATCCATAACTGTTTTCGCTGAATTTCGCTTCACAAATCGGCTCCATGACCTGCTTGATACATTGTTGTACCAGCCGGTCCCAGACGCAGGGGATTCCCAGCGGCCTGGTTTTTGTTGGGTCGTAAGGTTTTGGTATTTCTTTTCTTCGGACAGGTTTCGGACGATACCCATGTGTACTGCCGATTGTAATGAAACGGACTGTATCAATAACCTCATCCGGCATCAGCTTTCCGATGTCATCGAATGTCACGCCATCTGTTCCCGGAGTTTTGCTTCCGTCATTTGACTTGATATTTCTATATGCCAGCAGGATATTTTCACGTTTTAAGATGATGTTCATCAAATTTGTGAAAGTCTTATTTTTACTGCTTTTCGCATACAGACCGTCAAACACTTCCTGCATTCCGTAATACTCAGCATGGCGCAGTCCGCTCATACATAATGATTTTTCGGCTTTCTCTTTTGGCATAAGGCATCACTCCCTTCTTTTGAATTGAGTGACTTTTTTGTCCTACTCGAATCCTTACTGCGATTGAATGATTGTTTCATATATGACTAATGACTTGAGGCCATCCCTCCGAATCCTTCTTTTTCGCGGGATTCATCGTAAGTCCGACCTCTGCTTTTCAGCACCGGTTCGGCAGCTTATTTTCTTCGTCTGCCTGCTTTACCACTATGGTAAAGCCCGATACCTTTCCTTGTTCCGATAATTCTATCTGTGCATATACCCTTAGGTCTCCGCTTTAGTCCTGTCAGCTTGGATGCGCCTTTAACACATCATGGTCGTTCATACATACGATTTTTACTAAACCACACTGACGGCGAATTAACGCCACCATACATTTCTATATGGCCTACCTTTAGACCTGTACATTCGCGGTTTTCGTCAGTGCTTCCGCACATTCTAACCATAGGTATTTTATAGAGCCCCGGCCTATAGGTGACACCGCCCACCTCTGGGCGGCTTTCGTGTGGCTGGTTGTTATCCAGCAATTCTTACGGTCACTCTCGGCCGACTTCACCGAGCTTCTGACCCATAGCGTTTCCGCTTTAAGCCAGTCGGAGTATTAGGCTGGCGTTTCAGGGCGTTACCCCATCATTCCACCAATCGAATTACCAGTTCACCTGTCTTTCTTTTCACCTCCAATCATTGGACAAGTGCCCAACCTTTTCAGTTGGGAACAAGTTGCACCATAGGGATAGCCCACATACTTTTCCGCCTCCGCGATCATGGCGGCAAAGGCTTCGTCCTTTAGCGCCTCCGGGGGGATTTCATAGTAGGTCGGCTCTTTCGGGGTGGAGGCGTGGGGATAGCTGCCGTTGGGAAACAGGTCTGGCCGGTTGCCCAAAGTCTGCATATAGGCAGCATAAAAGCCCATCTGTTCCTCGGTGAGAATGTAGATGGGCAGGTGGGACAGGTCAAAGTTTTCCAGCTTCACATTGCAGATGTAATAGGTGTAGGGAACTTCCACGGTATAGGTGTTTCCCTCGCTGTCCGTCCTCGTTTCGGTGCGGTAGCGGGTTTCCGTTTCGATGGTCTGGGTCAGGATGTACTGCTTTTCAAAGAGCATGGCAAGGTCGCCCTGTACCTCCCCCAAAGTGAACACGCCGTTATGCAGCGCGGAGAGGATGGAGGTCAGCACATAGGGGTCATGTTTGATCTCGTCCAGATCGAAACGGTATTCGTCATAGCCAGGGTGCAGGCTTTCGTAGTTGTCAAGTTCGTGCTGCAAGTCTGCTTCCAGCGCGGCATAGGCGGCTTCGGCTCCCAGCATATCGCTGTCCTCGGAGAGATAGGAGGTGGCGGCAAGGCCCGTCCCGGTGCTGCCAAACATGGCGGTGCAGGATTGCAGGCCGCCCATCACCAGCAGGAGCATGAGGCCCACGCCGCCGACGATCAGCGCCCCTTTCCAGTGCCGGGCGGCAAAGGACGCGGCCTGTCTGCTTTTTTCTGCGGCTTTCTTGGCTGCGGCACCCGTGGTCTTGGCGGTGCCTGCGGCCCCCTGTGCGGTCTGACCCGCCGCCCTTGCTACCTTGGCATATTCCCGCTTGATGTGCTGTTTCTGCCAGAAGCGGGAAACGGGGTTCTTGACCGCCTGCGCCAGCTCCGGGTTGTCCCGCAGGGATTTTTGATACGCAAACTCGGCGTTGGCAGCGATGGACTTTCGCTCGGCCTTGGCTGCGGCCCGGTAGGGTTTGAGCTTGTGGCGGTGGACGCCGCTGCGGATCATGCGGCCCACCTGCCGTTCCGCCAGTTCCTCCCCCTTGTGGCCGCCCTCCACGCCCACATTTTCGTGTTCTACCTCATGGATTTTTCCGTGGAGGTAAAGCCCGGCTTCCTGTATGGGGCGGCTGGCCGGGTTTGGTTTGAGCTGGGGAGGGGCTTTCTCCACCTTGTCAAAATACAGCCTGCTTTTGGCCTTGCCCTTGGCCTCGTCATAAACGGTTTCCTTGGTGACGACGCGCTTTTTCGGCAGGGCTTCTTTGGCCGCTTCCAGCTTATCCGCCCGCTTTTCTGCCTTTTTGATATACGGGGCCAGCTCCGGGGAGGCCCGTTCCTCGGCGGTAAACTGCAACCGGGAAACGGGGCCGGTGGTCTGCGCCACGGTTTCCCCGGCGTCCTTGGCCGCTTTCTTTGCCTTGTGGCGGTCGTGCAGTTCGTCCGCCCGTTCCAGTATTTTTTCCGCCGCGCCCTCCGGCTGGGCGGTGTATTCCTGCTCGGCCTCCCGGCTGGACACATTGACGCTTTCGCCGGTGGTCTGGTTATCCAGCGTCAGGCCGTCGCGGGTCATGTGCTGCGTTACCTTGTCGCGGGGTTTCAATGGGTTCATGTAACATCACCTCCTTGCGGTCTGTTCCGGCAGCGCCCGGTTTCGATCTCTGCAATATAGCGCAGGATGGGGTACACCTGCGGGGGAACAACTGCGTTTCCCAAAGTCTTTAACCGCTTTGCCACATTCGCCGGCGGGTCGCTGATTAAGTACGGGATTTGCGCCGGTTCTTTGGCCCACATGGAATGTCCGTCCATCTCCGGGGGAATCCCATCAGCCATTCCACCCAGTCGGGATTCAGTTTCACATCCCCCGGCGGGCTGCCCAGCAGTTTGTAAACCGCCCATGACAGCCGCGCCGTCCATACGGTTCCGCTGGGGTTGTATTTTCGGAAGCTCCCGGTCGGGGTCATCCGTACATCGACAGTTTTCCCCACATCCCCCGTGTCGCTGGCAAGGGGCGTGGGAAGCAGCATGGCCGATGATGAAAGTTCTTTTGCGCTCATGCCATGCGCCGACGGCGACAGCAGGAAGTACGAAAACCCTAACGGCGTAGCCTGCCTGCTCCAAGTCAAAAACCGTCTTGTCGAGCCCCAGATGGATGAAGCCAGCAACATTTTCTCCAAGCACCCAAGAGGGGTGCAGTTCCCGGATAACGCGGAGCATTTCGGGCCATAAATACCGTTCGTCCTCAAATCCCCGTTGTTTCCCGGCGCTGGAAAAGGGCTGGCAGGGGAATCCCCCGGAAATAAGTGTGGTGGTTTCTCGTCCTGTTTTTTCAAAAAATGCCTCCTTTGTCACTGTGGTAATGTCCCGGAATTTTGGTACCTGCGGCCAGTGCTTTTTCAAAACTTCCATCGGGAAATCCGCCCATTCGCACTGGCATACGGTGGTAAACCCTGCGGCTTCCGCCGCAAGGTCGATCCCGCCGATCCCGGAAAACAGGCTGAAATGTGTTAAGGCGCTCATACCGTCGCCCCCTCGCCTAACCGGGTCGTCATGATCTGGTAGAGCTGGGTGTTTTTCGGGATGGGGTTCTTAAAGGGCAGGATCACATTTTCGTAAATGAGAAGCCCCTCGCCGGGTTCGGAATTGTCAACATACCGTAATTGCTGGGGCGAAATGTTCAGCCGTTCCGCAAGGATTTTGCGGTCGCCGCTGGCCTGATTGAGCAGGCAGATAAAGTCGCTGTTTTCCAAAATGTTCTCAATTTCCGGGGAGGAAAGCAGGTCTTTTACATTCTGCGTCGCACCTGTGGGAATCCCGCCCCACTTACGGAAACGCTTCCAAATCTCACAGGAAAAGGCCGCCGTCTGTTCCTCACGCAAAAGCAGGTGGAACTCATCACAGAAATACCATGTCGCCTTGCCCTTGCTGCGGTTTTGGGTGACGCGCCCCCAAATCTGGTCTTGGACAATGAGCATACCGATTTTCTTTAGCTGCTTGCCCAGCTCCTTGATGTCAAAGGCCACAATGCGGTTTTGAATGTCGATGTTGGTTCTGTGGTTGAACACATTTAGGCTGCCGGACACATACAGGTCAAGGGCCTGCGCCACCCGGTCGGCCTCCGGGATATGCTGGTCTAACAGGGCTTTGTGTAGGTCTGCAAGGATGGGCATATTTTCCGGCTTGGGGTTTGCCAGATAAGGTCGGTAGATCACCTGTACCGCCCGGTCGATCACCGTCTTTTCAATGGCTTCCAGCCCGTTCTTGCCGCCCATGACAAGCTCACAGAACGACAGCACAAAGTCGGATTTCAAGGCCAGCGGGTTTTCGTCCTCGGAGTAATTCAGGTTGATGTCCAGCGGGTTCACATAGTTTTTGCTGGTAGGCGACAGCTTCACCACCTGCCCATGCAGCCGCTTCACAAGGGGGTAATACTCGGCCTCTGGATCACAGATATACACATCGTCCGGGGTGCAGAGGAACACGCTCAAAATTTCTGATTTACAGCTCATACTTTTGCCGCTTCCCGGTGTCCCCAGCTTTAGCCCGTTGGGACACCTCGCCCGTTTGCGGTCGAGCATAATCATGTTGCCGGTCTTGGCGTTGATCCCGTAATACATGGCGTCGCCGCCCTGAAAAAGCTCCTGCGTTACAAAGGGGACGAACACGGCCACGCTGGAAGTCGTCAGGGAGCGTTCAATCTGGGTGTGGCTGGCCCCCAGCGGCAGGCTACTCATAAGCCCCTGTTCCTGCTGGTAGTCCAGCCGTACAAGGGAACAGTTGTATTTCTGGGCGATCCCGGCAGCCCAGAACACATCGTTTTCCAGCTTTTGCCGGGTGTCTGCGGTGTTCAGCACCAAAAAGGTAAGCTGGAACATCCGTTCATTCCGGCTCTGCAAGGTCTTTAGCAGCTCCTTGGCGTCCTGCCCGTAGGTGGCAAGGTCGCTGGGAAGTATATCCATGTCGTAACCACTTCTTACCGCCCGTTTCTGTTCCTGAATCTTCATGGCGTCAAGGTCGGTGATCTTGCGCTTGACCGTCTTAATGGCGTCGCTCTGGTCGATGGCCTGCACATGGAGGTTCACCACAATGCCGTTTTCTGTGTTGAGGAAGTCGGCCAGCATTTCATCCGACAGCTCCGGGGAGAGGATTTGCAGGAAGCTCACCGCCCCGTATTTGCCGCCCAGCCCGAACATCCGGGCATTGCCGAAGCGGAACGAGGACGGGGCGATAAAGTCCTTGGTGGAAAGCCCCGACGGGGCAAGCCACTTCCAGTCAAAAGAAAACGGCTCCCCGTCCGGGTGGAAAATGCTGTGCATGACTTCCAGCCGTTCCTTGGCGTCCAGTCCCCACGCGGAGGCCCCCATGCTCTTGAAATAGCCCAAAAGGTCGGTTTCGATCCGGCGCAGTCTGGCGCGGGCCATTTTCAGGCTGTCCGCCTCGATGGTGTAGGTCATAAATTTCCGCTTCATCAGGCCGTTGTTCCCGTTCACAAGCTGGTCTTGCAAAATGTCGGAATACTCGCTGCGGATGTCGTCAAAGTCGTCCCCCTGCGCCCGGATTTCAAAGCTCTTGGCGTACTGCTTGGGGTCGATCTTGCGGTTGATAAAGGAAAACTGCACATGAATGGAGGCGTCCAGATAGTTGTAGAGGTCGCACAGGTTTTCAAAGATGGCGGTCTTGGTGTCCGCCTGCGCCAGTTGGTAGCTGATGTCCGTAAACTCAATGCACTTGGAAAAGGTGCGGGGCGTTACCCGGCACACGCCGTCCTGATACATGGCCTCATAGGGAATACTGGCCTGCGCCGAATGGGGTTTGCCGTCGCCCTTATACTTTCGGATGACGGCCTGAATCTCTTTCTTTTCGGCGCGGGTGAGCTTGACCGGCGCTTTTGCGCTCGTTTCGTTCTTTTGCTTTTTGGACAATGGCGTTGACCTCCTTTTCCATTTGGGATTGCCGCACAAGGGCGGTATAAGCGTTGTTGGTCTGGTAGGGCCTCTCCTTGGGCTGGATGAAGCAGCACTCTACGATCTGGCGCACCACCACTTCAAGGGGCTGGCCGTGTTTTTCGTAAAGCGCCAGCAGAAAGCCCGGCAGCATGGCAAACACCATAATGAGCGCCGCCGCGCTGGTCGGGACGCGGCCCCGGATCAAAAAGAAAAGCGGGACGCCAACAAGCAGCGCACCGCCAAAACAAATGAGCTGGCGTTTCGTCAGCCCGAATACTACCTTGGATTTGACCTTGGTTAAATCCTTGGGGACAGTTACATAAGCCATAAAAAGTCACCTCGTTTCTGGTACGGACAGGGAAAAATCGCTGTCCAATTCATTGCCCCACGCATCCCAGCCGGGGGTTTTCTGTCTGGCAAACAGTTCTGCGCGGGGCAGGTCGCCCGCAAGGGCTATGATTTTCTCGCGGGTAATGTCTGGTTTCTTGCTGTGTTCCTCCACCGGGGAAATGATAAACTGATGGACGCTTTTGGAGTAACGCTTGGGATGGCCCCGCTTGGCAAGCAGGCAGATTTCCGCGTTTCCTCTCGTCCAATAGCCCAGTCCGTAAAACCATGTGGGGCTTTTGCGGTTCAATTTCAGCCAGACAAAGGCCACGGTCTTAAAGGAAAAGCCCCACGCCTTAATCAGACGCAGCGCCTCCGGGAGCTGTGGGAAAGTCGCCCACAAAAACAAGAGGCAGTCTTTTCCCGCCAGCGTTTCCACCGGCAGGGCGCACAGATCGTCAATGCTCATGGTGGGATAGTGATGTTCCGCCGCCCCTGTCCGTTTGCACTCATATCTCCACGGCGGGTCGGCGTAAAGGATGTTGTAGGTTTTCTTTTGTGTTTCCTCGATGGTTGGTATTCCTCCTGTCTGTCAATGTGCGGTAAATACGGCTTTCGATATGCTGCCGGTCTTGAACAGACAGAAGCAAAGCAAAACGGTATAGCCCATACAGCCCCAGATCGCGCCGGATATGTCGTCGGCGGTTCCGATCTGCTGGATCAGCACCGCATAAATCCCGACAACCACCATGATTAAAAAGGCTTGGAAGCCCAGCGCAAGCAGGGATTTCAAGTAGTTCTGGCCCATGCCGCGCCACTCTGCATTGCCCAGCGTGGCAAGGGGGATCGGCCCCAATGCGGTCACGGCGTAAATTTCAATCATTCTTCCATAGGTCACAAGGAAAATGCAGATGGAAAGAATGTTCATCGTCAGCCCCACAACAAGGGTCTGGAACCACAGGCCCAGCAGCGGCCCGATGTCCATTGCTTCAAGGCGGCTTTCCAGATCGGGCAGCAGCGTGTCAAAATCAATGCTGGTATCTCCGATAATCACCCCGGCGCTTTGGTTGACGACCTGCTGGGTGGCGTCAAACACGCCCATGACGATATTCCATGTGTTCGTCACAATGAGAATGGCAAAGGCGCTTTTGAAAATCCAGCGGAAGAACATGGAGCTGTCGAAGTCGTGCATATTGTTCTTTTCCACGATCATGTCGATCAGCTCATAGCACATCACAAGGGCGAGAATGGCCGCCGCAATGGGGACGATCACCGTTTCGGACAGGTTTTGCAGCATGGAGAAAATGCCGCCGTTCCAGTCCTGCGGGGTACTGCCCACATCCGACGCGATTTCCCCGACTTTGGTATTGACCGTGTTAAACAGGCCGGACAGGTTGCCCATGATACCGTCGATCAGGATTCCTTTGATCCATTCCCCGATTAAATCACCGATCATGTGGGGACACCTCCTTTCCCGCGCCCTCCCCGATCAGAGAGGGCGCGGAGGGTTTTCTAACACACATGGGGGTTATCCCAGCAGCCCGGACAGCAGCGGAACAAGGGTCATACCGATCAGGGCAACGCCACCTCCGGCGACAAGCTGCTTAATTCCCTGTGACTTGCTTGCCGGGTTGTCCGCCCCGTATCCCTCCAAAAGATTGACGCCGCCCCATACGCAAAGCGCGCCGCCGAGGCCCACAACGATGGTCTGCAAAGTATCAACTGCACTATTGAAAAATTCCATAAATTTACCTCCATAAATTCAGATTGTGATGGTGTTTGGGTGCAAAAAAAGCCGCCGTACACAGTGGCAGCCTCACAATCCGCAGACGGCCCGGAGTTACTGGCCGTCCCGCCATTCCAGCACAGCCAGCGAAAAAATTTCGCCCCATGCTTCACACAATTCACGGTTTACTTCCGCCTCCATCTGTTTCAAACCGGCGTCGTCAGGCAGTTCAAAATCGTGTTCGATCATCCACCGCAATGCAACGGCAGCGGAGATCATGCCACGGAAAACAGCCTGCTCCTGCTTGAAATAATCCGCAAATGTCCATTCGTCCGAGTGTCCCATCGGTCACGCTCCTTTCTCCATGGCCGCTTTATTCCGCGGCAAAATCTTCATCCGACAGCTCAATGTCGTAGAGGTCAAAGAGTTCGTCCTCCGTTACCACGCGCCGCTTTTTCCGGCGCAGGGACGACAGGTAGCTGTCCACATCAAAGGTGTTCTTTTTGTCGGCGTCCGAGAGGTATTTATAGCGGGGGTGGCGGGTAATGTCGTATTTCTCACTGAAAAACGGCCTTACGCCGCGCACCTGCAAAATACACTTGCCTCCGTCCATCGTTGCAATTTCGTCTTGGCTCATCAGCTCCTTTCCGAGTTTTTGGTAGTTCAGTCCGTGGGAGGTCTGCGCGCCCCGGTTCTCGCTCTGGTTATAGCTGTCAATGGTTTCCTTGCCCAGCACCTCCGCGATCTCCTTGGCGTTCTTGCCCCGGCCACTAAGGAACAGCGTACAGTCGCAGTTGTCGGAAATGATTTCCGCCGCGTCCTTGTAAATGGCCTTTAGCTGCGACTGGCTCTGCAAAATAATAGAAGCCGAGATTTCCCGGCTTCGTATGGTGGCAATCAGCTTGTCAAAGTTTGGAATCTGGCCGATGTTGGCGAACTCGTCCAGAATCAGCCGCACATGGACGGGCAGCCGCCCGCCGTATTTGTCGTCGGCCCGGTCGCACAAAAGGTTGATAAGCTGGCTTTGCACCATTGCCAGAATGAAATTAAAGGTCGTGTCCGTGTCCGACATAATCAGGAACAGGGCCGTTTTTTGATCCCCGATGGTGTCAAGTTCCAGTTCGTCGTCCTCCATCAGCTCCCGCACCTCCCGGATGTCAAAGGGCGCTAATCTGGCTCCGCAGCTTATCAAAATGGAGCTGCGGGTCTTGCCCGCCGACAGCAGGAATTTACGGTACTGGCGCACCGCAAAGTGTTCCGGGTCTTTTTCTTCCAGCCGTTCAAACATCTGGTCTACCGGGGATTGAAATTCCGGGTCGTCCTCGCGGGCTTCGCTGGCATTTATCATTTCAAGCAGCGTAGTGAAATTCATTTCATCGTCTGGCGCTTCGTACCAGATATAGCCAATGAGGGCCGAATACAGCAGGCGTTCCGATTTGATCCAAAAATCCTCGGCGCTCTTTTCGCCCTCGCCCTTGGTGTTGCAGATCAGCGTGTTTACCAGCTTCAAAATGTCCTTTTCCGAATGGATGTAGCGAAACGGGTTGTAGCGCATACTCTTGGAAAAGTTAATGGTATTCAGCACTTTTACCCGGTAGCCGCACCGCACAAGGAGCTGGCCCACTTCGCCAATCAGACTTCCTTTCGGGTCAGTAATCACGAATGAGGTCGGGTAGTCCTTGGACACACACTGCATGAGGTTGGGCTTCACAAAGAACCGGGTCTTGCCGCTGCCGGAACCGCCGATCACCAGCACATTTTTGTTCCGGGCGGTCTTGGGGTCTTTGGGCCGGTTGTTCATGGTGAGGCGTTCCGTCTGGGTCAGGAGGATGTTGTTGTCAAACACCGGGTCGATGTACGGGGCTATATCTTTGGGGCCTCCCCAACGGGCGCTGCCGTACTCGACGCCCCGGCGGTATTTCTTGGCGTTCTTGCTCTTGCAGTACACCATCAGCCGCAATGCCACCGCACCGGCCACGCCCACCGCCAGATCGAACAGGTGGAAGCTGGGGGCGGCGCTTTCAAAGGCAAGGGAAAAGCCGTCCGCAAGGTGCAGCAGCTTTTCCGACAAGTCCGCCCCAGCCGCCAGCCGGTAGGTCTGTCCCAGCTTGCCGAACAGGTACACAAACAGCAGGTAGGGCAGGTTGGCGATTATCAGCTTTTTCATTTCCGGCTTCATCGTGACAGCCCCCTTTCCTTGATTTTCTCCTTGGCCTGCTGGCTGCTTCTGGCCGCTGCCTTTTCTTTCAGGACGGCAAGGGTTTTTCGGATGGAGGGGCGTTCCTGCTGTTGGAGCTTCTTGGCTGTAAACTCCTTAAACGCCTGTTCCAGATTGTCCGCCTGCTTGGATTTGAAGATCACGATATACCGGGGCGGATGGGTAGTGCGGTCTTTCCGCAGGGTAAAATCAATGTCGTATTTCTTGGCGCAGGGCTTAAACAGGCCAATGTTGGCGTCGGTGATCTCAATGTTGGACAGGGCGGAACCGTCCTTTTTGAGCTGCCGTAAGCTCTGCTGGCCGTGATGGGCCTTACCCGTCCCTTTCTGCCGGGCGGACAGATATTTTCGGATGGCCGCTTGCAGCACTTGGGCGGTGAGCTTGCCCGTCTTAACCGCTAACGCTATGGTTTTCTGGTCTACTTCTTCCTGCAACTGCTATCCCTCCTTTGGAAAGTCAGCAGGCAGGCGGATGGCTTAAATCCGCACCCGCAGGCCGGAGAGGTCGTCGGCATGGATTCCTACCAGATACCAGTTCTCGGCCATCTCAATGCGGGTCGGCCTCCATCTGCCGCCCACCATCACATCAAAAGTTTCTCCGCAGTGCAGGCCGCCGTAATAGTCCGCAAGGTCAAAGCGGATGTCGTAGCGGTCTGTCTGCTCGTCAAAAATCAAAGCACCCTGTTTCATAGGGTCGGCCTCCTTTCAGATTTTGCCAGTGTTCATGTCATGGGCCACCAGCGCCGTGTAATAGCCGTTGATGGTGCTTGGGGCGTTGAACAGAACCGCCAGCAGGTATTTTTTGATGTTCCGTATTTCCGTGGTGTTTTTGCTGATACAGTCAAAGACAAACTCAATGTGAGAGCTGTTCAGCTTCATCAGCTTGGATTTCACCAGCTCGGCGGGGTAATCGTCCCCGGCAATGCGGATGGTCTTGCGGGCGCTGCATACGGTTTCCACCAGCAAGTCCACAATCTCGTCCAGTGTTTCCCGGTCAATGCCCTTGACGTGCTGGCAAAGGTGTTCGT
>ERZ773181.1598-NODE-1598-length-17295-cov-3.267865_pt1 | contig 17295 bp, 10 predicted proteins | sample MGYA00581001_ERZ773181 | MGnify/ENA primary metagenome ERZ773181 (study PRJEB29015, sample SAMEA2737780) | human gut metagenome | biome: human gut; feature: human-associated habitat; material: faeces | place: China | collected 2012 ... | reverse complement strand
CGAGCCCCGTCTACCGCTCCATTTCTTATTATGGTGCCATAGCCAAGTGGTAAGGCAAAGGTCTGCAAAACCTTCATTCTCCAGTTCAAATCTGGATGGCACCTCGCAAAGAGCTGATTGAAAATCGGCTCTTTTTCTTATGCCCGAAACGAATCGGCGAATGCCGCAAGAGACATTCGCCGATTCGGGGCTTTACCGCGCAAGGGAAAGGAGCCATTCGACCTGCTTCTGCAGCCCTGCGCGCAGGGGGGTGCCGGGCAAAGCAATCCCCGTGCGGCGCAGCTTTTCCAGCGAATACGCGCGATGGCACAAATGCCCGCTGAATTGGGGATGCGCTTCCAGATAGCCGGCTAACGGAATTTCTTCAATAGTCACCGGAACGTTCAAAATTTCTCCGAGCAAAAGGTAATAAGCAGCGTTGGAAACAATATCCGGTCCGCCGATGCAGAAAATCTCGTTGAAGGATGTGGAGACGGGGATGCTTTCCAGCAGGACGCGGCACAGGTCATCCACATAGATGGGGTGAATCAGGAATTTGCCGCCGCCAACAAGCCGCAGCGGTTCGCAACGCTTCATATGGGCAATCAGATCCGGCTGCCGGGAATGCTCCGGGAAACAGCCGACCTGTGAACCCGCGCCGAAAATATGCCCCGGACGGAAAATTGTCCACGCGAAAGGAGATTCGGAATGCGCCGCCGCGTCCAGAAAAACCTCCTCCATCTGCCGCTTGCTGCTCCCGTAGCCGCCGTCGTGCAGATAAACGCCGATTTCGTCTTGCGGAACGCGCTTGTAGGCGGGGTGGTACACGGAATCGGTGGAAATCACCAGCAGGCGATTCGTGAAGGCGGGCAGCACCGACAAATCGACCGATGCGGAGGCCGCGTCGCGGCAGATGCAGTCCAGCGCGGCGTCCCATTGCAGCTGCGCGCTGGCGAGCGCGGCGCGAAGGGCAGCCAGGTCGTGCGCGTCGCACGTCAGCGCGTGAACGTCTTCGGGAATCGGGCGATTGCCGCGTGTAACGCACCAGACCTCGTGCCCCTGCGCTGTCGCTATCTGCGCCAGCCGTCCGCTGACAAACCCGCTGCCGCCTAAAATCAACAACTTCATGTTCCTTGCCTCCTGACGGGAAAAGCAGCGCGGCTTCTCCTGCGAATTTGTCTGTATCATATCAGAATTCGGCGAAAAAAGCAATCCGGAGCGTATGGAGAAGGAAGCCTGCGCAGGGTGAACTGCTTTCATATAAATAGCTTGCAATAATGCGCTGTTCAAATACTGTTTCAACCTTTACAAGCGGCGTTTTTTTCGGTATAATGAGAGCATCCGCGCCAATGATGCCGCTGAGAGCGAAAGCATCAGACGAAAATGCAGCTGGTGCGGAAATAATCATCGTAGGGTACTCGAAAAGAGACTCGAACGGAGGAAAAAATGAATACTCGCAATGGCAATCTGGTCAATCTCGTGACGCTGGCGCTGCTGATGGCGCTGATTTTCCTGATGGGACAGACACCGCTGGGGCTGATTCCGCTGGGCTTTTGCAACGTGACGCTGCTGGTGATTCCGGTTGCGGTCGGGACGCTGTTCATGGGGCTGAAATACGGCGTGCTGCTGGGCTTGACCTTCGGTGCAACAAGCTTTGTGTCGGCGCTGCTTCGTCCATCTACGCTGGTCGGCACGCTGATGGGGGCGTCGCTGCCGATGGTGATTGTGATGACCTTCCTGCCGCGTTTGATGGTGCCGGTGGTGATTCACTTCGTCCACAAGGCAATGGCGCATAAGCTGGAAAAGACGGGGCTGGCGGTTGCGGCGGCCTGCGGCAGCCTGACGAACACAATTTTGTATCTCGGCTTGATGTTGATTTTCTACATGATCTGCGGCATTGACAATACGGCGGTGCTGACGGCGATTGGCGCAACCGCTGGCGGCGCTGGCCCGCTGGAAGCCGTTGCTGCGGCGCTGATTACACCCCCGATTGTGCTGGCGCTGCGCAAGGCAATGCACAAGAAGACGGCGTAACAAGGGGAGCTTTGCCCCCGCGCGCAATTGAACTGGTCTGTACGGCAAGTGAACGATTCCCGCTGATGGCTGAAACGTCGGCCATCAGCGATTCTATAAGGAGGTATGGAGGATGATCCTCACCCTCGACATTGGCAATACCAACATCAAAACTGCCCTCTTTGACGGCAAGGAAATGCGCTATTACTGGCGGATGTCCACGAACATCCAGAAGTCGTCCGACGAATACGGCATCGTGCTGGTGAACCTCTTTCAGCATGTCGGCGTTCGCCCGGAAGAAGTCGAGGGTATCATGATTTCCTCCGTCGTGCCGACCATCAATTTTACCATTGAACACATGTGCCAGAACTACTTCGGGCAGACGCCGCTGTTCGTCGTGCCGGGCATCAAGACGGGCATCAACATCCGCTACGAGAACCCGCGCGAACTGGGCAGCGACCGAATCGCGAACGCAGTGGCGGCGTATGAGGAGTACGGCGCGCCGACGATTTTCATCGATTTCGGCACGGCAACGACGTTCGGCGTGGTTGGAGAGGGCGGCGTGTTCCTTGGCGGGTGCATCTGCCCCGGCGTGAAGCTCGCCAGCGAAGCCCTTGTCACCGGGACGGCAAAACTGCCGCGCTTTGAACTGACGAAGCCAGAGCACGTCATCGGGCGGACGACGCTGACGAACCTGCAATCCGGCATGTATTACGGGTATGTCGGCTTGGTGAAGAACATCGTCCGCAAAATTAAGCAGGAATTGGGGCAGGAAGCCACCGTCGTCGCGACGGGCGGCATGGCAGTGATGATTGCCGAGGAAAGCAAGGTCATTGACAAGCTGGATGGGCTGCTGACGCTGAAGGGGCTGCGGCTTATCTACGAGCGGAACAAGGGCTGATTAAGCGAGAAAAGAAGGCATTTGAAAGCAGGAGGAAGCAGACAAAATGAAGGAAGTTGTAATCGGATTTCTGGGCTGCGGCAATGTTGGCGGGGGCGTGTGGTCGCTGCTGACAGGCTTTTCCCGCGAGATTGCTCACCGCGACAGTCTCTCCATCCGCATCAAGCGAGTGCTGGTGCGCGATGTGAACAAAACCCGCGCCTGCGGTGTGCCGCATGAACTGCTGACAACGAACGCGGACGACGTGGTGAACGACCCGGAAATCAGTATCGTTGTCGAATTCATGGGCGGCGAACAGCCTGCGACGGACTACATGCTCCGCGCGCTGGAAAACGGCAAGACCGTTGTCACGGCGAACAAAGTCGCCATTGCCCTGAATTGGCACCGCCTGCAAGCCGCTGCACAGCGCAACCACGTCGGTCTGTACTACGAAGCGAGCGTCTGCGGTGCGATTCCGATTATCAACACCCTCATGCAGCCCCTGCAAGCGAACCGCATTGATTCCCTGATGGGCATCATCAACGGCACGACGAACTACATCCTTTCCCGTATGTACGAAAACGGCGAGGACTACACCTCCGGCGCCACGACGTCTTACCTCTGCCTGCAGACGGGCGACGGCCTGACCAAGGCGGATTATGACGGCGGGCACGCCGTTTACAGCAGCACGAGCGGCAGCATGAAATATTTCCTCGTGGACGGCACGGTCATTGCCGACCACATGGACGCCGACGCGCAGGCCAACAACGGCCTGCTCTGGATGGCGATCTGCCTCGGCATGGCGACCGACGGCCTGGAAAAGCCGCTCATGGACCGCGGCCTCGGCGCCGTTTATGGTTACAGCCAGTCGGTCACATTTGTCGGCGACTATACGTTTGAGGCTGTGTTCTTTGACAGCCTGCTCGGCGGCAGCACCGTCGCCGAGGCGATCACGGACATGAAGACGGCCTGCGGCGCATGGGACTGCTCGCCGCAGATCTGCCAGGCCAACGGCATGTCCGCCAACTATCAGATGACGACGCTGGAGGAGGCGCAGCGCGGCCGCGCCGCATTCCCGATCGTCGTCTCCGCGGATGATACCTATCCCGGCCACGGCAATGTCGATGCGCTGCAGGATGTCAACTCCGGCTGGGCGCTGCTCGACCGCTACGCACTGACGGCGGACACCGACACGCCGGAGCACGGCTCCGTGACGCAGCGGGGCATGACCGTCACGGCCAATGCCAACACCGGCTATTATGCCTCCGGCTACACCGTCACGCCCGAGGGCGCGGCGACCGTGCTGCAGAACGGCAATACCTTCCGCATTTCCGCACTGCGGCAGGACTGCAAGGTGACGATCCACTTTGCTGCCAAGACGCCGGCGGCCGTGCACTTCTCCGTGCCGGACGGCGTGACGCAGCCGGATGTCGCCGGTTATATCGGCGATCCGATCACACTCCCGCAGCCGACGGGCACGCCCACGGCTGACGCACAGGATTATCACTTCGTCGGCTGGACGACCGAGCCGGTCGAGACCCCGGCCGTGAGCGCGCAGGTGCTCCGCGCGGGTGAGCGCTATGATGTCACAGGTGCGGAGACAACGCTCTACGCGCTCTATCAATACTTTGCCACGCCGGATGGGCGGACGCCTGCGTTCTCCACTGTCACGGCGGACACGGATGACTGGAGCGGGACGTATGTCCTGCGCGGCGGTGACAGCGTCCTGCACTGTGACGGCACCGTTTACGGGGCGGCGCTTGGCAGCACCGCTGCTGCCGTGCCGCTTGCCAATACCGGCATCACCGTGGACGCGGACGGAAATGTCTCCGGCGTTTTCGGCACGTATACCGTGCAGATCACGCGCGTGCCCGGGACGGAACAGTATACCATCCGGCTCGGCGGCGCAATGTCATCGCTGTATCTGGCCTGCCGCTCGAACAGCGACCAGCTCAATTCCGACGTGGACGGCAGCAGCAGCTATGCCCGCTGGCTCATCAGCTGGAAGGATGGCCGCGTTGTCATTCAAAATGCACGCTTCATGGCGCGCAGCCTGCAGTTCTGCGCGGATAAGCAGTATTTCCGCTGCGTGCGCAGCACGGAGACCCCGCTGACGCTCTATCGCGGCGAGACCAGCGGCCTGTGGTACACCACACAGCTGCAGTCGGCCCATGAGCACCAGTATGTGGAGTCCGCCCGTCGGGCGGCGACCTGCACGGAGCCCGGATGGGTGGAATATGCCTGCACCGTCTGCGGCGGCACCTATCGTGACACGCTCGCCCCGCTCGGCCATGCATTTCATGACAAGGCTTCCGCCGCCTGCGCGCAGGAAGCGACCTGCACCGAGCCTGCGCAGTATTACGTGCAGTGCGACCGCTGCGATGCCGTCAGTGAGACGCTGACGGTCGCGGCCGGCGATTCGCTCGGCCACAGCTATCAAAACGGCGTCTGCGTCCGCTGCGGCGCGCTGATGCCGGTCACGCCGTTCGACGACGTGCCGGATGACGCCTATTACACCGAAGCCGTCTATTGGGCCAAGCGCTGCGGCATCACGAACGGCGTCAGCAGCACCTGCTTTGCCCCGAACGCGACGTGCACGCGCGCGCAGAGCGTGACCTTCCTCTGGAACGCCGCCGGCAAACCGGAACCGAGTTCCCTGACCGTCCCGTTTACGGACGTGTCGGCGGATGCTTACTACTACAAAGCCCTGTGCTGGGCGGTCGAACGCAAGATCACCAACGGCACGAGCGGCACGACCTTCTCCCCGAACGGCATCGTGACGCGCGCACAGGCGGTGACGATGATGTGGCGCGCCGCCGGCAGCCCGGAGGTCGCCGCGGATCAGACGTTCACGGACGTTCCGGCAAATGCGTATTACGCGGCCGCAGTGCGCTGGGCCGCCGCCAATAAGATCACGACGGGCACGGGCAACAACTGCTTTTCGCCCGCGGCCCCCTGCATTCGCGCGCAGATCGTGACGCTTTTGTACAATCAACTGCATGCATGATATGCCGGGACCGACCGGCGGAAAGGGAAGGTGAGGCCGCACACAGATCCGCTGAATGCACAAACAATATACATATCATATTTTTTCAGGAGGTAATGACCAACCCATGAACAAGGCAATCACCAAACGGCTCCTGTCCCTGGTGCTGCTGGTGGTCATGCTCGTCGGCTGCGCGCTCCCGGCCTATGCCGCGGACACCGGCGCGAGCGGCGATCTGACCGCAGTGTATGCCCAGGAGGGCACGAGCTACAAGGACGGTGTCTATGAGGGCACCGGAAAGGGCTTCAAAAATGGCGAGATCAAGGTCAAAGTGACCATCACCGACGGCAAGATCGCCAAGGTGGAACTCGTCAGCCAGGAAAAGCAGAGCTATTGGGAAACTATGAATGTCGCCTCGCTCTTTGACGATATCGTCAAGGCCAACGGCACCGAGATCGACGGTGTTTCCGGCGCGACCATGAGCAGCAACGGCGTCAAAGCCGCGGTCAACGACGCGCTGAGCAAGGCGCTCGTCACCGAGCCGGAGCAGCCGGACACCGGCATCTTTGCCGCCGGCACCGGCGCGAAGTCTGACCCGTATCTGATCCGCACGGTCGACCAGATCAAGGCGTTCGCGGCCTCGGTCAACGGTGGTGAGACCTACGCGAGCCAGTATGTTACGCTCGACGCCGATCTCGACCTCACCGGCGAGAGCTGGACGCCGATCGGCGGCGACAGCGGCAGCTTCAACGGCATCTTCAACGGCGACAACCACACGATCGCCGGCCTGACCATCGGCACGAAAGCCGAGCCCGCCGCGTATGAGTATGCCAGCCTCTTCGGCCTTGTCGGCAAGGGCGGTGCGATCCGCAACCTGGGCGTCAAGGATGCGTTCATCAACAACAAGACCACGGATGAAGACCCTGCAGTCGCCATTCTGGCGGCCGGCACCGGCGACAGCAGCGTGATCGACGGCTGCTGGGTCAGCGGCACGATCATCAGCGATGCGGCCGGTGACAACAACTACACCTACGTCGGCGGTGTCGTCGGCAATAACGGCGGCAAGAGCCTGGTGTGCAACACCTGGGCGGACGTGCAGATCGTGGCCAAGGGCAGCGATACCGGCGCGGGCGGGATCGTCGGCTGGACGAGCAACGATTCCGCGGTCATCAACTGCGCGGCGTTCGGCACGATCGGCAACTACTGCGAAGGCTCCATGATGTACGGCGCAGGCGGCATTGTCGGCTACAGCTGCGGCGCGATCTACGCCTGCTACTCCGACGTGACCCTGCACATGGACGCCATGTCCGATGCGGGCGACGGTTCCGATGTCCCCATCGGCGGCATCGCCGGCGCGCCGGCGTATTGCACGGCCGCTTACCGCTGCTGGTTCAACGCCGACGCGGCGCAGACCTATTATAACGATGAAGCGGTGGCAGAGCCGGTCGCGGTCGGCTATTCCACGCTCAGCTACTCGGTCAGCGACCAGGAAGAGTGCGCCGGCCTGACGTCGGCGGAGCTCACCTCCGGCGTGCTGGAGACGAATCTTGCCGACGCGCTCACGGAGGAAAAGCTTGCCGATGCGCAGGCGTATTTCTCCAGCAAGGCCGTCGGCCTGCTGGGCAACGGCGTTACGATGAACAGCCTGCTGAGCATGAGTGAAAACGGCTGGAACAGCTGGCAGGTCGAAAACGGCCGCCTGCTGCCGACCGGTGAGGGCAGCAATCAGCCTGTCGATCCGAGCGACTTCTTCGCCGGCGGCGAGGGCACGCAGGCTGACCCCTACCGCATCGAGACTGAGGCGCAGCTGCGCGGTTTCGCTGAGGCCACCCAGAACGGCAAGCTCAGCACCACGAACCTGTACATCCGGCTCGATGCCGATATCGCGCTCTCGGATGAGCCGTGGACGCCGATCGCCAAGTTCGGCGGCAGCTTTGACGGCGACGGCCACACCGTTTCCGGCATGACCATCGGCACGAGCGCGCAGCCGTCGGATCGCACCAGCGCCGGTTTCTTCGAGACGCTGGCAAACGGCGCGTCGGTCAGCAACCTCAAGCTGACGGACGTTTCGGTCAACGTCGTGCGCACGGGCAGCAGCCTGGATGATACCGTCTATGCCGGCGGCCTGATCGCCGGCGGCCAGACCATGGGCGCCGACGTCCGCATCGACAACTGCTCGGTCACGGGCGGTACCATTTCCGCGTCCTCCGGCATGCACGTGTACGCGGGCGGCCTCGCTGCCAGACTCGGCGGCACCAACTACGTTACCAACTGCTACACGGATATCGACGTCGCGGCCACCAGCAGCAAGTATGTTGCCAACGCGGCCGGCCTTGTTGGCACGTTCGGCAGCAGCAGCTTCGTCGGCAACTGTGCCGCGCTCGGCGATGTCACCGCCAGCGGCAACAGCCTGCAGTATAACCGCACCAGAGCGGGCGGCCTGCTGGCCTCGGCCCCGTTCCTGACGGAAAACTGCTACGCGGCCGGCAGCGTCACTCTGACGAATGCCAGCAGCGACTATGACGCCTATGCCGGCATGCTCATCGGCGAGCAGAGCGGCAGTGCCGTCGTGGACAGCCACTACAGCAGCAAGGCGGTGCTCACCGTCAACGGCGAGAGCAAGGACCTCATCGCGGTCGGCAAGACGCCTGACAGCTGGTACAGCGGCATCAACTACAACAAGATCACGGCGCAGGACGACGTTACGAACGACGCCTTTGCCGCCGTTATGAACCAGGGCATCTCCACCGAGGGCCTCGCCGCGACGGATGAATACCTCATCAACAGCGGCAAGTTCTCCGGCTACACGGCCGCGGGCCTTGCGGCCATGCGTCCGGCGGTCTGGCAGAGCTGGGGCGCTGCCGACGGCAAAGTCCTGCTCGGCGTGAAGGCCGAGAGCATCTTTGCCTCCGGCACCGGCACCAAGGCCGATCCCTTCGTCATCAAGACGGAGGCGCAGCTGCGCGCATTTGCCGCCTCCACCACCGGCGACAACGCGGTTGACTACGCGGGCCAGTATGTCGCGCTCGACGCGGACATCACCCTCAACGGTGCGTGGACGCCCATCCACTACTTCGCCGGTAACTTTGACGGCCGCAACCACACCGTCTCCGGCGTGCGCATCGGCACCGAGCTCGCGCCGCTCGAGCAGAAAAGCGTCGGCTTCTTCGACGTGCTGGCAAACGGCGCCACGCTCTCGAACCTGAACCTGACCAACGTTGCAGTGTACGGCAAAATCACCGCTGACTATGAACGTCCGTTCGTCGGCGGTCTCGTCGGCGGTAACCTCGGCATGGGCAAGAATGCGCGCATCGATCACTGCTCCGTCGTGGGCGGCATCGTCAGCACGGAGGGCAAGCAGTGGGCGTATGGCGGCGGCCTGACCGCATCGCTCTACCTCGATGCTTACCTCACCAACTCCTGGACGGATGTGACCGTGCAGGTCAAATCCACCGAAGGCCTGTGCTCGGCCGGCGGCCTCGTTGCCACGAACTCCAACGGCAGTATGATCGCCAACTGCGCCGCCCTCGGCGACGTGACGGCCATTTCGGGCTATACGACCTCTTCCAAGGTAAGCGCCTCCGTCGGCGGTCTCGTCGGCCAGGCGACCGGTCTGTTCCACAACTGCTACGCAGCCGGCAATGTTGCACTGACGATGGCCATCACGCCGGATGAACCGGCCGTGGGCAGCCTCATCGGCCAGATGTCCACGGGCCGCAGCTACAACGGCATCGTGACCGACTGCTACTATAACAGCAAGGCTACCGTGTCTGTCAACGGCACGTCCGGCAGCGCGACCGCCATCGGCGATCTCGTCAGCGGCGACACGAACAACGTCGCCGGTGTGGACACCTCCAGCGCCGCCTTTGTCGACACCATGAACCACGGCCTGACGGCCGAGGGTCTCGCCGCCACGGACAAGTTCCTCACGAGCGACGACATCGACTTCACGACCGACATGCTCATTGCCATGCGTCCCGCCGCGTGGTACGGCTGGGAAGCGCGCGACGGCAAGACCGTGCTCGGCGCGGACGTCTTTGTCCAGCCCGACGCGCCGGTGCTCGACTTCTTCGAGAGCGGCTCCGGCACGGAGGCCGATCCCTGGGTCATCCAGAACCCTGACCAGCTCAAGGCGTTTGCGGCTTCGTTTGCCAAGACGGATTACTCCGGCAAATACATCGTCCTCGGCGCGGACATCGACCTCGCAGGCGAAGCCTGGACGCCGATCGGCCACCTGGCCAACGGCACGCAGGCCTTCCGCGGCAGCTTCGACGGCCAGGGCCACAAGATCTCCAACATGGCCATCGGCAGCAAGACCGCCCCGGTCAGTGCGGAGCAGCGCGTGTACTTCGGCCTGTTCGCAGCGCTCATGAACGGCTCCGTTGTGGAAAACCTCGGCATGGAGAACGTCAGCATCCACCTCATGGCCGATAAGGAGTCCGCCATCGGCGGCGCGCTGGCCGGCTGCTGCGACCTTGCCATCATCAACAACTGCTGGGCGACCGGTGACATCACCGTGCGCACCGAAGACGGCGAGTACAAAAACAACAGCTTTGCCGGCGGCCTGATCGGCTACAGCCAGCGCAGCTACATCCTCAACTCCTGGACCGACGTCACGCTCGATGCCTTCTGCAAGACGGCCAACGCCGAGGCCGGCGGCATCACTGCCATGAACGCCTACGGCATGATCGTTAACTGCTACACATTCGGCGATATCTCCGGTGAGACCGACCGCGAGAACGTGGACGACGGCGGCGTGACCTACCTCGGCGGCATCGCAGGCTGCCAGGCCGGTACCATCGCTAACTGCTACACCACCAGCAACTGCACCTCCCGCAGCTGGACGCGCTATGTCGGCGCCATCGCCGGTATGGCCACCGCCATCAGCGAGAGCTACGACTCCTACTTCAGCGACGGCGCGCAGCTGACCATCAAGGATCAGACATTCGACCCGCCGGTCGCGTTCGGCAGCCAGGTCCCGTCCGGCTACAATGAGGACGGCGAATTCATGAGCGGCTCGTTCGTCAGCAACGTCGAGGCGCTCCCGGCAGCGGACATGACCGCGCAGGCACTCGCCGACAAGCTCAACGGCAACTTCGGCGCGTTCCCGATCTCGGAGGACGACCTGCCCGCCGCGCTGCGCACCTGGACGCTTCAGGACGGCGCCGTCGTGTTCGGCACCGACAACGCAAACATCACCTATGTCCCGGTCGAGCGCCCGGATCCGAGCATCAACTACGATTACAAGGACGGCACCTACTACGGCCGCGACGCGAACAAGAAGGTCATCGTGCGCATCACAGTGGCCGACAAGAAGATCGTCTCCGCCGAGGTCGTCGCCCCGGCCGACTTTGACGCTGCCAACAGCGAGAGCATTCTCGCGGCGCTGCTCAAAGACCAGACTGTGAAGAACGCCTCCGACGGTACGAGCGATGACCAGACGCTCAAAGCGGCGCTGTCCGTCGCCGTCAACAAGGCGCTGCTCGGCGATACGAGCACCTATGATCCTGCCGATCCGTCCTCCATCTTCGCGGGCGGCACCGGCACGCAGAACGATCCATATCAGATCGCAACGGCGGCGCAGCTGCGCGCCTTTGCCGCGGCGGTCAACGCCGATGAGCACTTCGACGGTGAGTACATCGTGCTCACGGCCGATATCGACCTCGGCGACGCCCAGTGGATGCCGGTCGGCAGCGCGGGCGGCCACTACTTTGCCGGTATCTTCGACGGGCAGAACCACTGCATCCGCGGCATGAAGATCGGCACGCAGGAAACGCCTGCGGACTATGTTTCCGCCGGCCTGTTCGCCTGCATTGACGGCGCAGTCGTGCGCAATCTCGCCGTGGCGGATGCGGAGATCTACATCGCGCGTCTGGATGCCGTGCGTACCTATGCCGGCATCATCGCCGGTGTCACCGACAACAGCGAGACCGGCGCCGGAGCCGTCATCAACAACTGCACCGTCTCCGGTACGATCTACAACAAGTCCGTTGACTGGAGCCAGAACGGCGGCATCACGGCCTACTGCTACAACAGCATGATCCTCAACTGCGGCGCGCAGGTCGACATTACGTCGATCTCGACCGGCGGCACGGCGCTCGCCGGCGGCATTGTCGGCCAGGACGGCTTTGCCATCGTCGCCAACAACTATGCCCGCGGCAGCATCTATGCCGAGGCCGGTGTCAACTCCGCCACCATCGGCGGCATCGCCGGCATGCAGGCCGGTGTGGCCGGCAACAACTACGCCGACGTGAAGCTGGTGTCCAAGAACGCCACCGGCGATATCGGCGGCATCACCGGCCGCAACACCGCCATCGGCACGATCATCTACGGCTACTTCAACAAGGAGCAGGAGCAGCGCTCCGGCAACTCGGTCATCGCCGAGCCCAAGGCGGTCGGTGAGAACGTGACCATGCTCGGCAACACCGGCGTTGTCAAGGAGACCGCCGGCATGACCGCGGCGGAGCTCCGCAGTGAGGCCTTCCGCGACCTGCTCAACGACAACCAGTGCGAGGATAAGGAATTGCGCACGGCACTTGCCCAGGGCATTTCCGACTTTGACATCGTGGTGCGCGAAGCCAAGCTCACGATCGACAGCTGGGTGCTCGACGGCATCGTCCGCCAGGGCAATGCGCCGACGATCCCCGTGCTGCAGTCTGCGGCCGCTCCGGTCATCGACCCGAACGGCGGCACCTTCACCGGCAAACAGACGGTCACCATCACCTGTGCGACCGAGGGCGCGCGCATCTACTACACGCTCGACGGCAGCGACCCGACGGCCGACAGCACGCTCTACACCGGCGCGTTCACGCTCACGGAGTCCGCAACGGTCAAGGCCATCGCCGTCAAGGACGGCTGCACGGCCAGCGAGATCGTCACGGCAGCGTTCACGAAGGACAAGCCCGCCATCGTCTTTGTCGATGTGGCGGAGGACGCCTGGTACTACGACGCCGTCCAGTGGGCCGCAGATGCGGGTGTCACGAACGGCACGAGCAAGGATCATTTCTCGCCCGATATGAGCTGCACCCGCGCGCAGGCGGTCATGTTCCTGTGGAACGCCGCCGGCAAGCCGACGCCCAAGTCGATGAACAATCCGTTCGTGGACGTCTCGGAGGATGCCTACTACTATCAGGCGGTGCTCTGGGCCGTGGGCGAGGGCATCACGAACGGCACGGATGACCATCACTTCAGTCCCAACCTGACTGCGAACCGTGCGCAGTGCGTCACGTTCCTGTACCGCTATGTCGGCGCTCCGGCTGTGGAGAACAAGACGACGTTTGCCGACGTCCCGGCAACGGCTTACTATGCCGATGCCGTGGCGTGGGCTGCGGCCGAGGGCGTTACGAACGGCACGAGCAGCACGACCTTCAGCCCGCTGATGAACTGCACACGTGCGCATATGGTGCGCTTCCTGTATAACTACTTCGCCAAGTGAGCCGCACCCGGTAACGCACATACCAAAACCTGAGCACGAGCCGGCCGTTTCTTCGGAAACGGCCGGCTTTTTGCGCGGCAGCTGGACGCATGGATCCGACAAATTTCCTTCGAATTTTTCAACTTTTTTCGGTGAATGCGTGCCTTGACGCGCGCCGGATACGGGTGTTATCATAAAGCCATCAAACGCGAAGACACAGAGTAGTAAGCAGGAACGTCCTTTCAGAGAAGTGCCGGGTGGTGCGAGGCACAAAGCGTACAGACCTGCCGAACTGGCTGAACAGCGGCTGCGCTGAACGATGAGTAGGTGCAGACGGGTGCGCCCGTTATTGTGCAGGGATATGATGGTATCCCGTGTGAGTGCGTCCCCTGATTTGGGGGCGAAGAAGAGTGGTACCGCGGAGGGTTTTCGGCCTTTCGTCTCTTCTGCCAGAGGGCAGGAAAGACGGAGGGTTTTCTTTTTTCCTGCCAAACCATCAGATCATTTTGCAGGAGGAACGAATCATGAAAACCCAAACCAAGACCAGAACCATACCCAAGACCCCGTTTTTTGCCGCCTTCTCGGTCGGTGCGGTGCTGTTTTCCGCGCACGCCGGCGGCGGCTTTGCGACCGGCAACCAGGCCAACACGTATTACGTCGGCCTCGGCTGGGCCGGCATCGTGTCGGCCATCGTGGCCATGCTGCTGCTCACGCTCACGATGCGTGAGGCCATGATCATGTACAATTCCCGCGGCCTGACGAGCTATAAGCAGCTCTTCGAGACGCTCTACCACCCCTTTGACAAGATCGAGTGGCTGTTTGAGATCTTCTTTTACATCATGGTGCTCATGGCCGTCGCGGCCGCCATTTCAGGCGCGGCCTCCGCGCTGCGGAGCTATTTCGGCGTGAACTATTATCTCGGCGTTGTGGCCGTCGGCTGCCTCGTCTTGCTCCTGACCATTTTCGGCGCCGGCATCGTCCGCGCGGCGTCCACCTATATGGGCATCGCCATCCTCGTCACCGCCATCACCATCTACGCCATCGGCATTTTCAAGAGCGAGTCGCCGCTGTTCACCGTCCTCAGTGCTGATTTTCAGACGACCGGTTTCGCCAATGTCCCCAAAGCAATCTTTAACGCCTTCACCTATGCCGGCTTCCAGTGCGTCACGCTCCCGACCATGATCGCCTGCGGCACGACCATGCGCAGCAAGCAGGGCTGTGCCAAGGCCATGTGGATCTCCTTCGTCATGAATGCGGTCGCGCTCGTGCTCTCCGTGTTCATGCTCATCTGCTGGCGCGGCGTCTACACCGCCGTGGACGGCGGCACGACCATCCCCACGCTCACGGTCTGCAACGCCATGGGCATCCGCGCGCTCACCGCGGTCTATGGTGTCTGCCTCATGCTCTGCCTCATCTCCACGGGCGTGACGACGATCTTCGGCTTCGTTGCCCGCTTTGAGAAGCTGCCGATGTTCCGCGGCATCCAGTCCGCGCCGGTGCGCAGCGCCATCGTGTCCGCGTTCATCATCATTTTGTCCATGTCCATCTCCATGGCCGGCCTCACGAACATCATCAAGTACGGCTATGGCTACTGCGGCTATCTCGGCATCGCGGTCGTGGTCGTTCCGTTCCTGACCGTCGGCGTGTACAAAAACCGCAAGTACATCCGCGAGCACGGCCTTGCGCAGGGCTTTGCCGCCGCGCAGCCCGAGGCCGAAGCGGCCGAGGAAGCGGTATCCGCCGCTATTCCCGCTGAGGCAAAATAACAAAGAGACACCTCACAGCAGCACTTGCCGCTGCGAGGTGTTTTTGCAAATACGTGAGATACATGCCTTATGGAGCCTTTATCGACCGCTGCACTGGCGTGTTGACAGGTTTTCGCACGCCTGCTATCATGGCAGTGCCGCGCAGAAATTCTGCTTGCGGAGATCACAGAAGTCATGGAGAAAACGACAGATGAAAATTTATGAATTGGTGCACATGCACGGGGCGGAAACGCTGGCGGATGGCCGCTTCCACTACGGGGATTGCGCGATGCTCGGCTGCTTTTCGTCGGCGGAGCGGGTGGCAGCAGCAATCGAAAAGTATCGCAGCATTCCCGGTTTTTGTGATTATCCCAACGGATTTGTCGTTTTTGCGCACGAAGTGGAAGAGCATGCGGTGCTCGTTTATCTGGCCAATGTCTACATTCACGATGCGGAATATGAATTTGAATATAGCCGGAACCTCGGTGTATTTAAAAATGAAGGTGACGCTCGACTTGCCGTCGAGGTTTTCCGGCAGGATAATTCCACGCGGTGGGAAGTAGATGGTTTGATTGTGGAGTGGAGTGTTGACCAATACACGCTGGATGAAATGAACTGCACAGACGGTTTCGAATATTGAGACAGTGAGTGACTCCGGCATTCCCGTACGGCCCGAGGTAGGCGCGGCCGCGGTGAAATAAGGCGAAATAACATATTACAAGAATCGCCCCGCAGCAGAGCTTCTGCTGCGGGACGTGCTTTTCTATCGTTTTATGCTGCCGGTTCCCATTCGACCGTATCGAGCACGGCCAGCAGCTGGTCGCCCTTGTCCGCGAACCAGTCGGCGTTCGGATCGGCCCAGGCGACGATGCCGTGGTTTTTGCCCTGAAAGCTGAGAAACGTCCAGTTTTTGTTGCCGTCATAATACCCGGCGGAGACGCTGTCTCCGGCGAGCGTCAGCGTTTCTTCCTTCAGCCCCATGCCGCACACACCGAAGCTGTCTGACCAATAGAGCTGCACGCAGCTGTCCGAGCCGCTGTCCGGCCAGATCTTCACGCCGAAGCAGGCTTCCGAGTCGTCGAGCGTCCCTTCGGGGCAGACTTCATACTTCCAGCCGTCCGGCACCTGCACGCGCAGCGTTCCGGCAGTTCCGGATGCGGTCACGGTTTCAGCGGGCGTCGGTGTTGACGGAGATACGGTCGTGGCCTGTTTGCCGCAGCCGGCGGGGAGGAGGAACAGCAGGGCCAGGATCAGTGCGGGGAGCAGTCTTGCTTTTTTCATAAATAACCACCTTCCTTTACTGGAAAAGACGGTGTTCATGGCAAAAGGTTTCGCATATTTTCTGCACATAGGAGATACGCCGCGGTTTCCGGTCGGGCGCAAACCCACGCTCATCATCTGTTCGCCTGCGCGGCAGTTTCCCACCGGCGCGATCATGCCCATGACGCGCCGCATGGAGCTGGTCGCGTTCGCCAAACGCACCGGGGCGTATCTCCTGGAGGACAATTTTGAGAGCGAGTTCAACTATGAAGCTCCACCGACGTCCTCGCTCTTCGAGCTTGCACCGGAGCGTGTGCTCTCCGTCGGGACGTTCAGCAAGGTGCTCTTTCCGTCCGTGCGGCTGGGCTACATCGTGGCGCCGCGGCAGCTGATCGCCTCGTTGTGCACGCAAAAGCGCCTGCCTGACCACCACACCAATTCGCTCGATCAGCTTGCACTGGCGGCGTTTTTGCGCGACGGGGAGCTCGAGCGGCACACCCGCCGCATGAAAAAGGAATACAGAGCCCGCCGTGATGATCTGACGGACTGCCTGCGGTACACATCAGCGGCGGTGCTGCGGGCATGAACCTGGTCGCGGCCTTTGACGGGGTCGACTGCACGGATGTGCTCGTCCGGCGGATGCTGCAGCAGGGCGCTTACGCCGTGCCGGTCGAGCAGCAGGCCGCTGTGAAGGGCCAGCACAAAAACGAGCTCATTCTGCGCTATTCCGGCCTGACGAGCGACGAGCTTGCGCTCGGCGCAGCGCAGCTGAAAGCGCGGCGATCGCGCCCGATCGGCCGGTGGATGCAAGACAAAAAAGAAGCCCCCACGGCGGCCATACAACAATAGCCGCCGTGGGGGCTTTGGTGCGCCTGAAGGGACTCGAACCCACACGCTGAAAGCACGAGAACCTAAATCTCGCATGTCTACCAATTCCATCACAGGCGCAAACAGAAAGCGGCGGTATTGGCCGCCGCTCATAAGCCTCTATTTTGACACGGGGAGGTTCCCGAGGCGG
>ERZ773181.1595-NODE-1595-length-17306-cov-3.145209_pt1 | contig 17306 bp, 13 predicted proteins | sample MGYA00581001_ERZ773181 | MGnify/ENA primary metagenome ERZ773181 (study PRJEB29015, sample SAMEA2737780) | human gut metagenome | biome: human gut; feature: human-associated habitat; material: faeces | place: China | collected 2012 ... | reverse complement strand
AAATTAATGTCATTAGAAAAATATCAATTAGCAAAAACATATATAACATATAGATACACAAGAGCATTAGTTAGAAAGGCAAATACAACAGATCAATCAATAAAAGAGCTAATTGAAGGTGAAAGTGAATACTGGAATAACGAAAATTCAAACAAAGATGCAACAGTAGTAACAACACAAAGAGATTACTTAGCAGGAATTACAAGTACTGATATAACAAGAAGATTTTTATTACCAGAAGACATAGTAAAAGCACATGACGAAGGAATAATTCATTTCCATGATGCAGATTATTTCGCACAAAATGCGTTAACAAACTGTGAACTTATTAATCTAGAAGATATGTTACAAAATGGAACAATTATGAATGGAGTTATGATAGAAAAACCACATAGATTTATAACAGCATGTACAATAGCAACACAAATAATTTTAGGCGTTACATCATCAACATATGGTGGGGCAACAATATCTCTTGCACATTTAGCACCATTTGTAAAAAGTAGTTATGATAAATACTATAAAAAATATAAAGATAGAAGTATATAAGAAAAAATAATTTCTATATTCCTTGAAGAGGTGTTTAAAATAAAAGTAGTCGGCGGTTGCATAAGGGGTCTTGTTTTGGAATCAGGGAAAAACGAAAGTTTACGCCCCACCAAAGACCGAATAAAAGAATCTTTATTCGATATTTTAAATTTTAATATACAAGATAAAGTTTTTTTGGATTTATTCGGAGGTACAGGCCAGATAGGCATTGAAGCTTTTAGCAGAGGTGCACGCGAAGTAATTATAGTGGAAATGAAAAAATCCAACGCGAATATCATTAAAAACAATTTGTCAAAAATAAAAAATGAAAATAATATAAAATTTTTTCAGTGCGATGCTTTGGCTTTTCTAAGGTGTAATCATTTCGACATAGATATAGCTTTTATAGACCCTCCGTACAGTCAAATAAATTTATTAGAAAATTCACTTGATATGACTGCAAAATTGATAAAAAATGATGGAATTATAATTACCGAAACATTATCTTCGCAAAGCGTACAAAATAAAGTTAGAGATTTTTCATTGCAAAAAAGATACAATTATGGTAACATATCATTGAATTTGTATAAAAAACAAGAAATTTGTTAGTTTATAAAATTATTTTTAGGTGGTAAAAAATTTATGAGTATAGAAAACTTAATGGATGATCTTGAGGACGTAATGGAAGCTTCTTGGCATTTACCTATGTCAGGCGGAAAAACAGTTATAGACGCCGGAGAAGTTAAACGCATTTTAGAAGATATAAGATTACAGCTTCCCAAAGAGATACTGCAAGCTAGAAAAATCATCGAAGATAGAACAAAAATTATAGAAGATGCCAAACAAGAAGCCCAGAATATTATAAAAGTTTCCGAGGAAAAAATAAGAGCAATGATTGAAAAAAGCGAAATTGTAAAAAATGCTCAAACATCTGCAAATAACATAATCTCGGAAGCTACAAAACAATCAAAAGAAATGAAACTTTCAGCAAATAAATACGCCCAAGATGTAATGAAGCAACTCGACGAAGTAGTTACAAGTAACCTTACCGAAATACGAAAAGCCCGTCAAATGTTACAGTCTTCTGGAGCTATATCTGAATAAGTTTAAAGCACTGAATTTAATCAGTGCTTTTTTTGTATATATAAAATTATACAATAGTCAAAAAAATAATTCTATAAATAGTTTAATACACACAAAATATAACATAGTAATTGCATCAAAAACAGCATAAAAGCATTTTATAAGAGGAAATCATATACACTTACTATTAAGAATATCGACAAATATAAGTATATTGGAATTTATTAGATTCTATTGAGAAAATTTGAAATTAAAAATCAAAAATTTTATTGCAGAAAACATCATGTGAATATTGAATAAAAAACAGTTATTTAAGTTTATTTAATCCAAGAGAGTGGTAAATAGTAAAGAAATTTATTAATAATACTAGGGTTATTTCCAAAACTAAAATACCACTCGTTTATTATTTTATCATATTTTCAAAATCTTTCTCAAAAATTATAGGTATGCCTAATTTTTTTGCTTTTTCTTCTTTGCTTCCCGGTTCCGAACCCACTAAAACATAAGATGTATTTTTTGAAACACTTGAAGTAACTTTTCCCCCCATTTTTTCAATTATTTCAGTTACTTCGCCTCTTGTGTAATTGTTTAGAGAACCTGTTAGTACAAAATTCATATTTTTAAACCTATAATTTTCAATATTTGTTTCATAATTCATTTTAATTCCACAAGATTTTAAGTTTTCAATCAAATCAATATTATGCTTTAAACTAAAATAAGAATTAAGGCTCTCCGCCACAGTTTCTCCTAACCCGGAAATAGAACTTATATCTTCCTTGGAGGCATTTATAATATTATCTATATTTTCAAACTTAATAGCTATAAGTTTTGCAGCTTTTTGTCCAACATGCCTAATTCCAAGAGCGAATAAAAATTTATCCAATCCACGAGTTTTAGATTTTTCAATTGCTTTGAGTATATTTTCAGAAGATTTTTCTCCCATTCGCTCTAATTTAATCAAATCGTCTTTGGAAAGTTTATATATATCAAGTGCCGAACTTATTATTTTTTTATTAACCATAGATGTAATTAGAGCTTCTCCTAATCCGTCTATATCCATAGCAGGTTTAGATGAAAAATGAATTAAATTTCTTAAAAGTTGTGAAGGACAATCGGTATTTAGACACCTTAACGCAACTTCATCGTCAATTTTCATAACCAAAGATCCACATGACGGACAATTTTTAGGAAAAACAAACGGAGTACTACCTTCTTCATGCGACTCAACTCTTACAACTTCGGGAATTATTTCGCCTGCTTTTCTTATAACAACTTTATCTCCTACAGAAATTCCTTTTTCATTTATAAAATCTTGATTATGAAGAACCACTCTGCTTACCGTGCTTCCGGAAATTAAAATCGGTTCTAAAATTCCCGTAGGAGTCAAAACGCCGGTACGACCAACATTTATTTCAATGTCTAAAATTTTAGTTATTTTTTCTTCAGGTGGATACTTAAAAGCTTCAGCCCAACGCGGAAATTTAGATGTACTTCCCAAAATTTTTCTGTACTCCAAAGAATCCACTTTAACTACTGCTCCATCCGTTTGAAACGGCAAATTAATTTTTATTTCCCCTATCCGTTTTATTTCTTCTAAAACTTCATCAAAATTATAATAAGCGTTATAGAAAGGCGGTACAGGAAATTTCATTTTTTTCAAATAATCGAGTGATTCTTTATGAGATACAAAATTTATACCCTCTATTTTTTGTACATTAAATATAAATATATCTAATTTTCTTGATTCGGTTATTTTTGAATCTTTTTGCCTCAACGACCCTGCCGCAGCATTTCTGGGATTTTTAAATGTTTTCAAGCCTTCGGATTCTTGTTTTTTAGTAAGATTTAAAAAATTTTCCTTAGACATATATACTTCGCCGCGAATTTCTAAATAGGGAATTTTTTCATCTAAAAATTTAGGCAAACTTGAAATCGTCATGATATTTTCCGTGATATCTTCTCCTACAATTCCATCACCGCGAGTAGAAGCACGCACCAAAACCCCATTTCTATACTCAATGGATACCGATAAACCGTCGATTTTAGGCTCTACAACAAAACAAGGCTTGTCCACCGCGTTCAAAACTCTTTTTCCGAAATCAATCATCTCGTCAATAGAAAACGAATCGTGTAAACTTTCCATTTTAACTTCGTGAAATACCGGAGAAAATTTTTCTAAAGCCTTCCCTCCTACATGTTGAGTAGGTGAATCTTTTGTAATTATTTCAGGAAATTCTTTTTCAAGTTTTTCTAAATTTTGTACCATTAAATCATATTCATAATCGTCTATTTCAGGAGAATCTTCTTCATAGTATTTTTTATTATGATATTCTATGTCTTTTCTGTATTTTTCTGCTAAAATTTTCGCTTCTTTAAGCGTCATATTAGCCACCTTTTCTTGATTTTATTATTTAAAACTTTCCACTCCGTCTTTAGTTACCCTGGCCTGAACAAGAGGAACGTTCATTGATTTGCTTTCAGTATATTCGAGAGATTCTTTAAATATTTTTTCTGCTTCAACAAATTTACTTTGTTTTGAAGAATAAAAAGTAGCTAATAAATCTCCTTTATTAATCATTTCACCAGTTTTTTTATTCAAAATTATTCCTGAATTATAATCAATAGAATCTTCTTTTTTCTCTCTTCCTGCTCCCAAAATCATAGCAGATTTACCTATTTTTTCAGTATCAACTTTGGAAATATAACCTGATTTATCTGAAAAAATTTCATACTTAAAGCAGTTTACCTTTTCAGGATAATTATCATCAAAAATGGTTAAATCTCCACCTTGTGCCGCAACCATTTCTTTGAATTTTTCCAATGCTTTACCCGATTCAATTGATTCCATAGCTAATTTTTTGCAATCTTCCAATGAACCTTTACCTGCAAGATTTAACATATTTGCAGCCAAACAAACAGATACTTCTTTTAAATCGTTTTCTCCGCGACCTTTTAAAACTTCACATGATTCCCATACTTCTAGAGAATTTCCTATGGTCTTTCCGAGAGGTCTGTCCATGTCAGTAATTAGTGCTACTACCTTTTTTCCAAAACTTTCGCCTATAGACACCATAATTTTTGAAAGAGAAATAGCATCGTCTGTATTTTTCATGAACGCTCCGCTTCCCACCTTAACATCCAAAACAATGCAATCGGCACCCGAAGCAATCTTTTTGCTCATGATACTGGACGCAATTAGTGGCATGCTTTCCACAGTAGCTGTAACGTCGCGTAAAGCATAAATTTTTTTGTCAGCCGGAACCAAATTTCCACTCTGACTCATTACACAACATCCCACAGTATTAACAATATCAAAAAATCTATTCCTGGAAATTTCTACATTCATACCGGGAATTGAATAAAGTTTGTCAACGGTTCCCCCTGTATGCCCGAGTCCTCTGCCCGACATTTTGGCAACTTTGACGCCACACGCCGCCACGATAGGAATAACAATCAAAGTAGTTTTATCCCCTACTCCGCCAGTGCTGTGCTTATCAACTTTTATCCCTTTTATGGAGCTTAAATCCATAATTTCTCCGGAATATAACATACATTCTGTTAATATTTTACATTCTTTATCAGTCATTCCATTAAAATAAACTGCCATCAAAAATGCCGACATTTGATAATCGGCAATTTCATTGTTAATATATCCATTTATAAAAAACTTTATTTCTTCAGAACTAAGTTCTAAATTATCCCTTTTTTTCTCTATTATATCGTATGCTCTCACGAAAAACACAACCTTACTAAAAATTAATGTTTACCATTCTCTAAAATTTTTATTATTCTGCTGGTTCCGAGTCTTGAGGCTCCCGCTTTGATAAAATCTTCCGCATCGGCTATCGTACTTATTCCTCCCGCAGCTTTTATTTTAACGTTGTTTCCTATATGCTCTTTAAAAAGAAGAATATCTTCAATTTTTGCTCCTGATTTTGAAAATCCTGTAGATGTTTTTATGAAATCAGCGTTCGCATCAGTTACTATTTTACACATTTCTACTTTTTCTTTTTGTGTGAGCAGGCATGTTTCAATAATAACTTTTAATATGTTTTTGTCGCATATTTCTTTTATGCTTTTTATCTCATCAAATACAGCTGAATAATTTCCTTCTTTTAACAAACCTATATTTATTACCATATCAATTTCATCTGCACCGGATTCTAAAGCTTTTGCCGTTTCAAAAATTTTAACGGATTTTTCATTGTAACCATTTGGAAATCCTATAACCGTACATATTTTCAACTTATCTTTAACATATTTTTTGGCTTCTTCAACAAAACAAGGTGGTATACATACCGAAGCAACGCCGTACTTTATCCCTTCGTCGCATAAATTTTTTATATCTGCAAAGGTAGATGTGGCAGAAAGTAAAGTATGGTCAACTTTGGAAACAATTTCGTTTATATCCATTTTAATTCACCTTCAATAAAAATATGTTTTTATCTAGCACCTTTTTCATAAGGAACGCCTGACGCTTTTGGTGCAGAAGAACGTCCAACAAATAAAATTAACATAACGATAGTTAAAATATATGGAATCATAGCCAAAATAGTTGAAGGAACGTGTAAATTCTCTCCCCCGAGTATTATAACCAATGCTTGAGAGAACCCAAACAAAAGACAGGCAAAATAAGTTCCAAAAGGACGCCATTTTCCAAATATAACCGCAGCTAAAGCTATAAATCCCTGTCCGCTTATTGCGGTTGGTGTGAATTGAGAAATGATAGCTAAAGTTACCGTTCCTCCGCCAAGGCCTGCCAAAATTCCAGAAATAATTACACATACATATCTGGATTTATAAACCGAAACACCCAGGGTATCTACTGCTGCAGGGTGTTCTCCCATAGCTCTTATTCTAAGTCCCCACTTGGTTTGATAAAGTACAAACCATGTAATGAGCACAACTGCTAATGCCAAAATAACTGTTACGTCAATATTTAAACTATTAAAAGGTGTATTTTGAAGACATTGTTGATCTATAATTTTAGGCAACTTTACAGGAACAGGACGAGTGGTCGTAGCACCTTCAAAAAAGTAACGTGAAAGAAACATAGCTACACCCGGTCCTATCAAATTTATGGCTATTCCGGATACAGTTTGATCAGCTCTAAATGTAATAGAAGCGACCGCGTGCAAAAGTGCCAATGCACCTCCTGCAAGTCCGGCACATATCAATCCTAACCATGCATTTTGACTAAAAAATCCAACAGTTGCTCCTGCCAAAGCACCTATGCTCATCATTCCTTCGATGCCTATGTTAACTATTCCGGCTCTTTCGGATATAACTCCTCCTATAGCAGCCAACGCCAAGGGAGCAGAATACATAAGAGTTATGGATATAGCTATTAAAATACTGTTAAGCATTATGTTTCCCCTCCCTTTCAAGAAATTTATTTACAATTACTGGAATTATCCTTACCAATGCTACAAAAAACACTATTACGCCTATCATGATGTTTACTATTTCAGAGGGAGCACCCGTCTTAAACTGAAGTGATTGACCGGCGTAAATTAATCCGCTAAACATCAATCCTGCAAATATACATCCTATCGGAGAACTACCTGCTATTAACGCAACCGATAAACCGTTGAATCCATAATTTTCAAATATCGACAATACATGTATATTGTGCGAAGAAGTTCCTGTGATCGACAATGCCCCTGCTAAACCTGATAATGCTCCTGCTATAATCATTGTATAAAATATGTTTTTATTAACATTAATCCCGGCATTTTCGGCAGCGTCAGGATTTAAACCCGATGTTCTGAATTCATAGCCTTTGCGAGTTTTATATATAACCATCCACATTAAAACCGCCATGACAACAGCTATTAAAAAGTTTAAATTAAAATCGGTTTTTAAGATAATGTCGTTGAGTATGGGATTTTCTTTAAGAAACGCACGTCCCTCTTGGGAAAATTTCCAATCATAAAACAGCAAAGTAAATCCCGAATGATTAATAGGATAAGTGCCGTCGCTTTCAGGTTTATGAAAAATTTGAGAATTTGCTACATAATTACATAAATACAGCAAAATCCAGTTAAGCATTATACTTGTTATTACTTCGTGAATTCCAAAACGAGATTTAAGAAGACCTACAATTCCTCCTACTATGGCTCCTGCCAAAACTCCTGCCAATATGACCAGCGGAATTTGTATAATAGGATGAAAATCAAAAATTATTCCCACAAGCGTTGAAGCTATGGTCGATGCTATGTACTGTCCTTCCGCTCCAATGTTAAAAAGACCTGATTTAAATGCAAAAGCAACGCTCAAACCCGTCAAGATTATAGGAGTACTTTTGAGAATAACATTAATAATAAACTTTGGTCGAGAAAAAATCGCATTAAACATAACCGCAAGTGATTGAGACGGACTAAATCCTGTCACAAGTAATATTGCACATGCTACAACGCATCCAAAGAAAACCGCTATACACGTACACATAAAAGGGGTCTTTAAAAATTTAGCAACTTGTTTAGTCATTTTCTTTACCTCCTGCCATCAAAAGACCTATTTTGTGTTCATCGGCATCTTCTTGTGCAAATTCTCCCACTATTGAGCCGTCGTATATTACAGCTATCTTATCGGAAACATCCAAAATTTCATCTAATTCCAATGATATTAAAAGAATTGCTTTTCCCTTATTTCTAAGATTTATTAGAGTTTTATGTACATACTCTATAGCACCTACGTCCAAACCCCTTGTGGGTTGTACAGCAATAAGTAAATCGGGGTCGTTTTCAATCTCTCTTCCGATTACCAGTTTTTGTTGATTACCACCCGACAATCCTCTGATACGCTTGTATTTGCAATCTGCCGGTCTGATATCATACTGTTCAATAAGTCTTTCGGTAAATTTATCCCTTTCTTCGTAATTTAAGAAACCATGCTTATGGAAAGGTTCTTTTCTATATTTTTCCAGTATTGCATTATCCGCAACAGACATCTCTAAAATAGTGCTGTATCTATGTCTATCTTCGTGAATAACGGAAATTTTGCTGTCCAATATGTTTCTGGTGCTGGTGTTTTGGATTTCTTTACCGTTAATAACAATTTTTCCGTTTTCCGCAAATTTTTTACCTATGATACATTCCAAAAGTTCCTTTTGACCGTTACCATCAACTCCGGCTAATCCGTATATTTCGCCTCTGCGAAGTGACATGGACAAATTTTTAACTCTTTCTATTCCGCGTTCACATCTCACGCTTAAATTATTAACTTCAAAAACCACTTCTCCCGGAGAAGCTTTTTGTTTATCTACCAATAATTTGACTTTTCTGCCTACCATTTTTTCCGCAAGGCTTTGTTCACTTTCGGACTTGACGTCAACGCATCCCATAAGTTTGCCTTTGCGAATGATTGTGCATTCTTTAGCGGATTTTTTTATTTCTTTCAACTTATGCGTGATTATTATTATGGTTTTTCCGTCTTTTTTAAGATTTTCTATAACTTCAAGAAGCTCATCGATTTCCTGAGGAGCTAGAACAGCGGTTGGTTCATCAAGAATCAATATATCGGCACCACGATAAAGAGCTTTTAAAATTTCTACTTTTTGCTGCATTCCGACCGATATATTCCTGATCCTTTTTTTTAAATCCACGTTCATTCCGTAACGTTTAATAATCTCAATTACTTTCTTTTTGGCTTTTCTCATATTAATTATGCCAAATCTGTCCGTGGTTTCTTTGCCAAGTATTATGTTTTGAAGAACAGTAAATTTTTCAACGAGCATAAAATGCTGGTGAACCATACCTATTCCATGTGAAATAGCAGAGCTTGGATTTTTTATATTAACAGGCTCGCCGTTTAAATAAATCTCTCCGGAATCGGCACCGTAAAGACCATATAAAATGTTCATAAGGGTGCTTTTTCCTGCACCGTTTTCACCCAAAATTGCGTGAGTTTCACCTTTTTTCACGCTTAAATCCACTGAATCCAATGCACAAAATCTACCGAAATACTTAGTTATGCCTTTCATTTGAACAGCATAATCTTTACTAATTTCCAATGTTATCCCCCTTTTAGGCAATAAAATGTTTTATATTTTCATGTCAGGCAAAGATTTCATAAAAGAATTATAATCCTCTAGAGTTCCCGGAGGAGTTATTTCTTTATCAGAAATTTTTTTCATAACTGCCTGAGAACTTTCATAAGATTTTTTTGAAATGTTTGGATTGTCTTCAGGAATTCCGACGCAACCTTCCTTTATTCCGAAAGAAAAAGTTTTTCCGCCTATATTTTCACCATTGAGTGCTTTTGTGGAAACAATTTGTATTGCCTTTCCGACATCTTTTATTGCAGAGGTTAAAACATTATTTGGTGCAAGGTAGGACTGATCCAAATCAGCACCTATCGCAAAATTTCCTGTTTCTTTTGCGGCTTCAATAATTCCTACGCCGGCTCCTCCTGCAGCATGGAAAACAACATCGCACTCATCAAACATTTTTATGGCTATAGCTTTTCCTTTTGCGGAATCAGTAAAACTTTCGGCATATTGCACTTTTACGTCAATATTTTTTCCCAATTGTTTTGCACCGTACGCAACACCTGCTCTGTAACCGTACTCAAATTGATCAATTACCATTCCTCTGATTCCTCCAACAAATCCCACAGAATTTGTTTTCGTTGTCAAAGCTGCCAAATATCCTACAATAAATGAAGATTCTTCAGACCTAAACACAACACCTGTGACGTTTTCGTGCGTCTTATCTCCAAATGAAAAATCAGCTATTGCATAGTTAAGTTCCGGATTTGTTTTAGCCGCCAATTCAATTGTATCCGCAAGCTTATATCCTATCCCCCAAATAAGGTCTGTATGTTCGTCCGCAAGTTTATCTATATTAACGGAAAAATCAGAGGTTTGAGGACATTCTACATAACTTACTCTGGAATTTGTTTCTTTCGCAAACTTTTGCATTCCTTCCCACGAAGACTGCTGAAAAGATTGGTCATTAATTCCTCCCCCGTCAGTTATCATAGCGGTGAAAAATCTTTCATCGTTATCCGCTCCTGAAGCAATTTTTTGCCCTGTTTTTATACCGAAAAACAAAATTCCCGCTAATATCAAAACAGATAGACTAATCCACAACATCTTTGAAATTATTTTTTTCATAATTTCCTCCAAATTGAAGCTTGTTTCAAGCAAATACTATATAACATGGTTTTATTAATATTTATGCAATTTCATATAATAGGTTTACAACATCATTATTCGTTTACTGTTTCAAGGGCAATTTTAACCATATCGCAAAATCCGGTTTCACGCTCTTCCGAAGAAAGTGAAAGACCTCTAAGCGGGCAGTCGGAAACGGTAAGTATACAAAGTGCTTCCTTCCCCGAAGAAGCTGCGTTCATATACAGTGCAGCTGCTTCCATTTCAACAGCCAAAACTCCCATTTTATCCCATTTATGTAATATTTCTAAATCACTGTAAAAAACGTCTGTGGAAAAAATATTTCCGACAAAAGGATTTATTCCCAGTTCTTTTGCACAAAGCTCAGCTCTTTTTAAGAGATTAAAATTAGCAATGGGTGCAAACATGCCATCTAGCTTATACTGACTTCCATAGTTCGAGTCTGTACAAGCTCCCATTGCTATTATTATTCTATCTGCATCTAATGCTCCATAATAATCAAAACAGTGATATTCCCTTCCTGTAATATGTTTTATCTTATCCATGAGGTCCGGACGAATCACGCCGGCGGTACCGACGCGGATGATATTTTTGACATCATAAAAATTGAAAAGCTCATAAGAATATATTCCCACAGAAGGCATACCCATGCCTCCGCCCATTACAGAAATTTTTTTGTCTTTATATTTACCCGTAAATCCGAGCATGTTTCTTACTTTGTTGAAACATGTGACATCCGTTAAAAAATTTTCCGCAATAAATTTTGCTCGAAGAGGATCCCCGGGCATAAGAACGGTATCTGCGATTTCATTAATATTAGCTCCTATGTGAGGAGTAGGCACTTGTAACATTTAAAAACGAACCACCTTATTGATATATTTGATATTATTTTATAAAAAACTAAACTTACGCTATGCTATGTACTCTAGAAATTGGCATTTTTAACATATTTTGAGTAAAATGTTTATAAATATAACTATTGTCGTTTTTTACTTTATCTTAACTTACTTTTTATAATTGAATTTTAGCATTTTGTCGAGTATTTTGTCAAGAAGTTCAGCAGATTTTTGTATAACAGGGCCTCCGACTATAGCACAAAATAATGTTATTATTCCTACCGTTCCTCCCATAATCCAACCTAAAATCAAAGTTATTATATCCATCACAACTTTTATAAGTCGAAATGATTTAGAAGTTTTTTCGCTTATTATGATCGCAAGAGCCGTCCATGGATCGACACCTATATCTATACTCATGTATCCGCCAAGACCTATAAAACAAATCAAGCATCCTATAAGCGAAGCTATGAATCTGGGGAAAAATAATTGTGGCACTCCCAAACAATTATAAAACCATATTCCAAAATCTATAAAAGTCCCCAAAACAAATAAATAAATCAAAGTGCCCACATTAACGTATTTTCGTTTTATACAAAAAACTACAACAACCAAAATTGTATTTAAAATACTTGCGGTAATTCCCACACTCAAACCCGTAACTTTGCTTAAACCATCATAAAAAACAGTTATCGGATCCGCTCCAAGCGAAGTTACTATATTTATACCACAGCCTATTCCAAGTAAAATCAAACTTGCTGTACATATTATAATCTTCTTTACCCACAAAACAGCAGACTCACGTTTTGATTCCACCATCTTTTATCACCTCTTTTAAAAATGATTTTCCTTTAATTTTTTTATCAATTCCAAGATATTCCAAAACTGTAGCTCCCGTATCGTAAAATCCATTTCTTGTGTGAAGATCAACTCCGCTTTTGATATTTTTTCCGTAAATAACCATTGGCGTATATTCTCTGGAATGGTCGGTCGAAGAAGTCGTCGGGTCACATCCGTGGTCTGCAGTGATAATCAAAATATCTTCATCGCGAAGTTTGGAACATATCTCTTCGAGTTTTTTATCAAAGAAAGATAAAGCTTCTGCATAACCGTCAACATTGTTTCTGTGTCCGTAAAGCATATCAAAATCCACCAAATTAACGAAACACAAACCTTCAAAATCTCTGTCCATTATTTCTAAAGTTTTGTTTATTCCGTCTTCATTTCCTTTAGTTAGAATTTTTTCGGTAACACCTTTTCCTGCAAAAATATCACTTATTTTTCCAACTGCAATAACATCTTTTCCGCTCTCTTTTATAAAATCAAGAATAGTTTTCTCAGAAGGAGCCAATGCAAAATCATGACGGTTTGTCGTGCGTGTATAATTAGGATATTCGCCTATAAAAGGTCTTGCTATTACTCTTCCCACGGCGTGGTCACCCTTTAAAATATCTCGGGCAATTTTGCAGTATTCATATAATTTTTCAATCGGAACAACATCTTCGTGTGCGGCAATTTGAAACACACTGTCAGCAGAGGTGTAAACTATAAGTTTACCGCTTTCAACGCTTTCTTTTCCATAATCTTTTATAACTTCTGTACCCGAATATGGTTTATTACAAAGAATACCTCTTCCTGTTTTAAGTTTAAATTCATCGATTACTTCACTTGGAAATCCGTTCGGATATGTCGGCAAAGGTTTTTTTGATTCAATTCCGGCTATTTCCCAGTGGCCTATTATTGTATCTTTGCCCTTGGAAACTTCTTCCATTCTTGCAAATGCCCCTGTGGGATTTTCCTCTGATTCAGCATAATCCATTCCGTCAATATTGAAAAGTCCCATTTTTTTCATATTCGGCATATTAAAGTTTTTATTATAAAAACAAGCTTTAACCGTATTGCTTCCCTTATCTCCGTAATCCGCTGCGTCAGGCATTTCTCCTATTCCTACGCTGTCAAGAACTATTAAAAATACTCTTTTCATAAATTTTTCTCCTTTATTGCAAAGTAAGTTGTTCGCAAGTTGTTTCTTCGCTTGATGGAATTTTTCCGCCTGCGGGAATATTTCTGGCTCTGTAAATTTTTTCTTCAGTAAATGTTCCGGTAACATATTTTTCCGCTTTTATGAGTTTATGACCTTTCTTTTGCTTCATAACGGAAACACCTTGGGTATTTTTTGATTGCTTTAAATTTATCATAGATGAATTGAAAATCAAAATTTTCCCTGAAGATGATGTAAGAATAAAATCCTGGTCGCTTGTAACATAAAAGGCTCCTACAATATCCTCTTTATCACTGTAAGCTTTTATAAGCTTTTTACGATTTGTTTTTGTAAAATATGCTTTCATTTCAACTTTGGAAACTTTTCCGCTGCAAAAGAAAAACAACATAAATCCCGAGTAATCGTTTGTAACTGCCATATAAACAATTTTTTCATTCTTATCAAAAGAAAGAGAAGCCGGAATATATTCTCCCATAGCACTGGCTTTTGTATCCGAAAAAGCATAACCTTTTGCTTTGTAAACTTGGCATTTATCGGTGAAAAACAATAAATCGGAATGATTTTCTCCTGAAATCTCTTGTGTAATTTCGTCATCACTTTTTAATTTTTGTTCAGAATTCATTTTAAGTGATTGAGGGGTAATTTTCTTAAAATATCCTTCTTTTGTGAGGAAAAATTTCACAGGATAATCGGGAATAACTTCTTGAGCATCGTATTCTTGTGTGTCTTCGGGATATATCAAAAGACTTTTTCTCGGTTTACCATATTGTTTTGAAACTTCACCGAGCTCTTTAATTATTATTCCGTAAACTTTACTTTTATCGGAAAGAATACTTTCAAGTTCCTCTATTTCTTTAACGAGAACATCTGTTTCATTGGTTCTTTTTAAAATATATTCGCGATTTAAATGACGAAGCTTTATTTCTGATACGCTTTCGGCTTGAATTTCATCTATTGAAAAACCTTTCATAAGATTCGGAACAACCATGGATTCTTCTTCAGTTTTTCTGATAATGTCAATTGCTTTATCTATATCAAGCAGAATTTTTGCAAGACCTCTTAAAATATGAAGTTTGGATTTCTTTTTTTCCAAATCAAAATTTGTTCTTCTTCTTATGCATTCTTCTCTGAATGCCAGCCATTCTTCAAATATTTCCCTAACTCCCATAACTTTTGGAGTTTTACCGACCAAAATATTAAAATTACAGGAAAAAGTATCTTCAAGAGGAGTGAGCTTAAAAAGTTTAGCCATTAATTTATCAGGGTCAATGCCTCGTTTAAGGTCAATCGTAATTTTAAGTCCATCAAGACCTGTTTCATCTCTAATATCTGAAATCTCACGAATTTTTCCCAATTTAACAAGTTCCGCTATCTTTTCAATTATAACTTCGCTCGTTGTAGTGGGAGGAATGTTTATTATATCTATACAATTGTATTTTTTGTCATACCGATAACGAGAGCGTACTTTTATTCCGCCTCGTCCGGTTTTGTAAATGGTTTCTATTTTTTCTTTATCGTATATTATTTCTCCCGCACCCGGAAAATCCGGAGCGATTAAAGTTTCGGAAATATCACATTCGTGATTTTTTATATAAGCAATAGCTGTATCGCAAACTTCTTTAAGATTAAAAGGACAAATCGAGCTTGCCATTCCTACCGCTATTCCCGTGTTTGAATTTACGAGAACCGATGGGAAAGTACAAGGCAGCAGTGAAGGTTCTTCAAGAGTATTGTCATAATTTGGAACAAAGTCCACTGTATCTTTGTCTATATCTCTAAAAAGTTCTTTGCAAATAGATTCAAGTTTTGCTTCGGTGTATCTCGAAGCAGCACACGCCATATCACGAGAATAAAATTTTCCGAAATTTCCTTTAGAATCAACGTAAGGATACAAAAGTGCTTCATATCCGCGGCTCATACGAACCATAGTATCGTAAATTGCACTGTCTCCGTGCGGATTGAGCTTCATGGTTTGACCCACTATATTAGCAGATTTTGTTCTGTTACTTCCAAGCAACCCCATTTTATACATGGTAAAAAGAAGCTTTCTGTGAGACGGTTTAAATCCGTCAATTTCAGGAATCGCACGCGACATTATTACACTCATCGCATACGGCATATAGTTTTTTTCCAATGTTTCCGCTATCTTTTCCTCAATAACTTCTCCCGCGTTATATATAAATCCATTGACGTGAGGATTTTGTTTATTTGAGCTTTCTTTAATTCTTTTTTTAGATGCCACAGTAATCTCCCCCCTAACTTACATCCAAATTATCAACGTAGCGATAACCGTTTTCTATTATATATTCTTTTCTTCCCGAAAGGTCATCACCGAGAAGAATATCAAACATTTCCGAAGTCTTGCGAGCGTCTTCAGGCATAACTTTTATAAGTCTTCGCGAATTTGGATTCATTGTTGTAAAATTCATCATATCAGGTTCGTTTTCTCCCAAACCTTTTGAACGCTGAATTGTGTATTTTTCTGCTCCGATTTTCTTAATAAATTCATCTTTTTCGGATTCGTTATAAGCAAAATAAGTTTCGTTTTTAGTATTTATTTCATATAAAGGTGACTCGGCAATAAAAACTTTATGTGCTTCTATAAGTTTTGGCGTAAGCCTATAAAGCATTGTGAGAAGAAGTGTCCTTATCTGAAATCCGTCAACATCTGCATCGGTGCAAATAATAATTTTATTCCATTTAAGAGCGTTTATATTAAAAGACGACAAATCTTTGGCAGTTTTTGAAGTCCTGACTTCAACTCCGCATCCAAGAACTCTTATAAGGTCAGTTATAATCTCACTCTTAAATATACGATTATAGTCAGCTTTGAGGCAGTTAAGTATCTTGCCTCTTATCGGTATAATTGCTTGAAAATCCGGGTTTCTTGCCTGTTTACAAGCTCCTAAAGCCGAATCTCCTTCCACGATAAATAGTTCTCGTACATTTATGTCTTTACTTCTGCAATCAACAAATTTTGCAACTCTGCTAGCCATATCCATGCTGTTTGTAAGCTTTTTCTTTAGGTTAAGCCTAGTTTTTTCGGCATCTTCTCTGCTGCGTTTATTAATAAGCACTTGGTTACATATTTTATCAGCGTCATTTGGGTTTTCAATAAAGTATATTTCCAAATTCTTTTTAAGCATTTCTGTAATAGCTTCTTGAATTCCTTTATTGGTTATTGATTTTTTGGTCTGATTTTCGTAAGAAGTCATAGTAGAAAATGAAGAAATAATAACTGTTAGAGAATCTTCTATATCCGAAAAGCTTATTTTACTTTCATTTTTGGTATATTTTCCGCTATGCTTTAAATAAGAATCTATCTGGGAAGTAAATGCACTTCGGACAGCTCTTTCAGGAGCTCCGCCATGCTCAAGAAAACTTGAATTGTGATAATATTCGGCAGTGTGAAATTTATTCGAAAAAGAAATTGCGACTTCAGCTTTCAATTTGTAATAAGGTTTATCTTCCCTGTCTCTCACTTTTGTCTCTAAATTCCAAGTCTGTATCGGAGTTAAAGATTCATCTTGAAGAAGTTCCGAAGCGTAATCCGTTATTCCGTTTTGATAAATAAACTCTTTTTCTATAAATTCCGAATTATCATTTTGGTATCTTAGCAAAAACTTGATTCCCGAATTTACCACAGCCTGACGCTTTAAAACATCTGAAAAATATTCATATGGTATATCTATATCCGTAAAAACAGATAAATCCGGTT